>Ga0210406_10001838_pt1 | contig 25026 bp, 23 predicted proteins | sample IncBWC30MmetaG_FD_155454 | JGI IMG/M metagenome (GOLD analysis project Ga0210406, IMG submission 155454) | Forest soil microbial communities from Barre Woods Harvard Forest LTER site, Petersham, Massachusetts, United States - Inc-BW-C-30-M | ecosystem: Environmental > Terrestrial > Soil >... | reverse complement strand
TGGCCCCTGCGTAGCCGAAGTCCCCAGTCTCGTCGCGCTGCAGCAGCACATTACCTCTCGTAACGGTGTGGTTCTCGGTATCGCCGCCGACGACGATCCGGCGAAGTACGAAAGCTTTCTGAAAGATCATGGCGTGAATTTCCCAACGTACCGCGATCCAGGCACAAATGAAGATCATCGCTCGCCCATCGCTCTAAGCTACGGTTCATCGATGTACCCGGAAACCTACGTGATTGATCGCAAGGGAAAGATTGTCCGCAAGATCATCGGCCCCCAGGACTGGGATTCCCCCGAAATGACGGCCTACTTCGACAGCGTCCTCGCTCAAAACTAACTCGTCGAGGAAAACACACTTGTGGAACTGTTGGGCTTGGTAGCACAGACTTCCGTCGGTGTTCTGGGGTTATCTTGCGTTCGCTTTGTAGCGGCCGCCTCGCAGGCGCCTTATCTTGCCCTGGTAGGGGCGGCCTTCTGAGGCCGTCCGCTAATGCACCGCAACCCCGAGCCAAAACGTCCGCTAGCTCTCGTGATAATCCATCAAAATAAATCCCACCATGATGAAACACACCGGCCAAAGCCACGCCAAATACTTCTTCGCATTACTCTCCGGCGGTAGCCGCAATTCCAACCATCTCGACCACCCCGCCATGATCCCAAACACCGCCAGCGGCGTGTGGTTCATCTCCGCCAACAACTCTTCCTTGATGTTTCCCAGCGAGTGCGAGTGCGTCAGCAACACCATGCCGCCAACGATGCAAACAATCGGAAAGACCAGCGCGGCCCCTTGGGATTTCAGTTTTTTCGTCTCGACTAAATACTGAAACGCGGCAAACGCGATCAGCAACAACACCGCCAGCCGGTGCTGCAATACTTCCGCCTCGCCAAAACTCGCCCAGAACCCATTCGGACCCAGCGGCCAATTTTCCGGATCCGCTCGCAAAAAGAGAAAAACAGCCAGCCCCAAGAACGCCAGCGGCCAGATTTTCGCCCATGCAAAATATCGGCTGCGCGACAATAACGCCAGTATCCCCATCAGAAACACGATTAGCCCGGCCCAGTTGTGGTTGTACTCCGACCACGCGCGATCCGCGGGGCCGTTTGTGCCCGCCGCGAATTGTCCGGGAACGAACGACACCGGAACACTTTGCCCAGCGGCCGCGGCCTTCTTCAACGTCTCCTGCGTGGACTCTGACAATTCCTTCCACTCCGGGCTGGAAAGCCTTGGCGCACGTGGCGAGTAGCGCTCCGCAATTTCCTGCCACGACACGCGATCTTGCGTCAGGTCCACGCCGGGCGGCTGCGACGTCAGCGAAGTTGCCGTCAGAATCACCGCCAGCCCAATCCCCACCTCCGCTTCGCCAAACCGCACTAGGCTTCGCGCACCTTGGCCATGCCCTTGGCCAATTCCCTTCACGATGTAATAGTTCGCCGCGCCCAGTAGCAGCAAGCATCCGAACAACACCACTTTCGTGCTCACCATGATCCCGTAAGCCGTGCCATAAACCGCGTTCCAGGAACCGACATACACCCAGCTCATTGCCAGTCCTGCTGCAAACAACAGCACCACGCTGATCTGCGCCATCCGCGAAAAATTCTGGCTGATGCGCGCCCTCTTCTCCACGTCCGAAACTCGCTTCATCGCCAGCAGCAGAAACGGCAAGCCCCCAATCCAACTCGCGGTGGTCAGGTAATGTAGCGTCGTGAGGCTGACGAGCAACCCTCGCCCTTCCATGCGCGACGCGGAGTGGCTGGTCATCACTGTCGCTGCCAGCATCATCGCCGCCGGCAGCAGCACCACGGGATTCATGTTCCGCCGCATCGCCGCAGGCCAATAAGCAAGCGCTATTCCAGCGACAACCCCCAAAAGTCCCGCAAAGACGTAGTTCGCTCCCAGCACTTCTCTCAGCGAAATTTCCGCGGAATACGTCAGCACCATCGAGTTGCTCACCACGAACAGCACCTGCGCGATGGCCAACCCCAGCCCGCTCCAGCGAACTAGCCTCCAGGCCGATCGCGAAAACCCGTCCGTTCGCAATTCCTCGCTTCGCGTTGCCAGCAGCAGAAACAGAATCCCGCCGACCGCCAGGCTCTGAAAGCACAGCGTCGCCGCGCGTAACAACACCACCAAATAACTGAATATGCCGATCAGCTGAACCATTATTTCTCTCTACGATCCCGCAACTTTGAAGGGCACCAACCCGCGAGTAATGTGTCCGTCGGGCGCGAGCACCTGCCATGCAATCTTGTATTCTCCCGCCTTCAATCCGGTGGCCTTGGTGTTCAGCGTGTCCGGTGAATTCTGCTGTTCCACGCTCAAGTCCACCATCTTGTTATCCGGCGTCATCAACTGCAATTTCGAGCGCGTCGCATCGACTCGCACATTGAACTTCAACATGATCGGCACATCGGGCCCGTTCACCGTGCTACCCGCCGCCGGCGACGTTTCCTTCAAAATGGCGTGCCCTTCCGCCAAGTACCCTGCCAACAATAGTGCGACTATCGCTGCACCCCACATCGCCGCGCGACTTACACTGCCTCGATTCATCGTTCTCTCCAACTCTTCCATTCTCTAGTTTGTATGCCACAGCTACCACAACAACTATAGCAGGCCGGCCCGCTCGCACGGCAGGAAGCGTAGCCCATCGAAGGTGACGCTGATTTGCTTGTAGGTTCGATTTGTCCGATGAACGAGCCCGCGCCGCCGTTCTTCTACGCTGCTTGCGGCTCTAGTTTCTCGGGTGCAGGCTGCGAGCCCGCATCCCGAGCGAAGCGAGGGATCGCTCTTGTATTTGTCCACGCTGGCTCAGTGCAATTGACGACCTATTCGTAGCGCAACGCTTCCACAGGATCCAGCTTGGCCGCTTGCATTGCTGGGATCCAGCCGCTGATCACTCCCACAACCACCAGAATCAGCGTGGATAGCACCATGGTCATCAGTGACAAGTTCAGGTGGATGTCCACTTTTCCTGAGTCGTCTTCATACGCCGGACCCAAAAACGGCAGCGTCCCGATCGACGCTGTCAAAATCCACGAAAACAGCATTCCGATGGCGCCGGCAGCCAGCGTCAGCACCAGCGCCTCCAGCAAGAATTGCCACCGGATGTGCATTTTCCGCGCACCCAGCGCCCGCCGCAATCCGATTTCGCGCACCCGCTCATCCACGGACACCAGCATGATGTTCATCACGCCAACGCCGCCGATTCCCAGGGTCATCGCGCCAATCAGGAACAGCAACCCTTCGATTCCCAGTGTGATGCCGTCATAAATCGGTTTGAACTCTTGCCGTCCGAACATCGTGATAGCACGCTTGTCATTCGCCGAAAAACGCTGGCGGTTCGCCACCGCCGTTCGAAACTGCTGCATGGCCTGCGCCTCAAATTCCGGCGCCACCGGCTCGAAGATCATCACGCTGGCATAGTGCGCATCCCAGATGTCCGCGGCCGCACTGTAGGGAATGAACGCGGACTCATCGTCGCAGTTGAAGTAGCAACTGTCGGAGAACTTCATGTCCATGGTGCCGATCACCGTGAACCGCACGCCGTTAATTCGCACGGTCTCGCCCACCGCGGGAGTTCCGCTGAACAGTTTCTTCTTCAGCCGCGCTCCCAGGAACACCACACGCCGCCGTTCGGCAATGTCCTCCGCCGAAATCCATCGCCCCTCGGACGGGACTTCGTTGCGCATCTCACCGTATTCCGCGTATACACCGCGGGTCGCCGAATCCGACAGCCGCTCCTCGTGCGAAATGCCCTTCCACTTCACGGTCTCCAACGTTACGCGCTTGATCAGCGGCGATTGCGCTTTCACCCAGTCCGCATCTTCTTGCTCGAAGCGCACAGCCTTACCGGCTCGTTCTCCGCCCGCTTGTTCGCTGGTAGTTCCCGGCCAGCAGATGACTGCCCCTTTGCCGAACACTTCGAATGTGTAAAGCAGCACGCTACGGAATCCGGAACCGTAACTCAGCAACAGCGTTACCGCCACAATTCCCCACGAGATTCCCGTCATCGTAAGCAGACTGCGCACTCGGTTCCGCCCCAACGCCGCCCAAGCCTCTTTGAACACTTCAGTGAACATAGCCGCTCCGCCGTAGTTTACCGTTATCAGTATTAAGCTCCAAGGAAATGCAATATACCTCCTCGCGAGAAGGTCTCTCGTGCAGGATTTCACCACGTTGCTCGTCTGGCGGAAAGGTCACGCTCTGACGTTGCGCCCGTATTCGATTACCGGCCTCTTTCCAATACAGGAACTGTTCGGGTTGACCAGCCAAATCCGGCGTGGTGCAGCTTCCATCCCTGCAAACATCGCCGAAGGTTGTGGCCGCGCGGCCAATTCTGAACTTCGGCAATTTCCCTTCATTTCTCTTGGGTCTGCCAGCGAATTGCAATACCACGTTCTTCTCACTCGAGACTTGAACCTGCTTTCCGACAAGCAATTCGCAGTTCTGGATCCCCGGATCGCCGAGATCAAACGGATGCTGTTTGGCTTGATCGAAAGGATTAAGAAATCGTGAAACCGACTTGCTCAGCGGATCAGTATGGTTTGTGCCCACTGCAGAATAGAGTGCGGGGCGCACATTTGCTTCAACTGAAAACTGAAAACTGAGCACTGAAAACCCCCTCTAGCCACCAGCCTCGAAACGCAGCGCTTCAATCGGATCAACGGACGCCGCACGATTCGCCGGATATAGCGCGGAAAGTGCTGCGATAATTCCCAGCAAGCTGATCGTCAGCGCCGCCAGTTTCCAACTCGTATCCAGCCCGTCAAAAAATGGGACCTTCGGCAACAGGTTCACCAGCCCGCAAAATCCATACGAGATAATCAGCCCCGCTCCTCCGCTGATGAATACCAAGATCACCGTCTCCAGAAAAAACTGCCGCAGGATCGATTGCCTCGTCGCGCCCAGTGCTTTGCGCACTCCGATTTCTCGTGTTCGTTCCCGCACGCTCACCAACATCACATTCATCACTCCCAGGCCACCAAGAAGAATCGTCGCTACTCCTACCGCGCCCATGAACACCTCCATGCCCACAAAAATCATCCGGTTGGCCTGCGCGTTCTTCACCGTGTCCCAGATGCTCGCTGCTACTTCGTCCCGCGGGTCGAAATTGTGCAAGCGCCCCAGCGCCCGCCGAATCTGACGCACGCAAGCCGGATGCGTTTCCAGCGACCACGGCGCAACCAGCAACCGGTCCACGCTGTGTTCCACGGCAGGAGGCTTGTTTGGGAAATCGCGCTTCATGGAATTAAACGGAATAAAAATCTTTCGGACGTCCACTCCGTCATAGCTGGAATTCTGATCCTTCGTCTTCATCACTCCGATAACCGTATACGGGATGCCATTCAACTCGATGACCTGCCCCATGGCTTCGCGTTCCGCAAACAGTTGCTTCTTCGTATCGCTCCCAATGAACGCCACGCGCCGGCCTTGTTCGTTGTCTTCTTCGTTGTAGAAACGCCCCTGTGCCACGGTAATGCTGCGGATAATCGTAAACGGCGGTAGCGAGCCGACGGTATCCAGGTCTCCGCTGTTATACGCGCTGTGCACTTTCACGTTGTTGCCCAGCTCCGGCATCACGTACTTGCACGCAGGCGCTTCCTTGGCCACTTCTTTGTAATCGTCCTCCATCCAGTGCACCACTCGCCCAGACCGCGTGCCGCCCGCCTGCATGCTGGTACGCCCCGCAAAAACGATCATCACGTCCTTGCCGAAGTTTTCCTGTTGCTTTTGAATCCCACGCCCCAGGCCTTCTCCCGCCGCCACCATCAGCGTGATCGAGATGATTCCCCAGGCGATTCCGAACATCGTCAGCAAGGTTCGGCGCTTGTGGCCCCAAAGTGTCGCGAACGTGTCCCGCAAGAGGTCACGAAAGGTCATGAGCGTCCCTCGCTATTGGAGAACGACCTGCTGTTTTTCGGTCAGTCCGGAAATAATCTCCGTCTTCACTCCGTTGGAGATGCCCAGCTTCACGTCAACTTTTTTGCGGCCATTCGCAGCCTTCGGATCGGGCAGTTCCACAGAAGCCTTGCGGTCCTTGTCGTAAATCAGCGAAGCTTCCGGCACCATCAGCACGTTTTTCTTTTCTTCCAGCACTACTTCCGCGTTCGCGCTCATGTTGGCCTTCAACTCGCCCGTGGGATTGGAAATCGAAACGCGCACTTCAAACGTGGTAACGTTATCCTTTTCTTTTCCCAACGGTGAAATCTTCGTCACCTTCCCCGTGTATTTTTTGTCCTTGAACGACTCCACCACGATGCGCGCCGGCTGGTCGAAAAATACCTTGCCGATGTCCGCTTCATCGACTTTTCCCTGCACGTACACCTCGCTGATGTCTCCCAGCGTGAAAATCAACGTGGCCTGCGAACCCAGCACCAGGATGGAGCTGACCGCATCGCCCACGTTGACGTCGCGCGACAGCACCAGCCCGTCGATCGGGCTGACGATGGTCGAGTTCCTCAAATCCTCTTCCGCGTTTTCCAGCGCCGCCTTCGCCTGTGCCACTTGCGCTTCCGCCTTGGCGATCTCCGCGCGCGACACAACCAGGGTCCTCAGCGCGCTCACTTGCTTATTCAGCGCCAGTTGATAATTCTTTTCCGCGTCTTCCACCAGGCTCTTGGACATTACCCCGTCCTTGAGCATCTGCTGCGCGCGTTCCATGTTCAATTTCAGGTACGGAACATCCGGCCCCTCGGCGTCAACTTTGTTGCGTTCCAGCGTGGCGGTGGCGGAATCTCTGGCCGCTTGCGCCGCCTGGTAATTTGCCTGCGAAGCCCGCACGCCCGCTTCCAGTTGTACCTTGTCGAGTTCGGCCAGCACCTGCCCCTGCTTCACTTTGTCGCCATAGTCCACAAACAACTGCTTCACGATGCCACTCGCCTTCGACTTCACTTCCACCTTCGACAACGGCTGAATCTTTCCCGTCGCGACCACCACTTTGGCCAGGTCGCCTCGTTCCACCGACGCGATCTTCGACGGATCAATTTCGTGCGTGGGGCGCAAAGCCGCGTACACGCCGTAGCCTCCGCCAATCAGGATGAGCAGAACGACCGAACCGATGATGATTCTGCGGCGGCGCTTCTTGCCGTTTTTGCCATTCTTGCCGTTGGTTAAACCATTGCCATTGCTTGCCATAGCCGACCCTCGCACCCGGGATTGTGGGAACCCACTCGTAGATACGCACACGCACTAGGAATGTTCCCCGCCTGCTGCTATAGACGAAACAATAGGCCGGTTGGTCAGGTGGATCCTAGCGGGCGAGGTCACAGAGGGGCGCGCCGCAGCCGCAGGGCGTTGGTGATGACGGACACAGAACTGAAGCTCATGGCCGCGCTGGCAATCATGGGGCTCAGCAACCATCCAAACACAGGGTAAAAAACTCCGGCAGCGATCGGGATTCCCAGGGCGTTGTACAGAAAAGCAAAGCCGAGGTTTTGCTTGATGTTGCGCAACGTGGCGCGCGACAGCAGCCGGGCCCTCACAATCCCTCGCAGGTCTCCCTTGACCAATGTGATTCCCGCGCTCTCGATCGCCACGTCGGTTCCGGTACCCATGGCAATCCCGACGTGCGCCGCGGCCAGCGCGGGGGCATCATTTATCCCATCTCCGGCCATGGCCACGATTCGGCCCTCCGCCTTCAACTTCTCGATGACCTCCGTCTTTTGCTCCGGTAGGACTTCTGCTTCAAACTCCTCGATTCTCAGTTGGGCCGCGACGTTTTTCGCTGCTTCGCGCCGGTCGCCAGTCAGCATTACCACACGCAGGCCTTGCTCCCGCAATGCGCGAATCGCCTCTGGCGTCGACGCCTTAATTTCGTCCGAAAGGGAGAGCACGCCTAGCAATCGCCCATCCACCGCCACGTTGATTGCTGTCGATGCAGATCCCGGAACGTCAGAATCGCCTCCGGCGTCCAGAACAATCCCCTGTTGGCCAAGAAATCGCGCCGTCCCCGCCAGCACCTGCTTACCAAGGACCCGCCCCTGCACTCCACCTCCGGGACTGGCCTGAAACTCCGTTACCGGCGCAAGCGGCAGCTTCCTTTCTTCCGCGGCTCGCACGATCGCACGAGCGAGTGGATGCTCGCTGGCTCGTTCAACGCTCGCCGCCAGCGACAATAGCGCGTTCTCCGCTAACTTCGTTCCCTCGACAACACGGATGCTGGTCAGGTGCGGCTTGCCTTCCGTCAACGTCCCCGTTTTGTCGATCACCAGCGTGTCCACACCCGCCAAGGTTTCCAGCGCTTCAGCGTTGCGCACCAGCACGCCCACCGACGCTCCGCGGCCCACTGCCACCATGATGGACATCGGCGTCGCCAAGCCCAGCGCGCACGGACAAGCGATGATCAGCACCGCCACGGCCGCTAGCAGCGCGTGCGCCATGCGCGGCTCCGGCCCGCAAATCGCCCAGCCCAGAAAAGCCAGAATCGCCGCCGCCACTACGCCCGGCACAAAATATCCCGCCACTTTGTCGGCGAGCCTTTGCAACGGTGCGCGGCTTCGTTGCGCTTCGCTCACCAACTTCACAATCCGCGCCAACAGCGTGTCGCTTCCCACGCGCTCCGCCACCATCAAGAAGCTCCCGCTGGCACTCAACGTCCCTCCGGTGACTTTGTCTCCGGCCGATTTTTCCACCGGCAGCGGCTCGCCCGTCACCATCGATTCATCCACCGCGCTCGTCCCTTCACACACTGCACCGTCCACTGGAACGCGTTCGCCCGGCCGCACCCGTAGTGCATCACCCGGCTTTACCTGCTCCAGCGGGACGTCTCGCTCTGTTCCGCCGGAAACCAGGTGCGCGATCGGTGGCGCCAGGTGCAGCAACTCGCGAATCGCGGCGCTGGTACGCTGTCTGGCTCGCAATTCCAGCACTTGTCCCAGAAGCACCAGCGTAATGATCACCGCCGCCGCTTCGAAATAAACCGTCACACCGCCCTGCCTGTCGCGGAACGATGCCGGAAAAAACTGCGAAAGAAGTGTCGCCGCCACGCTGTAAAGATACGCCGCGCCCGTGCCCAAGCCGATCAGCGTAAACATATTCGGACTGCGATTCACCAGCGAAGCCCAGAATCGCTGGAAGAACGGCCAACCGCACCACAGCACTACCGGCGTGGCCAGCAACAATTCAATCGCGTTTTTTGTGCCCGGCTGCAGGCGCAGCGCTAGCATTTCTCCAAACATCGACAGCACTAGCAGCGGCAACGAAAAGGCCACGCTCACCCAAAACCGCTTGCGCATCGACTCGTATTCCGGGTCCGCTTGTTCCTCGGCGAGCATGTCCATCGGCTCCAACGCCATGCCGCATTTCGGGCACGTTCCCGGGCCAATCTGCACAATTTCCGGATGCATCGGGCAGGTGTACCGGACATTCTTGGCCACAGCTGGCACTGCAGCCGGCGCGGCTTTGTGTTCCATTCCTGCTGTCCCCGGAGCGGCCCGAAATTTTTCCGGCTCATTCCGAAACCGCTCCACGCATCGCGCCGAACAAAAGTAGTACGTTTTTCCGTCGTGCTCGACTTTTCCCGCCGCTTTCTCCGGGTCCACCATCATTCCGCACACCGGATCCTTCTCGCGCGGCACAGCTAGCAAAATCGGCAATCCCGGCACCGTTGGTGTGGACATTCGCAATCCTTGGTACGTGTGAGCCTATCTTATTTTAGATGCTACACCGTTATATTTGCCTACCTCTCTCCGAAGGCAGCTCATCGCTGCTATAATCCCCCACATGACGCTTCTCGAAATTACCTATAACCTGCACTCCCCCCTGAGCCACGAGCAGTTGGAGCGGCTTGGCGAATTTGCGAACACTTATGGCCTGCGCAGCGTGCACGTGGACGAACAGAAAAATCAGATCTCTTTTGAATACGATGCCTCCCGCCTCCGCGAAACACAGATTGCCCACGTCTTGGGACAAGCGGGAATCGCCGTCACGCGCCAGGAGAGCTGATTCGGTGGCGCACTGAGGAGCGTCCATGAAATATCTTGTCCGGCTGCTTCTCTTCTTCGTTCGGACGCTGACTACCGCGCAATGCAAAGATGCGGTTTGCACCAAAGAGATGCAAGGCTGCATGGAACCTGAGCGGAAAAAGTCCAACGCGGAACTCAACCGTGTTTACCCGGAGTCTCTGAAGAAGCTCAACCCAGAGCAATCCGCCCTGCTCAAGAAAGCGCAGCGCGCTTGGCTCATCTATCGCGACGCCCAGTGCGAAGCCGACTACAAAAGGTTCGCGGGTGGCACCGCCGCTCCCCTAGCCCTCACTCAGTGCCGCGTCACCCTGAATCAAGAGCGCACCAAGACCCTGAAGTATACCTACCTAAACTTGAATCCCGAGCCGAACATGTTTCTGCAAGGTGGGTAGCTACTCCTCGGACGCAAAAGATAACTTGGTTGCCGAGAACCAGGGAAATGAGTTGGGACGCTGGCGATCCTCTCTGAGTAGGACTTTTTTCTGCCTGGGAATCGGGATGGAGCGGCGAATGGTAATGCTTTGCGTATCGACCAGAATTTCTTTAACCAGTAACCGCAGAATTTGTTGACGTTCACGAACATCCAACGTCTTCGCGCATACCTACAGTTTTTCCCTAAAGGCGCTTAGATTTCCAGCAAGCTGCAAGTATTTCACTTCGTCCATTGCTTCCAACTATAAGAATCACGGATCCTCGTCGGAGTTTGTCTGCTCGGACATGTGGCAGCCTTACCTGGATGTGATCCGCCAGAAGTGTTCCCAGGCGCTGCACATCCTCGACCGCTTCCACGTCGTCGCCAAGATGAATAAGGCGTTGGATGATGTCCGCGCCGCTGAGTCGCGCAGATGGCCCAGGACGACTACCCGTCAATACTGAAGAAGACGCGCTGGGGTGGGCTCAAGCGCAAAGAGAATCTCACCTCGCAGCAAAAGTTCCGTCTGCGAGATCTACTCCACCACAACTTCCACACCGTCCGTACCTATCTGCTCAAAGAAGATTTTCAGCAGTACTGGGAATACAAACGCACACCTGTGCCCGCATCTTCCTGGATTCCTGGTGCCGTCAAACGGTGCGATCCCGCATCGAGCCGATGAAGAAGATCGCCCGAACGTTGCGCTCTCATCGCGAGCTGCTGCTCAACCATTTCAAAGCCAGAAAACAGATTTCCAGCGGTGTGCTTGAGGGACTGAACAACAAAGCAAAAGTGACCATGAGAAGATCGTGTGGCTTTCGTACATTTCGTATCCTGGAACTCGCGCTCTCACTCAGTTGGCAAACGACCTGAGCCGAAGCTACCCATGAATTCATCTGACGATTGAAAAAAAATGGGCCCCCGCTTGGGACCGGAAGGCGCGTCTCAGATGCCGTGTCGTTTTCACACCAGCGCGGGAGCTCATCCATCCCCGCTTCCCTCTCCGACGCAGGTGGTCAACGATCCCCTCAAATCGCAAGCAAACCTCTTGCCCTCGCCTGCAATCCAGGGCAGTTCGTCTAGTGTTACGTGCCCACTCATCCCTTTAAGGCACGGTGAACACCAGCCCAATCTTTATAAAGCGCTCATTTTCCATCACATAGTCCATCAAGAATGCCGCAGCCCCGGTCCAAAAATAACCTCTTTGCAGAATCGGAACGCCGCAGTCAACTTCTACGTTCCAGTACGCTCATAACCCGGGTAATGCCGCTTTTTGGGAGCAACGAGCTATCGGTTTTTTTCTGTTTCAGACTGAAACTCAGCTCCATGAAGCCCTCCTTTACTCGCCGCCTCTCTCGCCTGGCTCTTTGGCTCTTCGTCGAATTCCTCGTGCTCATCGCGGCGGTCTCTGTTTCCGTGCTCGCCGACACTTCCGGACGTCTCCGTCAAATCACTCCGACAGGTTGTTACTGTGGCTGTGCCCAGTCGAAAACGTCGGCCGGCTGCACCAAAATGTGCGAACTGCCCAAGTACGCCTCGCGTTGGTGGGCAGTCACCTGCGCAAAGCCGCACATGACCACTCCCACCGAGAAGTCCGGCGCCGGGCCAAGGTTGCCGCATCCAGGCCGCGCCGAACGCGCCTCGAACAAGTAGTCCGCAGTCCAGGCATTTCCTTACTTCGTTGTCTCATTGCTTCATTACTTCGTCTGTTCCCCTCAACCGCACACTTACGCACCAGCAGATTTTGGTTCCTGATCCCTAATCACTGATCCCTGGTATCTGTCTGCTTCAAGCAACCGTGCCAAGATCTCCGGTATCTCAAACACCGCTCGATTCTCCAGCCTCGCCACGTTCCGCCGAAATTCCTTCAGCGTCGCCGGTTCGCTCAGTTGCTTCACGCCCTCCGCGATCTCCGTGAAATGATGAAGCACAATCCCCACGCGCTTTTCCTTCACCCATGCGGTGTTGTAGCGCTCCTGCGGAAGCGTCCACGCGTTGCACTCCACAATCACCGGCAGTCGCCGCACCATGGCTTCGGCGATGCTTCCCGGCCCAGGCTTCCCGATCAGGAAATCTGCGGCCCGCATCAGGCGGTGTATCTCCTTGGTGAATCCCACGACGTGCAAGGGCAGGTTCCAGCCTCGCGCGCGAAATTTCTTCGCAAGCTTTTCGTTGCGTCCGCAAATCACCATCAGCTGCACGGGCAAGCGCGCTTCCTCCAGCTGTTCAGCGATCTGGTACATCACCCCGGAGCCGAACCCTCCAAACAGCAGCATTCCCGTCAGCCGGTCGGGTTGCAATCCCAGTTCAAGCCGTAGCGCAACCGGGTCCGTGTTGTCCGGAACATAGAAATCCGGCCGCAGGATCATGCCCGACGTGGCGAAAACGTGCCCGGCGTCTTTTCCCATTGCACGCGCCTGCTGCACCGCGCGTTCCGTGCCGCAAATTACATGCTGCTCCTTCATCGGCTCAATCCAGAAATGCGGCGGATAATCCGCAAAATCCGTAATGATGGTCATGAATGGACGCCCCGGATACACCTTCGTCCACGCCTCGCCAATTTGCCGATTGAAATGCGGAATCACCGATACCAGCAGGTCCGCGGGATTTTCCCGAAAATAGTCGCCCAGCAATTTCACCAGCGGCTTGTGGAACACGCGAATAGTGGTCTGCAATACGCGAAGAAGTTGTTTGGATCCCAGCGTCCAGCCATGCCGCAGCAGCGAGTTGTACTGCTCCTCGATCCGAATCCCGGTTAGTTTGCGAAAGACGTCAAGCTTGTCGGTGAGCTGCTGGAATTGCACCGACCCCACGTTCCACGGCCGATTCTGCTCGGCAATCACTGCCTGTAGCGCGACAGCTGCATTCCTGTGACCACCTCCTGCATCGTGGAAGAGGAGATGAATTTTCTTCATTTTGCGCATTGTCGCACAGCTTTAGGCAATCCGTGCAAGAGCACCGGCCATGCCATGTGGAAAATTCAAAAAGTCATTTGTGTTCAATGAGTTCCGTCCGAGCTTTCATGCTCATTTCGCCCACTCTTCATGTGCTGTTAATATCTCGTATCCAACATATAACTCATGCGATGCGACCTCCACCTCCACTCCACCGCTTCTGGCATGTGCGATACGCCGGGTCTTACTCGGGTCTGCAAGGAATCTTACAATCAGCCCGCCGCCGTCTATGACTGCTGTAAGCAGCGCGGCATGTCCATCGTCACCCTGACGGACCACAACTCCATCGAAGGCGCGGAAGCCCTCCGCAAGCATCCCGATTTCTTCCTCAGCGAAGAAGTCACCGTCAGCATGCCGAGCGGCACCGAGGCGCACCTGGGCGTTTATGGCATCACGGAAAGGGATCACGCCGAAATCCAGCGCCGGCGCAGCGATTTTATTGCGCTCCTGATGTACCTGACCGAGCGCAAGCTTTTCTTCAGCGTGAATCACGTATTTTCAGGACTTACCGGCCACCGCGACGAGGAAGATTTCACTTGGTTCGCCTCCTACGTCCCCGGGCTGGAAGTGCGCAACGGTCTGATGTGGGTGGAAGCAAATCGCGCAGCGGAGCGCCTGGCCCGGAATCTCCGCAAAATCCCCATTGCCGGCAGCGATTCCCACACCCTCGCCGGTGCCGGACTCACCTACACGCAAATTCCCGGAGCCCGCACCGTGGAGGAGTATCTGACCGGACTGCGTGCCGGGCGCGGCATAGTTCACGGCGAGCATGGCCGCTACCTCAAGCTCACCGCCGACATTTTCTTTTTCGCCGGTGCGCTCTTGAAGGAAAAGCCGTGGTGCGCGCCGCTCGTAATCGCAGCTGTTCTGATTCCTGCGGTTACCGCGGCACACTGGTTCAACGAGATCCGCTTCTGCAAACAATGGATGGCAAGACTGGAACGCGCCGAGACCGAGCCTCGCATGATCTGGGACATCGACTCGGCATTCAAGGCGAACTGGGCCAATTGAAGGAACGTCATGACCGGGGCGAAAACCCTCTGGGGATACATCGAGAATCGCGACCACCGCGTGATGCGTCGCATGAACCAGTGGAAGGCCCCACGCTGGATTCGGTTCTGGATGCTGGCCGCCACACGCATGGGAGACGGCTGGATCTGGTATAGCCTGGCGGCCATTTTGTTGCTGGGTGGTGGCGTCAACCGTTACGCGGCCGTCGGTGCGGCCGGTTCCGCGGCCATCGTCGGAGTCTTCTTGTTCAAGGCGTTGAAGCGCATCAGTCATCGCCAGCGTCCTTGCCAATTCGAACCTCATTGCTGGGCGAAGGTTCTTCCCCCGGACCAATTCTCCTTCCCGTCCGGTCACACCATGACGGCATTCGCCATCTCGCTCGTGGTCAGTTATTTCTATCCTTCCCTGGAGGCGCCGCTTTATTTTCTTGCCATCAGCATCGGCGTTTCTCGTGTCGTTCTTGGTATGCATTTCCTCAGTGACGTCCTTGCCGGGGCCCTGCTCGGCTCCGCGCTCGGTGTCGCTTCCCTCGTAGCCTTTGCTTCGTACGGCCTCCTCTAACCGCGAACTTAGTCAACCATCCCGCTGCCACCGTCGCGCATCAGACTGCCCAGTCCTGTAAAGCCATGCGTTTTCAGGTTGACATCTTACCCGAACGTGCTGATACTCTCGGGTGATATGTCTACCCAAGACAGCCGCCAGCCCATAGAAAAGCCCCTTTCGGTTGCAGCCGCGCAGCTTCTTGGACGTGAAGGGACGTGAAGCTGTGTTCGGACGCAAGCGCAAGTTGCACGACTTCACCTCCGAAATCGCGGCCCACCTGCAGCTCGAGATCGACCGCTTGCGGGAGCAGGGGCTAAGTGAAGAGGAAGCCCGCGCAACCGCGCGTCGCTCGTTCGGCAACCTCCTGCTTGCCGAAGAACATTTCTACGAATCCAGCCACTGGCTCGCGTGGGATCGCTTCTGGCAAGACGTTCGCTACGGTCTGCGCATGTTGCGCAAGTCCCCGGGCTTCACCGCCATCGCTGTGTTGACGATCGCCTTGGGCATCGGAGCCACGACTGCAATTTTCAGCGTCGTTGATGCCGCGCTGTTGCACCCCCTGCCGTACCCACACCCCGAGCAACTCGTTAGTATCCAGGATGATCTTCCCGGCATGGGCGCGCAGGACGTGGGTATGTCCCAGCCCGAGTGGCAGGACCTTCAGCGTTCCGGAATTTTCGAATACGTTTCGCCAACGTGGTTCGACGAAAATAATCTCACTGGATCATCTCAACCGGCGCGCGTTCGCTTGCTTATCGTCGCCCCGAATTATTTCGCGCTGCTGGGTGTCAAGCCGCAGTTGGGCCGCCCCTTCAATCCCGGGGACCACTCGCCCGGTCTTACGCTGGAAGTGCTCATCAGCGACGCCCTCTGGAAGCGGGCGTTCGGCGGCGACCCGCTTATTTTGGGCCGCAGCATCCGGCTCGACACCGACTTGTATCGGATTGTCGGCGTCATGCCACCGGGTTTCGACGCGCCGGGGCGAACCGCGGAAGAAAGGAATATAGAGGTCTGGGCGGCAACCAGTTTTTACGGCCCGCCTATGTCTGATCACCCGCCGCGGAGCGGAAGAAACCTCCCGACAGCAGTAGCCCGACTGAAGCCTGGTTTGACGATTGCGGCGGCGCAAAGTCGGCTGGACACGCTTGTCGCCGCTTTACAGAAGGAATTCCCGGAGGATTATCCCAAGGCGAGCTCGTGGACTGTGCGATTGCTGCCGCTCAAGGAAAGGATAGTCGGCAATATTCGACAATCGCTGATTCTGCTCCTTGGCGCCGTGGGATTGGTCCTGCTGATCGGTTGCGTGAACGTCGCAAATCTGCTGCTCGCGCGCGCCAGTGCGAGAGGACGCGAAATGGCTGTTCGCCAAGCGCTCGGGGCCGCGCGGAATCGGCTGATGTCGCAACTGCTGACCGAGAGCGTGCTTCTCTCCCTGCTCGGCGGAATCGCCGGTTTGGCGATTCTTTTCTGCACCAAGGGAGTTCTGTTGCGGCTCCTGCCGGAAAGCTTGCCGCGGCTCAATGAAATTTCGATTAACTCGCCCGTTCTGCTTTTCGTTCTCGGCGCCTCCGTTGTCACTGGCGCGTTTTTTGGCTTGGTTCCCGCTTTACAAGCGGACCGGCTGGATCTGACTCATATGCTCAAACAGGAAGGACGCGGCTCGACCGGTTCCGGGGAGCAAGCGCGAACTCGCCGCATTCTGGTGGTAGTCGAATTTGCGCTCTCGTTGGTGCTGATGGTTGCTGCCGGCCTTCTGCTGCGCAGTTTCCGGGACTTAGTAAATGTGCGGCTCGGATTCACTCCGCAAAATGTAATGGCGGTTCGGACGAGGCTGCCTTATCCCAATGATTTGAATAGCGACAACTACAGAACCCCTGCGCAGCAGGCGCCGTTCTTTCGTGAATTGCTTCGCCGAAGTAGAGCGCTGCGCAGAGTCAAAGAAGCAGCCATCGGAGATACCGCGTCTATTCCGTTGGACGAAAGTCTGCGGGATCTAAAACTGATATCCGAAGGCCAGTTCTTATTCACAGTCGAGGGAAGCGACATACAGAGCGACGAGCCTGCCGTCGCGGAACGGTCAAGCGTTACGCCAGAGTATTTTAATTTGCTGAAAATGTCCTTGCTGCGCGGTCGCTTGTTCGACGAATCGGACAGCGATAAAGCCCCGCAAGTCGCGGTTATCAATGAAGCCTTCGCGCGGATGTACTGGCCAAACCAAAATCCCATCGGCAAGCGTTTCAGGAAAGCCAAAGCCGATTCGCCCTTGATTACCGTGGTCGGCCTCATCGCCAACGCAAGGACAGAATCGCTGGCGGAAGCCGGCGTTCCCAAAATCTATCTAGACTTGTACCAGACTGGGGCGAAACACTTGGCGATATTTGTCCGCGGAGATTTGGACGCCGCCGCGATTCCAGACGAACTGCGCCAGCAGGTGCAATCCGTCGATCCAGCGCTCCCCGTTTTTGGCGCCCAAATGCTCAACGAAACGGTCTCCGCCTCTCTCTCCGAGAGACGATTCTCGATGGAGATAGTTGCGCTGTTCGCGCTCACCGCTTTACTTCTCACTGCGCTTGGAATTTACGGCGTGATTTCCTACATCGTCAGCGAACGAACCCACGAGATTGGCATTCGTCTCGCTCTTGGGGCGCAAAGCACGAACATCCTGCACATGGTTGTGCGCCAGGGATTGGGGCTGGCCCTCGCTGGCGCTGTGTTTGGACTTGCGGGCGCGTTGATCGTTTCGCACTTGATGGCAGGACTGCTCTACGGCGTGAGGCCGGCTGATCCTCTCACGTTTGCGGCTGTCGCCATTCTTCTCATCGGCGTCGCCTTGCTTGCTTGTTATCTCCCGGCGCGTCGCGCGCTACGCGTCGATCCGTTGGTCACGCTGAGGCACGAATAGCTCACCGTCGAGTGCAAACAAATTCAGGAGAGTCGCTCCCATGAAACGAACCCAAGCCTTTCTGCTGCTGGCGGCATTCTTCTGCGCTCTGCTTTCAGCCGTTCAGCTCGCGGCCCAATCGCCCGCTCCCGTCACTCTCGTAAAATCTAGCCGCCTGCTCGATCCCCGGACTGGGAATGTGCTTTCGCCCGCCGCCGTGCTGATTGAAAACGGCAAGATCAAGGAAGTTGGCCCACCTTCGCAAGTGCAAGCCAATGCCCCGGCCGGCATCAAGATCATCGACCTGGGCAGCGCCACCTTGCTGCCCGGGCTGATCGACAGTCACACGCACCTGCTGCTCGACGTCATTGTGCCCCCCGAATCAGAGAGCGCGCGCCGGCCCAATGGCTTATTTGTTCCGGGGCTGTTGCTGGCGATGACCGAATCGCCCGGTAAACGTGTGTTGATGGGCGCGCGGATGGCGCACGAAGATCTGGAGAGCGGCTTCACGACGGCACGAAATCTGGGGCACTCCGGCGTTGACGGCGATGCTGCGCTGCGCGACGCAATCAACGCAGGCCACGTACCCGGTCCGAGGATCCTGGCGTCCGGACGTAAACTTATTGCCTTGGGTTCATATATCCAGGGACTCGATCTCGCTGTTGCCGAGCCAATCATGCAACAGGAATTCTTGCCGATCGATGGCCCGGATCGGGCACGGCAGGCAGTGCGACAGAACATCTTCTATAACGTCGATGTTATCAAGGTTACGATCGACAATGACATCTCTCCTGCGGAAATGACCGCGATTGTTGAACAAGCTCACCGTCAGGGCCTGAAGGTTGCGGCCCATGCTAGCGACACGGGCAGCATTCAAACCGCAATCGATGGAGGCGCAGACAGCATCGAGCACGGCAACGCTGTCACCGACGCGCAACTGAAGACCATGCGCGACAAGGGCATCTTCCTCGACATCACCCCAACTTTTTGGAGCGGCTTTTTTGCGAAGATTACTGAGCCCACCATCGTGTTGTCCCCCGCATTGAAATCTGACCTGGCCGCCTCCAGCGACCGAAGCCGGCAGAAGGTGGCAAGTTTCACTCAGCGCATATTGAACTCGGGAGTGAAGTTTGCCGCTGGATCAGACATGTGCTGGTTCTATCCGGGAAAAACGCGGGGCCAGGCTACGGCAACGATGTTTGCCAATTTACATGACGCCGGAATGCCCTCGCTCGAAATCATTCGCGCGGTCACCGTTAACGCCGCGGAAGTGCTGGGCTGGCAGGACCGCGTGGGCGCTGTTGAGCCCGGGAAATTTGCGGATCTCATCGCCGTTTCCGGAGATCCCATTGCCGACATTACCGAACTGGAGCGCGTTCGCTTTGTGATGAAGGGTGGGGAACTGGTCAGGAACGATCTTCTACCGCACTAAGGCGCGAATCTGAAACATGGCAAATAACTCGCCACAACTTTCAGCGTTGACGGTTACAACCGCAAGACGCTCCCACGCTAAGCTAAAGTGCGATTTCAAAGAAGCAAGACGAGCGCACCTTTGCGCAAAATCTTCTGCACGTCGCTGCCGTCGATTACGATCTGATCGGCAGCGTTTCCGGATCGAACCGCAGCCCCGACTTCGGCAAGGACAAACACAACCCGTCGCAAGACCTTTACAAGACGCAAGCCGACGTAGTGCTGCTTGAGCAGGCCGTCGCCGATGGGGCGGCGGTAATCAAACAGCATGGGGATGCCGGCTTGGACAAAACGACGCAATTGGGGTGGGAAACAGGGCAGCATGTGGTCCACAACTCGTACATCTGGATGCGAGCGGCGCGGCAAATCTGAGTTTCCCGAGTCACAGCCTGACCAAGGCCGTACGGGAAACTGGCGCACCCAGTCTCTACAGTTCACTCTCGACCTGCTCGCGTCCTGCGGTAAACTATGGCGATGCGTCGTTTCGCTCGAGCGTATTTCCCGCCCGTAACTGCTTCCCTGTTCTTCTCCTTCTGCCTGACATCAACTTCTGTCCGGGCACAAGTTGCCCCCGCGACCACCCCTACGCCTACCGCGATCGACCGCAGCGTTTCCCCGCGCCAACTCCCGGGCAATCTCCTCGCCGACCAAAAAGACATCTGGCTTTTCCCCACCAAGCTTGCCAAGGGCAAACATTGGTGGCCAACAATCGGTGTACTCGGAATATCAGCCGGCTTCCTTGCCTCCGACCCCTACAGCGCACCGCCATTCCGCACCACCCACGACTTTAGCGGATTCAACAGCGCTTTCAGTGGCACGAACACGGCCGCGATAATCGTCGCCGTCCCCGCGGCGATCTATGGCGTCGGCCTGCTGCGCAAGGATTCCTACGCGCAAAATACCGCGCTGCTTGCCGGTGAGGCCTTCGTCGACGGCTTTCTCCTCGATCTTCCCATGAAGAGCATCACTGCGCGAAAGCAGCCGCTGCAGTACGCCGGCAACGGACCTTACGCCGACAGTTTTTTCCATGGCTCGCACAATCCATTTCATGATGGCGGCTTCTATTCCACTCACGCCATGGGCGCAATGGCTGTCGCCACAGTCATCGCGCGCCGCTACCACAATCATCGCTGGGTGGCTTTCGGTGCCTATGGAATGGCCGGCGCTATCTGCTTTTCGCGCATCACCACCAGCAACCATTTCCCCGCCGACGTCGTCTTCGGCGGCGCGATGGGCTACGTCATTTCCCGCTACGCCGTCTTGCCCGCGCGTTTCTGACCTGTGCGATTCCCCACTCCATGAGGAACAATTTTCTTTTGGAAATCACGGTTGAATCCGTGGCTGCTGCGTCAGCCGCTGAGCGCGGTGGTGCCGATCGCATCGAACTGTGCGCCGATCTGCGTTGCGGTGGCCTCACTCCTGCCCCGGAAATCATGCACCATGCGCGATCTGCCGTGCGGCTACCTATCTTCGCCATGGTTCGTCCTCGCGCCGGCAACTTCGTCTACACCAACGGCGAAATCTCGCTCATGAAATCGCAAATGACCCAGGCCCGCGCCTTGGGAATGAACGGAATCGTGTTGGGCGTCCTCCGGGAAGACAACACGGTAGACGTTTCCCTTTTGAAGAACTTGGTCGAGTTCGCCGCGCCGCTCCCCCTTACCTTTCATCGCGCCTTCGACGAGACACCCGATTTGTTCCGCGCACTGGAAGACGTCACCTCCGTAGGCGCAGCTCGAATCCTCACCTCGGGCGGCGCCAGCAAAGCACCGCAAGCTCTCGACACACTCGCCAAACTGGTCCAGATTGCAGGCGGACGCATCATCATCGTGCCCGGCAGTGGCATCCAACCGGAAAACTTCGGCGTGGTCCGGCAAGCACTCAACGCTCGCGAATATCACTCTGGCCTGAGCAGCGTCCTCCCCTACGGCTCCACCGACCTCGCCCGCTTCGAAGCCGCCGTCCGCGCTCTCGCCCAACACAATTCGCGCAACCTGTAGCTCACCCCTTCAGGGGTGAGATTCCTGATTTCTTCAAGGTAGCGCTGGATTTTATGCCAGCTCTCCAAAAGCTCTCGAGCGTAGCATTTTGGAGTGCGGTGGCTGGTCACCGCTTTCAAGCGGCGTGTCCACACGTCTCCCAACTCCTCAAACACCGCCGCGTCCCCAGAAATAAAAACGGGGCGCGACCTTCACGCCCCGGCTGAATTTCAATTTGTTGTCAACCGCTCAGGCCTTCTGCGCCTGCCTTCTCAAAAACGTCGGCACATCTAAATCGTCCTTTGAAACTTCCGGCGCCACGTCGCGCACGTTCTGCGTCACTTGATGCACCACGCTCGGCGGCAGCTGCGGCGGCGGCGCTTGCGGCAACTCCTGTTGCACCGGCACATCTCGCCCCGCCTTCCAGGTTCGCGGCAGGAACGACGGCTTCTGCTGTTGCACCATGTTCTTTTTCCCCGCGTCCTTGAACCCCGCCGCAATCACGGTGATTTTCACCGCGTCCTTCATATTGTCGTCCATCACCGCACCGAAAATAATGTTCGCATTTTCATGCGCGGCCTTCTGGATCACGCTCGAAGCCTCATGAACTTCATGCAACGAAAGCGACGAACTCCCGCAAATATTGATCAGAATTCCTTGCGCACCTTCAATCGAATTGTCTTCCAGCAATGGGCTGGAGATTGCCCGATTCGCCGCATCCACCGCGCGGCTAGCTCCGGTCGCTACTGCCGTGCCCATCACCGCATAGCCTTGCCCGTGCATGATCGCTTTCACATCCGCAAAATCGCGATTAATAATTCCCGGCACTGTAATAATGTCCGAAATCCCTTGCACCGCCTGCCTCAAAATATCGTCCGCAATCCGGAAGGCATCGAAAAAGCTGGTGCCCCGCTCCACCGTCTCCATCAGCCGCTCGTTCGGGATCACAATCACCGTGTCCACCACGCCGATCAATTCTTGCAATGCCTGTTCCGCTTGCAGCATGCGCCGCTTGCCTTCAAACGCGAACGGTTTCGTCACCACTGCAACCGACAGCGCGCCGATCTCGCTCGCCAACGACGCCACCACCGGCGCCGCTCCGCTTCCCGTGCCGCCGCCAAGCCCGGACGTGATGAAAATCATGTCCGCACCTTCCAGCGCCTCAATAATTTTGTCCGTATCTTCCAACGCCGCTTTGCGCCCGATCTCAGGATTGGCCCCGGCGCCTAATCCCTTCGTCAACTTCGCGCCGAGTTGCAGTTTCACCGGAGCTTGCGAGAGCTTCAGCGCTTGCAGGTCGGTGTTTGCCGTCACGAACTCCACACCTTCAACCTTCGCGCGAATCATGCGGTTCACAGCGTTGCAGCCGCCTCCGCCCACACCGATCACTTTAATCTTTGCCGGCTGTAGCTCCTCGCTAAAACTCATCCGGATACCTGCATCTTTCGCTGTCATGTCTTGCCCCCTGTCCGGCTGGTGAAACTCCTTTATAAATCCCGTGTTACGGCTGTGCCACAAGCAATTTACGGGCCTGTGGAAAAACACTTCATTTCCCCTCTTAGGGGTACTAAACTCCCCTCAGCCTCGCCCCTTCTTCGCCCGTCTATCCCACCAATGGGCCCATCGTTGCAGTCAAGCCCCCGCAAACATCGATTTCAGCTTCGACACGAAGGTCCCGGACTTGGGTAGCGCCGCCTTCCGTGCCTTCGCCCCGTACAGCACCAGCCCGATCACCGTGGCATATTCCGGCTGCGCCACCTGTTCTGGCAAATCCAGGATTCCTCGCGGTTCCGCAATTCGCACCGGAAAGTGGTACAACTGCTCCATCAATTCCACCAGCCCATTCAACCGGGCTCCGCCTCCCGCCAGCACAAATCCCGCGGGAATTTGTGAATCCAGCCCCGCGCGCCTCAAGTTGTCGGCAATCAGGGACAGCAGCTCCATCGCCCTTGGCTCGGTAATTTCCGTCAGATTCCGTGGAAAGATCGTTCGTGGCGGCCGGTCTCCCACGCTGGCGATTTCGATGGACCCTTCATGGCCCAGCAGGTGCGCTGCGGCACACCCGTGCTGCCGCTTGATTCGCTCAGCCTCGGGAATTGGCGTCCGCAGCCCCACGGCCAAATCGTTTGTGAAGTGGTCCCCGCCCACCGCCACCGCTCCGGTATGCCGCACCACTCCGCCACCATACACAATCAATTCGGTCGTGCCGCCCCCAATATCCAACAGGCACACGCCTAAATCTCGTTCATCCTGCGTCAGGCACGCTTCGCCCGATGCCAGCGGCTCCAGCACCGTATCGTTAATCAGAATTCCGGCTTTGTTCGCCGCGGTCACCAGGTTCTGCGTCGCGGAAATCGACGACGTCACAATGTGAACGTTAGCCTCTAGCCGCTGCCCCACCATCCCGATTGGGTCGCGAATTCCCTCCTGGGCATCCACTCTGAATTCGTGCGGCAACACATGCAGCACTTCCCGGTCGTCTGGCAGTGACACATTCCGCGCCGCATCGATCGTTCGCCTCACGTCGTCGCGTTCAATGTCCCGCGGCCTCGGCCCCAGCGGCACTCCCCCGCGGCTGTTCACTCCGCGCACGTGGCTTCCCGCCACACCAATGATCGCCGTCTCCACTGGCACGTTGGCCACGCCTTCTGCCTCTTCCACCGCACGCCGAATCGAACTCACCGTGGAATCCAGATTGACGATCAACCCTTTCCGCAGCCCTTTGGATTCCGCCGCTCCCAGTGCCAGGAACCGTAGCTGATCGTTATCCATCTCCGCGAGCAGCACGCACGTTTTTGTGCTCCCGATGTCCAGCCCCACGATGTATTTATCTTTCTTCGCCAAAACGCTCTCCCGCCTGTTCCTTATTTTCGCCTCGCGACCGGCTCGCTGGTGTCGGGGTTCACCACCACCTGCCTCGAGTACTGAAGATCGATCGACTGCACGCGCCCTGCATTCGCCTGCCACTGCGCAAAATTCTCAACCAGCATCCGGTACTTGGTGGTGAAATCGCCCTGCCCAAAATGCACCGTCACCGCTTGGCCTGGGTCGCCGGCTTCCAATCCGGTCAGCACTGCGCGCAGATCGCGAGGACTGCCCAGGTCCATCTCGCTCACTCGATCGGTTGCTCCGGGTTTAACCAAATCCACTGCCGTCATAAATTCCTGGTACGTCTGCATGCGCTTCTCGCGTTCTTCCCGCGAGATGTTCTCCGAAAGCCCTGTCACGATCGGGAAGTGATAATCCTCTCCATCCGGGCGATCCAGCAATACGCCTTGTGCGTCGATCAACGTCAGGTCCGTTCCGTTGCGGAAGAACGCGATGGGAGTCCGTTCCGTAATCTCTACTCGCAAGTGGTTCGGCAGCATGCGTTGCACGCGGGCTTCTTGCACCCAGGGAATTTCCTGCAACTGCGTGCGCCTGGCATCCAACGGAACCCGCAGAACACTCCGGTTACGGTCGCGCACGAAAAGCTTCAGCACCTCTTCGCGCGGTACCACGTGATTCCCCGTGACGCTGATCTGGTCTGGCTTAATCAGCAACATCTGCGGCGAGTACAACGCAAAGCGCGCCGCAAACACCACGCCAGTCGTCAGCGTCCCGCCCACCAGCGTCCACACGAACACCCGCCGGTAGAACGGCCACGTCTTCCCGCCCAGTTTCTTTCGGCGAATCTCCACCGGCTTTTGCCGCCTCAAATAGCGCGGCTCTTCGTCCGTCACCAGTTCCGGCCGGTAACTTTCCTGCTCCGCAGCTGCCGCGGCGGAGGCATTCCGCTGGATAGGTTTCAGGCGTTCCAAACCACCACCTCGTTTTCCA
>Ga0210406_10001837_pt1 | contig 25033 bp, 19 predicted proteins | sample IncBWC30MmetaG_FD_155454 | JGI IMG/M metagenome (GOLD analysis project Ga0210406, IMG submission 155454) | Forest soil microbial communities from Barre Woods Harvard Forest LTER site, Petersham, Massachusetts, United States - Inc-BW-C-30-M | ecosystem: Environmental > Terrestrial > Soil >... | reverse complement strand
AGTGGCCCGCCACGGTCAGCGGGCCCTACAAAAAACCAAGAGGGCCGCGTAAAACCTGCCTGCGGCAGGCAGGCCGCCCTACGGTTCGAGTTAGCGGTGATCCTTTTTGCGGCCTTGCAGGGATTGGCGGGCCACGGCAGGAGAGGCTGCGGGCATAGACGGAGGTGTCGAAGCTTCGCCAGCAACGGCTTCGGCGGGGGCATCCTTGGCGAGGCCGTCCTGCAGAGGTGCGGCGCCAGTGGCCAAGGTTTCTTCGGGGTTTTCCGGGGTGATGATGGCGCCTTCTTTTTCGCGGACGAAAGTAAGCTCCTTGCTAACGCCGTCCCAATCGACGCGGACGAGATCGCCTAGATTGACCTGCTGGGTGGCAAGCAAGTTGGCCAGCGGGTAGACGAGAAAGCGTTCGATGGCGCGTTTCAGGTGGCGAGCGCCGTAGCGCTGGTCGGTGCCTTCCTGGAGGAGGAAATTGCGGCCGGAGTCGGTGACGCGGAAAAGGAATTTGTTGGTGGCGGTATCGAGCACGCGCTTCTGGACGAGGCCGAGTTCGATGTCGAGGACGGTTTCGAGTTCGGCGCGCTTGAGCTGGCGGAAGACCACCATTTTGTCGAGGCGGTTCATGAATTCGGGGGAGAACTTGCGGCGCGCCGCTTCGACGGCGGTGCGCTCGACTTTCTGGTCGATGTTGGTCTTGGGCTTGTCGTCGGACTTGATGAAGCCGTAGCCACCGCCCATGAGGTCGGTGATTTCGTTGGCGCCGAGGTTGGAGGTCATGAAGATGACGGTTTGGGAGAGATCGACGCGGCGGTTGTCGCCGAGCGTGAGGGTGGCTTTATCGAGCATGCCGAGGAGGAGCTGCCAGAGGGCATCGCTGGCTTTTTCGATTTCGTCGAAGAGCAGGAAGGAAAGCTTTAGCTTATCCGTGTGATTCGCGGCCAGCGCTTCCTGGGTAATCAGGGGATGAGTTTCGCGGTGACCGAGGTAGCCCGGGGGCGAGCCAATGATTTTCGCGATTTCGTGAGAGTGCTGGAATTCGGCACAGTCGATCTTGATGACGGCGCGGGGGCTGCCGAAGAGTATTTCGGCGGCGGCTTCGACGATGCGGGTCTTGCCGGAGCCGGTGGGGCCGAGGAAGAGCAGGTTGCCGACAGGGCGGCCGGGCGAGTTGAGGCCAGCGGTGAAGACCTGGAACAACTCGACGAGCGCCTGGACACCGTCGTCCTGGCCGACGATTTTCGCGCGCAGGGCATTTTGAAATTCAATGGTGTCCGCGCTGCGGATACTCGGATTTAGAGAAACATCGCCTGTCGCCATGACCGCCTCCCTAGCGTCCCCGGAAATCCGAAGACGCAGATCCAAACCGACTGCCTGTCCGATGCATTCTCTTCAGCTGGTCTTTGGAACCGAACTGATCGAGCTTTACCTGGATGGTGGAGTGGAGAAGCCGCAATTGTACGAGCAGCTCCCGCGCCACCGCGGGCGATTCGGAAAGCCGAAGCATCTGGGGAAAGAGATCCGCCAGATCAATATTTAGAGTGCGGAGGGCCTGAATAAGTTTCTGAACGGCCGGTGATTGAGGGTCAGCGAGATCGATGTGATTGTCCAACTGTTCGCGCAAGGAGCGCCAGTTGAGGTCGATGAAGGGATGCTTCTTGGAGACTGCCTTGACGACGTCGTCGGTGATGCGGGCGCGGTCACCGAGACGGGCGAGGTGGAGTTGCCGCACTTTTCCGCCGCGGCGCACATTGTGCACCAGATAGTAGGCGTTTCCTTTGCGACGGACAAAAGCCATGATGTCCTCGAAAGTGCGGCGAGAAGGTGGTTGAGGCCACTCCCCGCTCGTAGTGTAAGGGAATTCCACTACACTTATCAAGATTGGATGCGGCGTATGAGTAAAGGTTGCTAACCTTTGCATTGGGAACATGGTTGCGCAAGTTGCCGGAAAAGCTGCATCGGATTTTTCGCTGCGTTTCATTTGAGTTTCCTCTACGCGCGATATCCCTTGTTGTGTACCGTGCCATACACTTCGTTTAACACCGGCGGCGGGGAAAGGTCGCTTGCGTGGCGAGCGATTCCCTTTTACCATCTTTTTCCACTAATCTATTTCCACTATGAGCTGGGATCCTGTTTACAAGCTGGTGAAACAAATTCCGCGCGGCCGGGTTACTACCTATGGGGCGCTCGCCAAGGCATTGCAATTACGCGGCGGGGCGAGGACCGCGGGCAGAGCTTTGGCGGCGTCCCCTTCTGGAAGAGGCATTCCGTGGCATCGCGTGGTGGGCGAGCGCGGGAAACTGCTGATTCCGGAGCCGTATGCCTCCCTGCAGAGAAAACTCCTGGAAAGCGAAGGCGTGAAGATCGTGGAGTTTCGCGTGGATTTTGCGAAGCATGGGTGGGCGCCGAAGGGCGGCAAGAGTGCGGGGAAGAAGGTTGGCAGCAGGAAGAAGAAGACGCGCGTTAGTTCAAATTGATTGGTAGCATCGGGCCTACCGTGCGAAACAAGAGTCTTCCCCACAATTTGGCGGAATCGGCTAGGAAAAGGCGAACCCAAGAGCACAGCCAGGAATGGCTGTGCCACCCATGTGGGGACATGCGGTAACATAGTTGTTTCCGGATGATGGCGAATCCCATTCTGCAGGTTGAGAACCTTGTGAAGCGCTATGGCGACGTGGAAGCCGTGTGCGGCGTTAGCTTTTCCGTGGATGAGGGCGAAGTGTTCGGGCTGCTGGGGCCGAACGGCGCGGGGAAGACGAGCACGGTGGAAGTGATGGAAGGGCTGCGCGTGCCGGACGGCGGGCGCATTTCGGTGTGCGGGATTGACCCGCAAAAGAACCCTAACGAACTGAAGAATGAGATTGGGGCGACGCTGCAGTCCACTTCCCTGCCGGACAAATTGCGGGTGGGCGAGGCGCTGCGGCTATTTGCGGGGTTTTACAAGCGGACGCGGAATGCGGATGATTTGCTGAGGCGCTTCGGGCTGGAAGAAAAGCGCAATGCGTTTTACAACCAGCTTTCGGGCGGACAGAAGCAACGGCTGGCGCTGGCGCTAGCGTTGGTGAACGATCCGCGGGTGCTGTTTCTGGATGAGCCGACGGCGGGGCTGGACCCCCAGGTGCGGCGGGAAATTTACGACATTATTGAGGAGTTGAAGCGCGAGAAGAAAACGATCTTGCTGACGACTCATTACATCGAAGAGGCGGAGAAGCTTTGCGATCGGGTGGCGATTGTGGACCACGGAAAAGTGATCGCGACGGGGACGCCGCGACAACTGAAGGAGCGGTCGGGGAACACGACGCGGATTGAAGTGCGGCTGGCGAAGCCGGCGTCGAACGGCGTGTTGAAGAACCTGGATGGCGTTGTGGACGCACGGCAACTCGACGATCTGTATGTTTTGCACTGTCAGAAGACGGCGCCGGCGATTGTGGCGCTGGTGAAACACCTGGAAGCGGAGAACAACGAGCTGGTGAGCCTGGAGATTGCGACGCCTTCGCTGGAAGACGTGTTCATCGAGCTGACGGGCCGGAGGCTAAGGGATTGAAGACGATTCTGACACTGGCGGCAATGCGGATCCGGATTACGCTGCGGAACAAGGCGTTTCTGTTTTTCAGCCTGGTGATGCCGATGGCATTTTTCTTTTTGTACGGGAGCGTTTTGGCAAAAGGCGAGATTGCGAAGGTGCGATACCTGCTGGGCCCGGTGATCGCGATGTCGGTGATGGGGACGTTTTGGGGATTGAGTGCGCAGATTGTGACATGGCGAGAACAGGGCATTTTGCGGAGGTTTCGACTGGCGCCGATTCCGGCGAGCAGCATGATCGGGTCGAGCGTTTTGGCAAACATGCTGCTGATTCTGCCGACGGTGCTGCTGGAACTGGCGCTGGCGAGGTTTGTTTATCACTTGAAGGATTTTGGGAACCTGGGCGCCATCCTTGTTATGTCTTTGATCGGGATTGGGGCGTTTGCGTCGCTGGGGCTAATCGTGGCCAGTGTGACGAACACGATGCAGGAGACGCAGGTCATTAATCAGTTGCTTTGGTTCGCGCTGATCTTTCTGTCGGGTGCGACAGTGCCGCTTCCCGTGCTGCCGCATACAGCGCAACGCGTGGCACTATTTCTTCCAGCGACGTATCTGGTGAACGCCTTGCAACAGGCGATGGTGCACCACGCATCGTTGTTGTCGCTTCGCGCGAATATTGGCTCGCTGCTGGCCTGGGCGATTCTGGCGTTTACGATCTCTTCCCTGCTCTTCCGGTGGGAGCCGGAAGCGAAGTTGCCGAGGAATGCGAAGTTGTGGGCGGCTTCGACAATTTTGCCGTTTGTGTTGCTGGGGTTTTGGGAGAATTACAACGGGAAGTTGTTGAAGGACGCGGCGGCGATGTTGGAGGAGAGGCCGGTGGAGAAGGCGCCGGGGGCCAGTCCGGCAGTGACAAAACCGCCTGGACGCGACTCGAAGAGTATTGAGTGATTCACCGTGCGAATGACGATTCTGGCTAGTCTGGTCTTTGGGCCTACACCGTAAAAGCGAGAGCTTCGCTCTCGCACTCAAAAGGTTCCAAATTGGCTGACTGCGAGTGTCGCCATTTTCGTTGAAATCGTTGACGGTCTGGGTGTGCTCTTCTATTCTGAAAGTGCACGCCGGCACACGAGAATACCGAGGGAGACCTAGCCATGCCTGTACAAAAAACCGAGAAAATCTGGCACAACGGGAAGTTCATCGCCTGGGATGACGCGAAGCTGCACGTGCTTTCCCACGTTGTGAGCTACGGCTCGGGCGTGTTTGAAGGGATCCGCTGCTATGAGACGCCGCAGGGGCCGGCGATTTTCCGTTTGCGCGAGCACATGCAGCGGCTGATCAATTCGGCGCGGATTTACAGGATGGAACTCCCCTTTTCGGTGGACGAGTTCAGCAGCGTGGCGTGCGAGTTGGTCCGGCTGAACAAGATGGGCGCGTGCTATGTGAAGCCGATTGTGCTGCGCGGGTACGGCGAAGTGGGCGTGAATCCGCTGAGTTCGCCGATTGAGATTTATATGGCGTGCTGGAACTGGGGGTCGTACCTGGGACCGGAGGCGCTGGCAAAGGGCGTGGATGTTTGCGTTAGTTCGTGGACGCGGATTGCGCCGAACACGCTGCCGGCGATGTCCAAGGCGGCGGCCAATTATATGAATTCGCAGCTGATTCGCATGGAGGCGTCACTGAACGGATTTGCGGAGGGCATCGCGCTGGATTCGGCTGGGCATGTCAGCGAAGGCTCGGGAATGAACATCTTTTTGGTGCATGACGGGACGCTGTACACGCCGCCGCTGGCGACGAGCATTTTACCGGGCATCACGCGCGACGCGGTGGCCAAGTTGGCAACGGACCTGAATATTCCGGTGAAGGAATCGGCGATTCCGCGCGAGATGCTGTACATTGCGGATGAGGTATTTTTTGTGGGGACGGCGGTGGAAGTGACTCCGATCCGCTCGGTGGACAAGATTGTGGTCGGGACGGGTTCGGTGGGACCGGTTACGCGCGCGATCCAGCAGGAATTTTTCGCGTTGACCAGCGGGAAAAAGGCGGACCGGCACGGGTGGTTGACGCCAGTGAGTGCGCCGGTGGCGGCGGGGCGCTAGGCCGAAGGTAATCGGTAATCAGTAATCGGTAATCAGTTATCAGTAAGAGGCGATCAGATAACAGACAGCAGCGATCAGGAAGCAAAACATGCCGCCTCGGCTCCGCGTGCCGCGATCTTCTTGCTGATTACGGATTACTGATTGCTGATTACCCCTCTCAGGTTCCTGTTATCTGTTATCTGATTCGCTGTTATCCTGCTTTTCCACTTCGTTGCTAGCGTAGATTTCCAAATCCAGCTAAAATCCGGGGCGTCGCGTTGCATTCGAAGAGTTGCCTGGAGGCTGCTGGATGTACAACCTCACACAAAAATTGACCGCGGAGTTTATTGGGACGTTTGCGCTGATTTTCTTTGGGGCGGGAGCGGTGTGCGTGGATATGCAACTGCGGACGAACGCGACAGGAGGGATTGGACTGCTGGCGGTCTCCTTGGCGCACGGGTTGGCGATTGCAATTATGGTGTCGTCTTTGGGGCATATTTCGGGCGGGCACTTCAATCCGGCGGTAACGATTGGATTTTGGGTGACGAAGAAGCTGTCGACCATGGACACATTGTTTTACTGGCTGGCACAACTGGCGGGCGCGGCGGCGGCGGCGTTTTTATTGCGCGCGGTGATACCGGAGGAAGTGTGGCGGAGCGTGGCGCTGGGCACGCCGGAAATGATGCGGGATTTTCCGAGCTGGGCGGGATTGGCGCTGGAGGCGACGACGACATTCTTCCTGGTGTTTGTGGTTTTTGCGACGGCGGTGGATGAGCGCGGGGCGTTTCGGGCGATCGCGGGGTTTGGGATTGGATTGACGATTACCTTGGGGATTTTGGTTGCGGGGCCGTACACCGGCGCGGCGTTGAATCCGGCGCGGGCGTTTGGGCCGGCGCTGGCTGCGCATCATTGGTTGAACCAGTTGATTTATTGGGTGGGGCCGCTGGGCGGGGGATTTTTGGCGGGGTTGGTTTATGATTCGGTGTTTTTGAAGCCAAGCGAGGCTTGATTTGGGTAGCGGAAGGGCGGATTAGGAAAAGGCAAAACCAAGAGCACAGCCAGGAATGGCTGTGCCACAAATGCAAGAGGGCGGCATAAAACCGTCCCAACACGTCAGACCTGTACATCGGACTAGGTAACTAAGGCGCAACTATGGGTAGCGGGTTGCTTGTTGGGGTCGGCGGCGGATGCTACGTTCAGAGAGGAATTGCATCTTTGCGGGGTGTCTGCACATGGCTCTGAGCATTGACGACCTGTTGCGTCGCGCGGTTGAAAACAAATCATCGGACTTGCACCTGAAAGTCGGGAACCACCCCTATTTGCGCGTAGACGGCCAATTGGCCGCGATGAGCGACATACCGCGCATCACGCCGGAAGAGATGCTGTCGATGGCTTTCAGCATGATGACCAACCGGCAAAAGCAGAAATTCAAGGAAACGGCCGAGTTGGACATGGCGTACGGCGTGGCAGGGCTGGGCCGGTTTCGCGTGAACGTGTTTCAGCAGCGCGGCAATGTGGGGATGGTGCTGCGCGTTATTCCTACCAAGATTCGGACTGTGGAAGAGCTCAATCTTCCCTCGGTGATTGGCAAGATTTGCGAGGAGCAGCGCGGGCTGGTGCTGGTGACAGGGACGACGGGTTCCGGCAAGTCCACTACGCTGGCGGCGATGATCGACCGCATCAACGCGGACCGGGCCGACCATATCATCACGATTGAAGACCCGATCGAATTCCTGCACCGCGACAAGCGGAGCTTCATCAACCAGCGCGAAGTGGAAGTGGATACGGCGAACTTTTCATCGGCGTTGCGCGCCGGGTTGCGGCAAGACCCGGACGTGATTCTGGTCGGCGAAATGCGCGACCTGGAAACGATTTCGACCGCGCTGCTGGCCGCGGAAACGGGCCACATGGTTTTCTCGACCTTGCACACGCTGGATGCGACGGAAACGATTCAGCGTATTATCGCGGTGTTCCCGCCGCCGGAGCAGAAGCAGATTCGCTTGCAGATGGCGGCGACGCTGAAAGCCGTGGTTTCGCAGCGCCTGGTGCGGCGCGCGGACGATAAAGGGCGCGTGCCTGCCGTGGAAGTGATGATTGCCACCGCGTACATCAAGGATTGCATTATTAACGCGGACAAGACGCGGCTGATTCATGACGCGATTGCCGCGGGTACATCGCAGTACGGAATGCAGACATTTGACCAGTCGCTGTTTGATTTGTACACCAAGGAACTCATCACCCTCGATGAAGCGTTGGCGCGTGCGTCGAACGCCGACGAATTCAAGCTGCGAATTCAGGGTATTCGATCGGCTGCGGACGCCGCGCGCGAGGAAATGGCCTCGCAGATGGCGGATTTCGAGCGGTTCTCGCGGAAATAAGTTCGCCCCAATTCGGCTGTTTAATCTGACTGCTTAGAAAAAATCTTTCTTCAGGGGCTTCCGCCAAAAACCTGGCGGACGCAAAAAACGCGAAAGCCCATTGATTCAGACGCTTTACGCCGGGCTTAAGCCCCAACCTCCTAAAGAGAGGCCTTCCCTAATAGCTGTGACGGGCGTGCCCTGCGTACGACCTATAGTGTTCACGCAAGCTCATTACGCGGTAAAAGCGAGAGCTTCGCTCTCGCACTCAAAAGGGCGGGACCTTTACTTCGCCGGTTGTTTGCCCCATGCTCTGACTTATGTTTGGGAAACCTCGACAACTGGAGACGGAAGCGGCGGTGTATGACGCCGCGATTAAGATCCTGATGCGGCGGGCGCACTCGGTGCACGAGATGAAGAAGGCGCTGGCGCGGCGGTGCGAGGACGACAAGATTGTGCGGGGTGTGGTGGAACGGCTGAAGCGGGAGAACCTGCTGGATGATGCGCGGTACGCGAAGCAGTTTACGCGGCTGCGAACGGAATCGCGGAAGCAGGGGGAGTTTCGGATTGCGCGGGACCTGCGGGCGCGGGGGATACCGGACCGGCACATTGAGACGGCGATCAAGGATGCGGCGACGGGGACGGATCCGGCGGCGATCATCCGGCAGAGGATTGAGCGGAAGTTGCGGTTGTTTCGCGGGGAGATTGACGAGCGGAAGCTGGCGTCGTTATATAGGTCGCTGATTGGGGCCGGGTTTCCGTCGGACTTGATACGGAAAGAATTGCACCGGATCACGCACGAAGAGATACCCGAGGTGGACGCGGGCGACGAGACAACCTAGCCGTTCCCTTCTTTCAGGCTGGAGGGGACTTCTTTGAAGTCGTCGGAGCGCGGGGCGCGTCGCATGGCCGTTAGAAGCCGGTCCGGCGGAGCAACCAGTTTTCGCGTGTTGAGATCGAGCCAGCCACCTTTACTGCGGACGCGCGCTACCAATTTTCCGTCAGGGCGGTAGAAAGTGTTCTGCATCAGGAAGCGTGAGCCGTCGGCGGAGAGTTCGGCGACTTCGAGAGTTACGCGCAGTTCTTCCAGCAAACCTACCTCGCGGAAATAATCGAGTTCATCGCGGAGGATCACCGGGCCCATGCGGAGGCGGTGAAATTCGGCCATCGGAAAGCTATTTTCGGAAAAGTACATCATGCGGACATCGGCGGATTTATCGAGATAGGCGGTGTTGCGCATGTGGCTATTGAAGTCCATGTCGCCCCAGCCGGCGGTCAGTTTTCGTTCGAACATCGGGCCTCCCCGAGGATGCATTGAAATGGTACCGACAGTGGGGAATTTTGCAAATTGCTGGCGGGCAGGGATTCGCAAAAGCGCACAGCCAGGAATGGCTGTGCCACTGGGCTGCCACGCGAATTGCCGGGGGCTCGACACGTCTGCGATAATCGAGCATTGAGTTGGATAACGGAGACGAGGCAGACGTGACGGAGAATGGCGCAAAAAAGCTGAGTGGAAACGAGATACGCGAAAAGTTTTTGGAATTTTTCGAAAGCAAGGGGCACCGGCGCGTGCGGTCGTCTTCGCTGGTGCCGCATGGGGACCCGACGCTGCTGTTTACGAACGCGGGGATGAACCAATTCAAGGACGTGTTCCTGGGGCTGGAGAAGCGGGAATATTCGCGGGCGACGACGGCCCAGAAGTGCGTGCGGGCGGGCGGGAAGCACAACGATTTGGAGAATGTGGGGTTCACAAAGCGGCATCACACGTTTTTCGAGATGCTGGGGAATTTTTCGTTTGGGGATTATTTCAAGAAGGATGCGGTGGCGTTTGCCTGGGAGCTGATTACTTCGCCCGAGTGGTATGGGATTCCGAAGGACAAATTGTATGTGACGGTGTTTGGCGGGGCGGAAGTGGCTCCGGGGAATTCGCTGGGCGTAGATGAAGAAGCGAAAAAGTTTTGGCTGGAGCAAAAGGTGCCAGCCGACCGGATATTCGCTGTTCCCGGCTTGAAAGATAATTTCTGGGCCATGGGGGATACAGGGCCGTGCGGGCCGTGCAGCGAGATTTTTTATGACATGGGGCCGGCGGCATCGGAAGAAGGTCATGCGGGCTGCGCGTTTCCGTGCGACTGCGGGCGGTATGTGGAGATTTGGAATCTTGTGTTCATGCAGTTCAACCGGGTCGGCAAGGGGATGCTGATCTCTGCCGAGCGAGAGGGTGTTCTTCCAAAATCGTATCAGTTGGAACCGCTGCCAAAACCCTCAGTCGACACAGGTATGGGCCTCGAACGCCTCGCCGCAGTATTGCAGGGCGTCATTTCTAATTACGACACGGATCTGTTTCGCCCACTGATGAAGCGCGCCGCTGAACTCTGTGGTGTGGATGTTCAGAAGGAAGAGGCTCTCGAAGAGGGCAAGGGCGGTGCTGCATCCCTGCGTGTGATTGCCGACCATGCCCGCGCCACCACCTTCCTCATCAGTGATGGTGTGCTTCCCTCAAACGAGGGTCGTGGCTACGTCCTCCGCAAGATCATTCGCAGGGCTGTTCGCCATGGACGACTTCTGGGGGCGACGAAGCCCTTTCTCACCGAAATGGTTCTCACAGTCGGTAAGCTGATGGGAGATGCCTATCCCGAACTGCCCGAGAATGTCGAACGAGTTAGTAAGATCGTTTACGCCGAGGAGACTCGTTTTGCGAGGACGCTTGCACAGGGCACCGAACAGATGGAAAGTGCAATCGCGGCCGGGCAGAGATGGCTGAAATCCACTTCGGATGAGTCGTTACAGGAGTTTCTTGTACGGGCTACAGGCTCTCAGGCCACGCCAGAAGAACTCCGCTACATTCGCGAGCACGGTAAAATTTTGGAGGGTCGCGAGGCATTCAAGCTCTACGACACCTTTGGATTGCCTTCCGACTTCATAGAGGATGCATGTAGGGACTCCGGTATTCTCTTCGACCGTCCAAAATTCGACGAGGCAATGAAAGAGCAGAGGACGCGGGCGAGGGCATCGTGGAAAGGCGGGACTGGTAAGGAGGCGGCGAATCCTGCGTTTGCGAAATTGGGGGAGACGTTTAAGACGGAGCCGGATTTTTATCACGCGACTTGCGCGAAGGACGCGTGCATTGAAGCGATTGTCACGAAGAGCGGACCGGTGAAAGAACTGAAGGCTGGGGAATCGGGCGAGGTGGTGCTGGACCGCACTGTGATTTATGCGGAGTCGGGCGGGCAGATGGCGGACACGGGGAAGTTTTATGATGCGTCCGAGTCGCAAGTGCTGGCGGAGGTGACCGGCGCGTTTTATCCCGTCGCGGGGCTGGTGGCGCATCGGGTTATAGCGAAGGAGACTTTACGGGTGTGCGACCGGGTTACCGTGATTGCGGACGCTGAGCGACGGGCGCGGATCATGCGGAATCATACCGGGACGCACCTGGTGAACGCGGCGCTGCGAAATATTCTGGGGACGCACGTGAAGCAGTCCGGCTCGCTGAACGCGCCGGAGCGGCTGCGCTTTGACTTCACGCATTTTGCGCCGGTGGATCACGAGGAGCTGCGCGACATCGAACAGCAGGTGAACGACGAGATCCGTCTGAACACTTGTGTGGAGACCGGAGTGATGTCGCTGGAAGAGGCGCTGAATTCCGGGGCGCTGGCGTTTTTCGGGGACAAGTACCCGGAGAGCAATGTGCGCGTGGTTACGATTCCCGATCCTCGTTCGCCGCGGGGGTTTTATTCGAAGGAGCTTTGCGGCGGGACGCATGTGAAGCGCGCCGGGGATATCGGCGTGCTGAAGATTGTGAGCGAAGAATCGGTGGCGGCGGGCGTGCGGCGCATCGAGGCGGTGACCGGCATCGGCGCGTTGGAGCATTATCAGCATCAGGCGCAGACGCTTCGGGATGTGGCGACGCGGCTGAACGTGGGCGAGGATGACATGCTCGCGACTGTGGAAAAACTTACTTCGACGGCGCGGCAATTGGAGAAGGAACTGGAAGCGCAGAAGCGCAAAGGGGCGTTGAACCAGTTGGACGAGCTATTTGCTCAGGCCCAGACCATCAAGGGCGTCAAGGTGATCGTGGGCGAAGTGGCCAACGTGGACCGCGAGGGTTTGAGGCAATTGGTGGACTCTCTCAGACAGAAGCTGGGGTCGGGTGTGGTGGCCCTGGGGATGCCCGATGACGGAAAAGTGGCCCTGATCGCCGGGGTGACCAAGGACCTGACGGCTAAAGTCCATGCTGGCAAGCTGATACAGGCGCTGGCGAAGCAGGTAGGAGGTTCGGGGGGCGGAAGGCCGGATTTGGCCGAGGCTGGCGGAAAAGACACATCCGCCCTAAAAAGTGCCTTGCAGAGTGTCCCCGGCCTGCTGGAACCCCTGCTATAATAGCAGGTAGCGTCAGAAGCGTTGCCTCGCAAGTACAGCATTCGGCTATACTTGTTAGCAGGCCAGAGCTTCGCAAGTGCAACACGCGGCGGCTCATGGCCCGATCCGAGGCAGCAAGCTCCGCGCAACGGGTTTTTATACCTATGCCTTCCCCAAGGCGCATGAACGGCCTACAAACTCCCATGAACCTGAGGAATGTTCTGGTGCTTTCATTGGTACTCAGCGGCGCGTTGGGTGCTCCCCGGCCCGCCAAGGCGCAGATTGCGACCGAGACGGCCACGGATGGGCGGCGCATGTTTGTGAACGCGGAGCCGCCGGTGATTGCGAAGTTGTCGGCGCGGAAGCCGGCGAACCAGTCGATTTATTTGCAGAGCGAGATTTCGTTCACGGGGACAGACCGGCCGGCGATGTTTCTGGATCGCGACGGAGCGGAGAAAATAGTGCGGGAGGCGGCGGAGCGCCACAAGGTGGACCCGGCGCTGGTGCGCGCGGTGATTGAAACGGAATCGAACTGGAATCCGGCGGCGAGATCGCACAAGGGTGCGGTGGGATTGATGCAGTTGATCCCGACGACGGCGATGCGTTTCGGCGTGAATGACGCGTACAGCCCGAGGCAGAACGTGGATGCGGGTGTGAAGTACTTAAAGACACTGCTGGAACGATATCGCGGGAACCTGGATCTGGCGTTGGCTGCGTACAATGCTGGAGAGGGAGCCGTAGATCGTGCGCACGGCATTCCGGCGTTTCGAGAGACGCAGAGTTACGTGCGGAAGGTGCAGGACGCCTATTACCGGCCCGGATCGGGGCGCATGGATGAGGCGTACACGAGGTCGAGCCGAATTCACCGGCAAGTGGATGAGAACGGGCGGATTATTTTTACGAACGAGTGAAACTGCGCAACAAATGAGACGGCGGCGCGAGGTCGCCCCTACGAGCGAGCGAAAGTGCGCATCAAATTTTGGTAATTGGGGTTAGTAGTAGAGAGTAGCGGGCCCAAGTTGGGGGAATACCGGGGAAGTATGGGTACGGGGCGGAAAAGTTTCCACAAGAGTTTCGCCGGCGCTTCGCTAGGTATTGTAGTACTGGCGGCGTGTGTAATTCCCTGCCCCGTGCGCGGCGCGAACACGCACACGGCTGCCAAACGCGAGGCGGCGAGTTCACAATTTGCGCGGGCGCAGGAGATGCGTGCGGCGCTGAATGAAAAGGCGCCGGAAAAACGGACGCTGGCCGACTACAAGAAAGTTGTCACCACCTACCAGCGCGTTTATCTGATTACACCTCATGCCATGGAAGTGCCGGACGCGATGGTGGCCGTCGGCGAACTGAACACGGAGATGGGTGACCGGTTTGGGCGCAGCTACTACCAAGCGGCGGCGGAAGCTTACCAATTTTTGATTCACGAATACCCGACGAGCAAATTTGTGCAGGACGCGATGCTGCGGATGGCGCAGCTGCAGAAGGATCAGTTGGGGGATCCGGCGGCGGCGACAAAGACTTACCTGGAATTTCAGAAGAAGTATCCGCGTTCGGCACACAAACGCGAGGTGCAGGAAGCGCTGGCGGAACTGGCGCTGCTGCGGAATGCGGAGTCCGGAAATCTGGACGCAAAGCCGGCGCAGCCGAGCCCTGCGCCGGCGACTTCGCCCACGAGAACGGTGAAGGAAGAGAACTTGCAACCTGTGGCGCGAGGCGCAAGCGGCACCAGCGGCGGCGAAAAGCCGAAGACAGTGGCAGTGGCGAGCGTCCAGCGCATCCGGTGCACGTTGACGCCCGATGGGACGGAAGTGGTGATCGATCTCGAGGATGCGGTGCAATATGTTTCGGGACGCATTGCGAATCCGGACCGGATTTATTTTGATTTGCACGCGGCCCGGCTTTCGCCGGCGCTGTTGAAAAACAAGATTCGGGTGAGCGGCGACCTGTTGACGCAGGTGCGCGTGGCGCAAAATCAGGGCGGCGTGGTTCGCGTGGTTTTGGATGTGAATGGGGTGCGAGATTACGCCGCTTCGCTGATGCACAAGCCGTCGCGGCTGGTGATTGAGCTTTACGGGCCGAACGGCCAGCGCAGCGCGCCGGTGCAAACGGCGAAGGCTGCGCCACCTGCTGCGAGGAATCCGAGCAACGAGAAATCAGACAGCGCGACCGATGCGGAGACAATCGCAATGAACGCCCCCGTGGTAAGCGAAAATCCGCTACCAGCGGGGCCGGTGGAAGAACCGGTGCCCGCACCGGTGATGCCGAAACCGATTCCCTCACCGGTCAGGGTTTTGAATACCAGTCGCGGCAAAACGGGTGCTGGTGCGAAACCGGACCTTGTGCAGCCTCCAGTCGCCGCTCCGTTGGCGACGCGCGATGGACAATCAACGCTGACGCGCGCACTTGGATTGAAGATCGGCCGCATCGTGATTGACGCGGGGCACGGAGGGCACGACACAGGGACGATCGGCCCGACTGGGTTGATGGAAAAAGATCTTTGCTTGGATGTGGCGTTGCGGCTGGGGAAGATCATCCAGCAAAAATTGCCGGGCGCGGACATTGTGCTCACGCGGTCGGACGACACGTTTATACCGCTGGAAGATCGCACGCGGATCGCCAACGAAGCGAAGGCGGACCTGTTCATCTCCATCCACGCGAATTCGAGCCCGGACCACGCGGCGCGGGGCATCGAGACGTATTACCTGAATATGAAGGGCTCGCCGGAAGCGATGGCGGTGGCGGCGCGAGAGAACTCGGTTTCGCAGCAGGGCATCCATGACCTGGAAGAAGTGGTGAAAAAGATTGCGCGAACGGAGAAGATTGACGAGTCGCGGGAGCTTGCCGAGGATGTGCAGGATTCCCTTTCGAAGCGAATTCAGAAGACAGCCAAGCCGGTGAGGAACCGCGGGGTGCGCAAGGCGCCGTTTGTGGTGCTGATTGGGGCGGATATGCCGTCGATCCTGACGGAGATATCGTTCCTGAGCAATCCTGCCGATGAGCAACTGTTGAAGAAGCCGGAATACCGGCAACGGGTGGCGGAAGGGCTTTACCAGGGCGTATCGGACTACTTGCAGAGTATGAACAGCATGGCGGTCAATGGCACGGCGAAGCCAGGGCGTCCTACGCCGGTGGCGGCGGTGGAGCAGTCAAGGAACCAACAATAAGTCCCCGGCGTCTAATATACTGACAGGTATGTATCGAACGATCCTTGGTTGCATGCTGGCCGGCGTACTTTGCGCTTTGGGCGTTGCTGCGGACGCTCCTCTTCTTCCCGATCAATTCGGACCCTGGCAGGCGGAAGCTCCTGCGAAGACGCTGCAGGTGCAGGAACTGGGGTCGGGTTGGGCGAAGTGGGCGAACGGCGAGCGCGTGCTGGCGGAAGCGGGACTGAGCAGGATCGAGCAGCGCGCGTATAGGAATGGCGCGGATGAGATTACGTTACGCGCGTTTGTGTTGCGCGATCCGAGCAGTGCGTTTGAGGTGTATACATTTTTACTGGCGCCCGGGATGAAGGATTCCGGGTTGGGTGCGGATTCCGCAGGAAACGAGCACGAGGCGCGATTCCTGGTTGGGAACGTTGTTGTGCTGGCGGAGATTTCTCCTAAAGCGAAGGCCGAGGGGCTCGGCGAATTACTGACGAAGCTGCAGGCGAAAGCCGATACGACTCCGCTGCCGCCGGTGAAAAATTATCTACCGGAGCGCGGGCGCTCGTTTGGATCGGAGAAATACGCGCTGGGGCCGGAGGGATTTCGGGCGGCGATGAGTTCGCTGGGGCAAGGGGCTTCGAAGGGTTTGGCGGACGCGGTGGGGTTTCAGAATGGCGCGGAGGCGATGCTGGCCAACTATCGCGGGGAGCATGGAGGCGGGGTGCTGGTTCTTCTGGATTACCCGACGCCGCAGCTTGCAGAGCAGCATTTGCATCACCTGGAGCAGGCGCTGCCTGAGGCGGTGAAACGCGGGGGGGTGACCGTGGAACGCAAGGCTTCCCTGCTGTCGTTGGTGTTTGCGGCGACGTCCACGGAATATGCGCGGGCGATGCGAGATGCGGTGAACTACGAAACTCAGGTGACGTGGAATGAGCGGGGACAAAAAGCGACGGACCCGCCGATCATGTTGATCATGTACAAGATTTTTCTGTTCACGGGATTATTCCTGGGGGTTGCGACAGGTGTGGGAATTGCGTTTGGCGGGTTCCGGGTGATTGTGAAGAGGATGTTTCCCGGCAAGGTGTTTGACCGGCCGGAGGATATTGAGGTTTTGCAGTTGGGGCTTTCGGGGAAGAAGATTGATCCATCGGATATGTATTAGAAAGCGTTTCCTTGAGCTGAAAACGGCCGCCTCCTCACAGGAAAAGGGAAATCAAGAGCACAGCCAGGAATCGCTGTGCCACAAGCCGAGCAAATACCTTAAATCCTTCGTGAAGTTCGCCATACGAATATAAATCTCGTGCGTCCAATGGTGGTACGGTTTGGCGTTTCGATTCGGGCTTCGTTGACGTAATATGAATAGCTGCGCAGCCTGCGCCCGTGTGAGCCGATGACCCTCAAAGCAGGAAAAAAATCGAGATACTGGATGTCCGTGGACTGCCTGGCGGTGGTGTGCCTTGGGGCGCTGATGGGAGCGGCTGGCTGCGGGACGAAGTCAGCGTCGGTTAGCGCGAGCGGCGAAGGCGGGGCGGGAGAGGCAATGCCCGTCCAGGTAGAGGTCGTCGAGTCGAAGCCGATTGCGGAGACGACGGAATACCTGGCGCTGCTGAAATCGCGGCATTCCGCGACGATCAACCCCCAAGTCGAAGGGTATATCACCAGGATATTTGTGAAGTCGGGTGACCACGTCGCTGCGGGCGCGGCGCTGCTGCAGATTGACCCGCTGAAGCAGGAAGCGACGGTGAACAGCCAGGAGGCCACGCGGCTGGCGCAGGAGTCGAACGTGAATCTTGCGCGGGTGAACTTGGAGCGGGCAAAAAAACTTGCGGAAGCCGGGGTAATCGCTAAATCGGACCTGGACAATGCGCAGACAAATTACGACACCGCCATTGCGCAACTGAAATCGCTGGAACACCAGGTGGAGCAGCAGAGGGTGGAGCTACGCTATTACAAGGTGAGCGCACCGATGGACGGCATCGTGGGAGACATTCCGGTGCGCGTGGGCGACCGGGTGATTGTCTCGACGCTGCTGACCACGGTGGACGAACCCGGGGCACTGGAAGCGTATCTTTACATTCCCGCGGCGCGAGCGAAAGATTTGCGGCTTGGCCTACCGGTGAAGCTGCTGGATGAAGCGGGGAATGTGCGAACGGAATCGCAGATTACATTTATTTCACCGCAGGTGGACCCGGACACGCAGACGGTGCTGGCCAAGGCCGCGGTACCGAATTCGAAAGCGAATCTGCGGATTGCGGAGCAGGTGCGCGCGCAGGTGGTGTGGGGGAATGCCGCCGGGCCTGTAGTGCCGGTGCTTGCGGTGATACGAATCAACGGACAATTTTTTGTGTTCGTGGCAGAGAAGAACGCGAAGGGGACGGTTGCGCATCAACGCGGGGTGAAGGTGGGAGAGATCATCGGCAACGATTATGCCGTGCTCGACGGGTTGAAGACGGGTGAGCACCTGATTGTTTCCGGAACGCAGTTCCTGCAGGATGGAGCGCCGGTGAGCGAACAGATACAGCCGGCGCGGCCAAAAGCGGAGAACACACCCAAGGCCGGAAAATAAAACCAAGAAAAAGCAGATCCCTCACTCGCAAAAGGCGCGAGTTCGGGATGACATCATGTCCAGTTTCTGCGTAGTGTGGTTAGCAATCAACGCTTAGTGGGGAAAGAGAGAAACAGGCTTGTTTGTCGATTTCTTCATCCGACGGCCGGTGTTTGCGACGGTGTGCGCAATCCTGATCGTGCTCGGCGGCGCAATTGCCATTCCGACACTGCCGATTGCGCAGTTTCCTGACCTGGCGCCACCGCAAGTGGTGGTTTCCAGTTTCTACATTGGCGCGAACGCGCAAACGGTGGAATCGGCAGTGACGATTCCGCTGGAGCAGACCATCAACGGCGTGCCGGGGATGAAGTACATCACCTCCTCGAGCGGCAATGACGGCTCAAGCAACATCACCGTGGTGTTTGACGTTACCCGAGATGTGGATCTGGCGTCGGTTGACGTGCAGAACCGCGTGAATCAGGCGCTGGGGCGCCTCCCCAACGCGGTAAAGAATACCGGCATCATCATCACCAAACAGACTTCCGGATTCGTCTTTGGCGCCGGCGTCTATTCGGAGAACGGGCAGTACGACAGCCTGTTTCTGAGCAATTATCTGGACGTGTATGTGCGGGACTCGCTGAAACGTGTCAAGGGCGTCGGCGAAGTGGATATCTTCGGCGAACGCAAATACGCGATGCGTCTGTGGCTCGATCCGACCAGGCTTGCCCAGCGTGGCTTGACCGCGACTACTGTACTGAACGCCCTGAACGAGCAAAATGTCCAGGTGGCGGCGGGACAACTCGGCCAGCCTCCTTCCAGTTCGCTCCAATCCTATCAAATCAGCGTGCGCGCGATCGGCCGGCTTTCCGATCCCAAGGAATTTGAAAACATCGTGCTGAAAACGGGCACGGATGGCACGCTGGTGCGCATCAAAGATGTGGGACGCGCAGAACTTGGTGCGGAAGATTACAGCTCGATTCTGCGATTCAACGGCCATGACGCCGTGGGCGTTGCGGTGACGCAACTTCCGGGTGCCAACGCGCTGGATGTGGATCGTGCAGCCAAGGAGGAACTGCAGCGGCTTTCCAAGAATTTCCCGCCAGGATTGAAATATGCGGTGGCCTTTGACACCACGGAGGTGATCGCGGAGTCGATCCGTGACGTGCTGATCACCCTGCTTCAGGCGATCTTTCTGGTCGTGCTGGTGATTTATATTTTCCTGCAGGATTGGCGCAGCACGTTCATCCCGGCCATCACCATTCCCGTTTCGCTCGTTGGAACTTTCATCTTCGTCAAGCTTTTGGGTTTTTCCATCAATACACTCACGCTCTTCGGCATCACGCTGGCAACCGGCCTCGTTGTGGATGACGCCATCGTGGTGATCGAAAACGTGGAGCGGCACATCATGGAAGGCATCTCCGAGCCGCACAACGCCGCCAGCGTGGCGATGAAGGAAGTGGCCGGAGCGGTGGTGGCGACTTCACTGGTGCTGGTGTCGGTGTTCGTGCCGGTGGCTCTGTTTCCAGGAACAACCGGCATTTTGTTCCGGCAATTCGCGCTCACCATCGCCTTTTCGGTTTCCATCTCCGCTTTTAACGCCTTGACTCTGACCCCGGCGCTTTCGGCCATTTTCCTCGGGCATCATCGGGAACGCGCGCAGTGGGCGTTTTTCCGCTGGTTCAACCGGGCGTTTGACGCCGGCGCGGCATTTTACCGGGGGACAGTGCGGCGAGTGGCGGAGAATCGGGTCCCGGCGCTGCTGGCTTTTGCGCTGGTTCTGGCCGGAGCGATTTTTCTGTACCTGCGGATCCCGCGGGGTTTCATTCCCGAGGATGATCAGGGCTACCTGATGGTGATCGTGCAAGCGCCGCAGGGCGCGTCGCTCGCCTTCACGCAGGAGGTTTGCGCCAGGGTGGAAGAGTCCGTCTCGCATATTCCGGAGGTCACCGGCGCGTTTACCATTGTGGGGTTCAGTTTCACCGGAAACGCTTCGAACCGGGCGATGGTTTTCCTCAATCTGGCGGACTTCAAGGACCGCAAAGGCAACGAGCATAGCGGGCCGGCGGTTGTGGAGAAGATGCGGGCACAGCTGGCGGCGATTCCCGGCGGCCTGGTGATCCCCTTCAATCCGCCGTCGGTGCAGGGTTTGGGGCAGTTCGGCGGATTTACGTTTGAGTTGGAGGACTTGGGAAGAAACACGCTGCAAGCCCTGGCCGACACTGCGAATCAGTTGTCCGCTGCGGGGAATCAGAGCGGGAAACTCGCCGGGCTTTTTACCAGTTTCACCGCGAATGATCCCCAGGTGTTGGTGAAGATCGATCGCGAAAAAGCCAAGAGCCTGCAGATTCCCTTCAGCCAGATAGCCGACGCGCTGCAAGTGTTCATGGGGTCCGTGTACGTGAATGACTTCGATTTCAATAACCGCTCCTATCGCGTCTATGTGCAGGCGGACCAGAAATTCCGCTCGGAATCCAAGGATATGCGTGGCTATTACCTTCGCTCCGATACCGGGAAGATGGTGCCGCTGGACAACGTCGTGCAGATTGAGCAGACGGAAAACCCACAGGTAATCAGCCACTACAACTTGTTCCGCGCGGCCGAAATTGACGGCTCAGCAGCACCTGGGCTGAGTTCCGGGCAAGGCTTGACGGAGATGGAAGCGCTGGCGAAGAAGAAGCTGCCCCGGGGGATGAGTTACGAGTGGAGCGGTCTTTCGCTGGAGGAGATTGAGTCGGGTGGAAAAGCAATGATCCTGTTTGGACTGGGAATTGTTTTCGTTTACCTGACGCTGGCGGCGCAGTATGAGAGCTACGTGCTGCCGTTCATTATTTTGTTGGGCGTTCCCGTGGCCCTGCTGGGCGCGCTGGGGGCGATTGCGCTGCGCGGGTTGAGCAACGATGTGTACGCGCAGATTGGACTGGTGATGCTTATCGGGCTGTCGAGCAAGAATGCAATTTTGATCGTGGAGTTTGCGGAGCAGTTGCAGGATGAGGGGCTGAATACGATTGACGCGGCGATTGAAGCGGCGCGAATTCGTTTGCGGCCGATTCTGATGACTTCGCTGGCGTTTATTTTGGGCGTGGTGCCGCTGATGGTGGCGACGGGAGCGGGGGCGGCGGGCCGCGTGTCTGTGGGGACGACAGTGTTTGGCGGGATGATTGCCGCAACGACGTTGAACCTATTGTTTATCCCGATGCTTTATGTGGTGGTGCGGAGCATCGTGCCGCGGCGGAAGGCGCGGAATGAGGTGGCGGCGTAGGTTTTCGTTGAGTGATCGGACGGAGTGCCGCGAAGAATTTTCTTTTCGCGATAATTGAAGAAAAAGCAGATCCCTCCAACGCGACCCAAGAGGGCGGCGTAAAGCCGCCCCTACACGCCCACGCTTAGAGGGAGGAGCGAAAATCGGCGATGGCTTGGACTACGCGGTCTTGTTGGGCGTCAGGGAGTTCCGGGTAGACGGGCAGCGAGAGGACTTCCCTGCTGGCTTTTTCGGACTCGGGAAAATCGCCGGGGACGTGACCGCGATAGGCGAACGCTTTTTGCAGGTGAAGGCAGAGGGGATAGTAGATTTCGGAAGGGACGCCGGACGCGTGGAGGAATGCCTTCAGCTCATCGCGGCGAGTCGAGCGAATGGTGAATTGATTGTACACATGTTCGAATTTCGAGGGTGGTTGCGGCGGGGCGGTGATGAAGGAAGGCAGCCCGGCGGATTCGAAGAGTCGGCGATAGCGGTCGGCGCGGTTCTGCCTTCCCTGCTGCCAGGCGTCGAGGTGTCGCAGCTTGACGCGCAGGACGGCGGCTTGCAGGGCATGTAAGCGGCTGTTGGTGCCAATCATTTCGTGGAAATATTTTTTCTTGCTGCCGTGTACGCGCAGCATTTGGAGCCGCTCGGCGATCGCGGGATCGTTGGTCGTGATCATACCGCCGTCGCCCGCGCCACCCAGATTTTTCGAAGGGAAAAAACTGAAGCAGCCGTATTCGCCGAAGGTGCCCGTGAAACGGCCGGCGTAGCGGGAGCCGATGGCTTGCGCGGCGTCTTCGATGATGACGAGATTGTGGGCGCGGGCGATGGCGAGGATGGGATCCATATCGGCGGGCAGTCCGAAGAGATGGACCGGCATGATGGCGCGAGTCTTGGGCGTGATAGCGGCTTCGAGCAAGGATGGATTGAGATTGAAAGTGACGGGGTCGATGTCCACAAACACCGGCTTGGCGCCGACGTAGGCGATCGAGCCAGCCGTGGCGATGAAACTGAACGGCGTGGTGATGACTTCGTCGACTTCGCCGATGCCGGCGGACAGCAGGGACAAAATCAGGGCATCGGTGCCGGAGGCACAGCCGATGGCGAATTTGGAACCGAGCCTGGCGGCAACTTCGTCTTCGAGAAGTTTTACTTCGGGGCCGAGGATGAAATATTGGGATTCAAAAACCTGGGCGACGGATCGCATGACTTCGTCGCGGATGGTGGCGAATTGCGCGCGGAGATCGAGGAAATCGAAGCGGGGTGTTGCGACGGGGGACTTTTCAACGCGTTTGGCGGGGGAAGACATTTGATTGGGCTCCTCTATTTATTGTAATGGGAAGCGGGGGGTTACGCTTGGATTTGGGATTGGGAATAGAAAAGCGCCCACCGCGGATGGCGGCCGCTACAAAAGCTGGAGACGGGCGGAACTTATTTGCGCGAATAGTTCAAGAGGGCCTGGAGGATGCCGTCCTGGATTTGCTGGACGCTGAGCTGGACATTTTTGTTCATGGCGGCGGCGACATCGGCGACCGTTTTGCCGCTAGTCGGCTCGTCGTGGTTATAAGTATGGTGCCAAATGACTTTGCCCAGCTTCAGGTCGCTAAGCTCCACGTCGAAATTGAGACGGGCGACAACACCGCCGGTGCTGACTTCCCGGAACGCGTAGAGCTGGCCATTGAGAACGAAATCGACGCCGCTTTCGCTGCGAAGCGTCGTAACCGCCTTGAAATGGCCGGACGTGCGAAGTCCGCGAGCCAGGGCATCTTGAAGGAGTTCCACCGGCGGCTCGGTCCAGCGCTGATTCTCGTACAGGCCGAGTTGCTCGCTCTCTCCACCGTACACAATACGATCTTCCCGGTAGAGGTGTGAGGTTTGAAAGGGACGAACGAGGAGCGAGGCGTCAACTGGAGATTGCGAGCCGGCGAGCGGCGTCGTGGGCGGATGGGTGAGCTGGTAGTACTTTACGGGCTTGATGCTGCCGCAGCTGGAAAGTCCAGCTGTGAGGAGCGCAGCGACGGCGAGGGCTTTGCAGACTTTCCCGAAATGCCGGCTGGGTGCCGGGATAGCTTGTTTCAGTTGACTGGTGCAATTGCTGAGTCTCATGGATGCTCTCCGGGTTTGTGCTGATGGGGGCTGGTGGAGCGAATCAGTTCGGACGGCCGGGTTTTGATGATGTCGGTAAATTCCTTGAGGTTCTCGGAAACATCGCGCATGTTCATGAGCAATTCGTCGATGGTTTCCGAGTTGATGTCCAGTGTCTGATCAACACGCTTCGTAATGCTGGAAACGTTGTTGAGGGATTCACGAAGTTTCTTGATGGAAGCGTGGAGGTCGTCGCGGTTTTCACCGAGGATGGAGTCGAATTTTTTCAAGGTTTCGTTGGCCTGGTCGGAGGTCTTCTTGAGGTCGTCGAGCATGGGGGCGAGTTTGGCGCTGGCGCCATTCACATTGTTGAGAGTGGACTTGATGACCGGCCGCTCTTCGCGCAACATCCCTTGAAGATCGGAGATGCTTGCGGAAATATTGGCGCGGTTCTGATCGTTGAGCAAGTCGTTGACACGGGCGATGGTGACGCTTAATTCCTTCACGCGCACGTTGAGATTGCCCATCAACTCCTGGGCCTGTGGCATGACCTTGTTGATTTCCTCGGTCAGTTCGTTGAAACCCACGTACTGATCCGCGGGAAGGATGGCGCCTTCAGTGGCTCGCGGTGCTGCGGGCGAACCCGCACGGACTTCGAGGTGATTGTCACCGAGCGGGCTGAAGCTGAGTATGGCAACGTGACTGTCCGTCTTGATCGGCAGGTCATCCTTGACGCTGAATTCCATATCCATAAAAGTCGGGTCTTTGGGATCAATCTTGACGCCTTCAACCCGGCCAATTTTCGGGCCGCCTTCATAGCGCACGGTAGCGCCCCGCTCGAGTCCCGCGGCGTTGTGGAACTTGGCGTGATAGTGGCGCGCGGGGCCGGCAAACGCGCCGGAGAGAGAAAACACCGTGGCAATCAGCAGCGCGACGGCGACGACGACGAAGAGCCCGACAAAGACCTGTTCACGTCTTGCTTCCATCTCTACCTGCTCTTCCCCTGACGGCCTTCACCGGATTTAGTGGAGGGCTCCGTCAGCATCTGCAGATAATCAAGTTCCTGGGCAACCGCCGGTTCGGGAATACGGTCGAGAAATTGCCGAACCTTGGGGTGCTTGCTGTTTTTCATTTCTTCGGCGGTGCCAAGGGCGACGACGTCTCCCTTGTTGATAAGCACCATGCGATCGGCAATCAGAAAGGCGCTGGCCAGTTCGTGAGTGACGACGATTATGGTCATATGAAAGGCCTTTTTCAATTCCAGGATGAGCTGGTCGATGCCGGCGGCGATGATCGGGTCAAGGCCAGCGGAGGGCTCGTCGAAGAAGAGGATTTCCGGGTCCATGGCGAGGGCGCGGGCAACCGCAGCGCGCTTTTTCATGCCGCCGCTGAGTTGCGAGGGAAGAAAATCCTCAAAGCCGGAGAGGCCGACCTGATCGAGTTTCAGGCGGACCATGATTTCGACAGTGGTGTCTTCCAGCTTGGTGTGTTCCTGTAGGGGCAAAGCCACATTTTCGCCGACGGTCATGGAGCCAAAGAGCGCGCCACCCTGAAAGGACATGCCAAGGCGCTTGCGAATTTCGTCGCGCTCGACTTCGGAGATGGCGGAGAAATTTTTGCCGCGAATCCAGACTTCGCCGGAGGTGGGTTTCTCGAGACCGACTAACGTGCGCAAAAGCGTGCTTTTTCCGGAGCCAGATCCTCCGAGAATGACGAGA
>Ga0210406_10001836_pt1 | contig 25036 bp, 20 predicted proteins | sample IncBWC30MmetaG_FD_155454 | JGI IMG/M metagenome (GOLD analysis project Ga0210406, IMG submission 155454) | Forest soil microbial communities from Barre Woods Harvard Forest LTER site, Petersham, Massachusetts, United States - Inc-BW-C-30-M | ecosystem: Environmental > Terrestrial > Soil >... | reverse complement strand
AAGCTGTCATGCACGCCCCACCAGGCGCAGTGTTCGAACATGCCGTCGTCCAGATCGGCCAGCGCGTAGAGCGACCATTCGCGGTCAATATTGAGCCGCCGGCGAATCTCGGCTTTGTCTGTGAGGCGCTGTTCCAACCGGGGATTATACTCAATTATGCGAAAACTTCGGCTAATTCTTGCGCTGGTGCTGCCTCTATCGCTAGCATTCGGGCAAGTTGGTTCAAAATCGATTACGGTCACGGCCTCCATCAACAACCCGTCCAGTCAGCCGGATCAAGCCGTGTTTAACGTTCAGGTGACTTCAGGCCTCGACTCAGGCCTGGACGACGTGATCGCAGCCTCGCAAGGTTCGGGGATCACTGCCGCAAATTTTCAGGGATTGAGCTCATTATTCAACTACATTGGACCGGCACAGCCCACCCAGACCCTCAGCTGGTCGTTTCAGTTGGTGGCGCCGTTAGCGAAGGTCAAGGACACTATCACAACGCTAAGCAGCCTACAGGCGAAGATAGCAGCGCAAAACAACGGGCTGTCATTGTCCTTCTCGATCCAAGGAACCCAATCGTCCGCACAACCAGCCGCCTGTTCGCTGCCGGCCTTGCTCACTAACGCCCGAACACAAGCCCAGAATCTGGCGGATAGCGCTGGCCTCACCGTAGGCAACATCCTGGCCATGTCCAGTTCGACAGCCGGTGTCTCAGCAGTGGGCTTAGCTGGCGCGCTGCTGGGAGCATCCACCGCTTCACCTTGCATCGTGACCGTCAAGTTCGCGTTGTTGCGAGATTAGCCCCATGCGAATTTCATGCCTAATCGCTTTACTTGTAACCTCCGCCGCATCGGCTTTTGGCCAGCTCGATTCTGACACGATAACCATCCAGGCGTCGCGATACGCGAACCTCGCGCCGGATCAAGTTGTTTTCTCCGTTTCAGTAAGTGGTCCGAACATATCCTTGGATCAGGCCGTAGCGGCACTATCGAATTCGGGAATTACGGCAGCAAATTTTGTCGGAGTGACGGCTGGCTCAGCCAGTCAATCTCCTCTCCAGTGGTTGTTCACCCTCGTGGCGCCGATCGCCAAGATAAAAGCTACTCTCGCATCGCTCACAACTCTGCAGCAGTCGATCGGGCAGAACAACAGTGGGATGACACTTTCGTTCCAGGTGCAGGGCAGCCAGGTCTCTTCCGATTTAATACAATCGCAGGCGTGCGCAGCCAAAGATCTCGTGGCGGTCGCGCAGACGGACGCCCAGAGTATTGCGGCTGCCGCGGGGCTGGCCATCGGGCCGATCGTAGCGATTTCCGATGGAAGTTCGGCTATGCCAACCTTCACAGCGAGGGCAGGGGATTTTTTTGTTGGGAACTCGATTTATACCACCGGGCTCTGGTTCGATCCCACGCCGCCCGGCTGCTACATTGAAGTCAAGTTCAAGCTATTGCGCTATCAGTAACCTCATCGCAATCTGATAAACTAACCTTCCCGTGAGAACGAAACCCGCCACCGTAGTCGCCCTCTATCCCGGCTCTTTTGATCCCATCACCAACGGTCACCTGGACCTGATCCAGCGCGGCTCGGCCTTGTTCGACAAGCTGATCGTCTCGATTTTGCGCAATGAAGAAAAGAAAGTGCTTTTCAGCGTCCCGGACCGAATCGAGATGTTGAACGAGGTGACCAGCGGTCTTCCCAACGTGCAAGTCGGCTCTTTCGACGGGCTGCTGGTGGATTACGCGGCCGAGTGCGGCGCCAGCGTGATCCTGCGTGGAATTCGCGCCGTGTCGGACTACGAATACGAACTGCAGATGGCGCTCATGAATCGGCGGTTGAAGCCGGAGATCGAAACCGTATTCCTGATGGCCGGCGAGGCGCACTCCTTCATTAGCTCGCGGCTGGTCAAGGAGGTGATCCGTTTGGGCGGAAATATCTCGGGCCTCGTGCCACCCTCAATTGAAGGTAGACTAAGAAAAAGACTACTTCTAGGAGAACCTTGAACCCTTCCATGCACGCAACTCTGGATCTAGCCGAGCGGGTATCCCGCATTAGCGAATCGTCGACCATGAAAGTAGCCGCCGATGCCGACCGTCTGCGCCGTGAGGGCGTCGATGTAGTGGATTTCGGCGCGGGCGAACCAGATTTCCCAACGCCGGACAATATCAAGAAGGCCGCCATAGCCGCGCTCGACGCCAATTTCACGAAGTACACGCCCACTGGCGGCACGGTCGAGCTGAAACAGGCCATTTGCGCGAGGCATCGCGAGGATTATGGAACTGATTATGCCCCGGCCGAGTGCATCGCATCGGTAGGCGGCAAGCACGCCATCTTCAATCTGATGCAGATATTGATTGGCGAGGGCGACGAGGTCATTATCCCGGTGCCGTACTGGGTCACGTACAAAGACGTCGTCAACTATGCCGGCGGCAAGTGCGTTTTCGTCGAGACCAACGAAGATCAGGGTTTCACTTTCACGGCCGAGTCCATTGCGCCGCATATCACCAGCAAGACCAAGCTCCTGATCATCAATTCGCCGTCGAATCCCAGCGGCGCGGTGCTGAGCCGCGAAGAGTTTGAGCGCATTTATCATCTGGCGGCTAAACGCGGCGTGCAAGTGATGACCGATGAGTGCTACTGCCGCTTTCTTTACGACAGCGAACCGTTTTCGATCGCCTCCATGCCGGGAGCCAAGGAACACGTGATAGTAGCCGGGTCCTTGTCGAAGACCTACGCCATGACGGGATGGCGCATTGGTTTCGCGCTGGCGCCCAAGCCGCTGATCGACGCCATGATGAAGCTGCAAAGCCACACCACTTCGAATCCCACTTCGATTGCGCAGAAAGGTGCTATTGAAGCGCTGCGCGGTCCTCAAGAATCGATCGGCATCATGCTGGCCGAGTATCAAAGGCGGCGGGATTTCGTCGTGAAACGCCTGCGCGCTATTGCGGGCGTCAAGATTGCCGAGCCGCGCGGAGCTTTTTACGCATATCCGAACATTTCGGTGGGTTTCCGCAACGGCATATCGTCGGCCATGCAATTCTCCGAACGCTTGCTTGCAGAAGCGCACGTGGCGGTGGTTCCAGGCGAAGCTTTCGGAACCAAAGAGCATGTCCGGATTTCCTACGCGACGTCGATGACGGAACTGGAGCGCGGGCTCGACCGCATCGACAAATTCATCCGTGAGCGGTAACAATCCGGTACGGCTTCCGGCCAGATTTCTCGAAAAGATTTGGGGTGCAACCGATCTTTCGCCCTGGTATCCGAGTTCCACGCAGAAAATCGGTGAAGTGTGGTTTGAAGCCGAGCTTCCGCTTTTAGTCAAATTCGTTTTCACCAGCGACCGGCTATCGGTTCAAGTTCACCCGGACGACGAGTTCGCCCGGGCGCACGAAAACTCGCGCGGAAAAACGGAGATGTGGTACGTGCTGCGCGCCGACCCGGGGGCGCGGATCGCCGCTGGCTTTCGCCAGTCCATCAGCCGGGAACGATTGCGTGAATCAGCGCTGAACGGCGAGATCGAGGATCTGCTGCAATGGGTGGACGTAAAAGCCGGCGATGCGTTTTATATTCCCGCCGGCACGGTCCATGCCATTGGCGGAGGACTCGCGCTGTGCGAGATCCAGCAATATTCCGACATCACTTATCGGCTTTACGACTACGGCCGCCCGCGGGAATTGCATCTGGAAAAAGCTATCCAGGTGGCTTGCACGGAAGCCGGACGCGCAGGACCAGTTCCGCTGCCGATCGATTGCCCGTATTTTCACACTGAGTTAGCCAAGACCACGTCGCCGTTACGGTATACTCCCGAGTCAGGCCGCTTTCACTTGCTGATCTTTCTCAGCGGCACCGGCAAGATCGCTGGGCAATCTGGGACTCATGAGCCCTTTCGGGAAGGCGAAACGTGGCTGGTGCCAGCTGGTGCAGGTCCATTCTTGATTCAGCCCAGGGAGCCTGTCAAATTTCTTCGAACCTGGGCGCCATAGCATAGCCTCCTCAATTTTGAGTCCCAAACTTTTGTAGGCGTAAATATCGTCTATTTTCAATGAGATCCGTGTTGTAGGGGCCCGTCTTACCGGCCTCGACCACGTATTCTGGAAGTGGGAAGAGAGAAGTTCGATTAGCGACGCACTAATTTGAACGTCGAGATATTTGTCGCCACCGCCGCCCGCCGTTAGCGACTACACACAGGTTGTGCTTCCGACCTTCTTTTCATATAGGAGTTGTTGATGGAATCTTGCGAGCGCAAAATCGTCATAGTCGAAGATGAAGGCATTATAGCGGCGGATTTACAAGGGCGTCTGGAACGGATCGGCTACCGGGTGCCGGGCGTAGCGGCATCGGGCGGGGAAGCATTGCAGATTATCCGCACTCAGGCGCCCGATTTGGTTCTGATGGACATCCGGCTGTCCGGAGAGCTGGATGGGATACAGGTCGCCGAAAAAGTCCGCAGTGAGTTCGACATCCCGGTGGTTTACTTGACGGCCTATGAAGACCGGGAGACGCTGCAGCGGGCCAGCCAAACGCAGGCGTTCGGATTCATCAAGAAACCCATCGCCTCAGCCAGTCTGCAGGGCTCCATTGAGATGGCCATCTCGAAACATCGGCAGGAGCGCTACCTGCGCGACCAAAGGAACTGGTTGACAGCGAGCTTTTCGTCGGTGCCCGATGCCGTTCTGGTTACCGACACTTCAGGGCGAATCTGTTATCTGAACCGTATAGCCGAGGAACTGACCGGATGCCTGGTCGATAACGCTCTCGGCCGCCCGTCGGGCGAGCTGTTAGCGTTCACCTATCGCGATGGCAGTCCTGTGGAAGATCCGGTGCCGGTCGCGATGTTACAGGGTAAGCCGGTTTCGTTACCCCCTGATATCTGGTTGCAAAGCGCTGGTGAAATGCGCCGGGCTATCGAAGGAACCGCCGCTCCGAGGGTGCAGGACGGTCACGTTCAAGGCGTAGTGGTCGTCTTCCAAGACGTAACGCTGCGCCGATTCGAACTGGAGCAATCGTGCCAGGAAAAGAAACACGAGGCACTCTCGCGGCTCGCCGATGGGATCTCCGGCCAACTTCAGTTGGAGCTCAGTGCGATCGCCGAGGAGAGCACTCGCATCGTCAAATCCTTGCCGGCCGCCTGTACGTGGCTTCCATCGGTGCAGACGATTGATAGCGCGGCCAGGGAAGCTTTCGCTGTTACCAGCCGGCTGCGCGCATTCGCGCACGAGAGAGAAATCGAGCCGCGATCGGTCCAGGTAAACGAGGTTCTAAAGCGCCTGGAAACTGTCTGGAAGGGAGCTTTACCCGGCTTTATTCTCGACTTGGACGAAGATCCGCGGCCAGTTCAGGCCGATTCGCGCGAACTTACCAGGGCTCTCGATCTCATTTTCCAACACGCACACCATTGGATGGACGGAGGCTGCGGCATAGCCATTGCCGCTTCCAGCGCCGAGTTGGAAGGGCTAGAGAACTGGCTTCGCATCCGAATCGCCTACACCAGCACGGGCGAAAACGCCACCGCGATCGAACGTGTATTCGATCCGTCCTGGGACGGCAATTGGGAAGGGCTGCCCTTTGTTTACGGCCTGATAAAACGGATGGGAGGATTGATCAGCGCGCGTATAGAGGAGGGAAAGGTAATCTTCGATATCTATTTGCCGTCCGTCAGAGTGGCTGCCGCCGGCTTGCCGCTCGAGCACTCTGACAAGCCGGCGATCCTTCTAGTTGACGCCAACGCCGAGGCCCGGCGTGTCCTGCACACTCATTTCGAGCAGCACGGGTACAACGTCTTGGAAGCGTGCGATTGCAATGACGCTCTACTGCTGGCCCAATCCTCGGAGCAGCCTATCCGCTTGGTACTCGCTAATCCCGATAAAGAAGATCAACGCCGGGCGGACCTGGTTGGAACCCTGGTGCACGATAAACCTGGGATTTATCTCCGAATATTTGAGGGTTATCAAGAGCAGGATCACGCGCTGGAAAACCGGAATCTGACCAAGTGGGACCTGCTGGAGTGGGCCAACGAAGTCCTCGGAGCGGCGGCCTGGGCGCTGGCTGCTAATTAATTGAGCGGGATAAAAACCGAGGAATTGTCTAGACCGTGGACGGACAAGAAGTAAGATCATGACCGATCCGCAGACCTCTTCTGTTCTTCCGGCCAGACCCGGTGTTCCCCTTCCCATCCGCGTATTAATCCTGGAAGACCGGGCCGAGGACGCAGAGCTGATATTGCACGAACTGCGAAGAAGCGGGTTCGAGCCTACCGGACAACGCCTGGAAACGGAAATCGAGTTTCTTGCGCGGCTCCAGTGGACGCCCGACGTGATACTGGCAGACTATCAGATGCAAGAGTTGAATGCGCCACGCGCGCTGGAGTTGCTCCAGGAACTGGGTCTAGACATCCCCCTAATCGTTGTTTCGAGCGCGATCGGCGAGGATCTGGCGGTTGCGATCATGCGACAAGGCGCCACGGATTACATTCTCAAAAACCAGTTTATGCGCCTGGGACCGGCGGTGAGGCGCGCCTTTGATGAGAAACAACTGCGTAACGACAAGCGCCAGACTGAACAGGATCTCCGGGCGAGCGAGACCCGTTTCTATTCCTTCATGAACAATAATCCGGCCTTGGCATTCATCAAAGATTTGGATGGCCGTATCCTTTATATCAACAACACTTGTGAGCAGGCTTGGAATACGACTTTGGCGGAGTGCCAAGGGAAACTGGATCATGAGCTGTGGCCGGCCGCCCAAGCTGCCGGAATACGCGCCCTGGATCTCTCCGTCCTCGATCGAGGCGAATCGTCCCATGTAGTGGAAGAACTGCCCTCACGCCAGGAGCCGGTTCGTCACCTGCTTACTTTTCGATTTCCATTTGCCGACGCAACTGGATGCCGGCTAATCGGTGGAGTCTCAGTGGACATTACCGAGCGCATGCAGATCGAAAGAGACTTGGCGGCGGCCGTAGCCGAAAAGGAGGTGCTTTTAAAGGAAGTCCACCATCGCGTGAAGAACAACCTGCAAATCATCTCGAGCCTTTTGAACATGCAGGCTGATCTCCTTTCCGAGCCTTCCCTAAAAGAGGTGCTGCAGGAGAGCCGGCGCCGGGTGGAATCCATGGCTATGATTCACGAGCGGCTGTACAGCGATCAGGACATGGATCACTTGGATTTCCGGCAGTACGTGGACGCGTTAGCACGCGAGCTATACAATATCTACTTCGTCAATTCAGACGTGGTGAGTTTGCGCCTCGAGCTCGCGCCAGTTTCCTTGGAATTGAATCAAGCCATCCCCTGCGGCCTCATACTGAACGAACTTCTGGCAAATTGCCTCAAGTACGCTTTCCCGGATGCCCGGCGGGGCGAAATTCTGGTAGCGCTCTGTCGCGAGGACGATCACATCACCTTGCGGGTGGCAGACAACGGAGTGGGGCTGCCTCTGAGTCTGGATTGGCGCAACACTAAATCTCTGGGTCTTCGGATCGTGAACATTCTAGCGCGCCAGTTGAAGGGAACCGTGCATCAGGAGACCGGGGCGGGCGCCGATTTTTCGTTGATTTTTCAGAAGGCCGCTAACCGATCCCCAATTCATCCACACGCTCGAGCGGCGTCCCGCAACGGCGGCAAATGATGGCCGAGCAGTCGCCACACACCAACGGGTCCGGCACGCCGGTGTGGCATCTAGGGCAGTAGTATTCCAGTTGGGCTTTACTCTCGTTATCTGCCATTACTTGTTACACCATTACTTGTTACACTACCAATAGAAGCTCCGCTCGTGACATTGCCTCGCGCTGCAATCTATGTCCTCGCAGGCTTCCTGGTTTCCTGCTCTCCCGATCCCGCCCGCCCGCCTGCGGTGGGCGAAGCTTATGTCGGCCCGGCCAGTCTGAACCTACGCCAGGAGCTGGCACCGAAGTCGCCTGTCTCGGCTACTCTCAAACACGGTGAAAAACTCGACATCCTTGAATACCGCCGCCGCTTCGTAAAAGTGCGCAGCCCGGAAGGCGCCGAGGGCTGGACGGATATGCGGCAGCTTCTCACTCCCGAGCAGATGGTGGGGCTGCAGCGCATGGCCGAAAGTGTTTCGCAATATCCTTCGCACGGCGCCGCTTCGGTGTATGAGCCATTGAACATACACTCCGAGCCGAATCGAGTTTCTCCAAGCTTCTGGCAGGTTCCGGAGAATGCGAAAGTCGACGTGATCGGCCACAAACTCACGCCGCGAGTGCAGGCCGCTCCATCTGCGCCAGCGCCCCCGCCCAAACCCGTGCCCCAACGGCGAAAGACGAAAGAACGCCAGTCGCAAACGAAGCTCCCGCCGCCTGCACCTCCCCCAGCTCCCAAACCGCCTGCTAACTGGGTGGCCCTTTCGGTTCCAAAAGAAGAGGCGGAAGAGCCCGAGGCGCCCAAGCCTGAGCGCAAGCCAGCCGGCCCGATACCTATGGATGATTGGAGCCTGGTACGCACGAAGGACGGCAAGGTGGGCTGGGTTTTGACGCGGATGCTCAACATGGCTATACCGGACGAGGTGGCCCAGTATGCCGAAGGCCATCGGATCACGTCCTACTTCCCTCTGGGGCAAGTTCAAGATGGCGACACGGTAAAGAATAATTGGCTCTGGACGACTATCGTGAAAGGCCTGGAGCCTTACGAGTTCGACAGTTTTCGCGTTTTCGTTTGGAGCCGCAAGCATCATCGCTATGAAACGGCGTACATAGAGCGCAACGTGGTGGGCCACTTTCCGGTGGAAGTGAGCACGTCCGGCGACGCCCCAAGCTTTTCGGTAGTGCTGGAAACGAATGACGGCGGGCTCATTCGAAGGACTTACAGTTTCGATAGCTATCGCATTCGCGTGGTGAAACGAGAGCCGTATAATCCGCGGCCGGAAGTGGAGGCTCCCAAGGCCATCGCCAATACGCCGGCGCTGGCTGGGGGGAACGAGGCTTCCCTGTATGCGAGGTTGAAGGACCGGATGAAGCGGCTATTTCATTAGCGGCGGGCTTTCGGAACGATCTTGATCTCGAAAAGCTTGGGCCAAAGCTTGCCGGTTACGAACAGGCGGTCACCCAAAACGTCGTAAGCGATTCCATTTAGAACGTCCACGTGCTCGGTGCGATCGGCGGCATCCAAGAGACCGGACAAGTCCACCCAGCCGAGCACCCGTCCGTCGGCTGGCGAAATACGGACAATTCGATCGGTCTGCCAAACGTTGGCAAAAAGCTCGCCGCGGACCCACTCCAGTTCGTTCAGGTAAGTTACTGGCGCGCCGCCATCGCGAACCGTGAAGCGCCGTTTCTCCTGGAGCGTGACAGGGTCCCAAACTCGGATCTGTGGCGTACCGTCGCTCATGTAGATTTGAGCGCCATCATTGGCGAGCCCCCAGCCCTCGCCCGGATAACTGAATGACCGCAGCCGTCGGAACGAATTCTGTTCGTACACAAAACCGGTCTGCGCCCGCCAGGTCAGTTCAATGATCTGTTGATTGATGACTGTGATGCCCTCCCCGAAATATTCGGGAGAGAGCCTGATCTGCTCAACCACCTGGCCAGTTTCGAGTTTCACCCTGCGCAGATCGGAGTGTCCATATTGGCCGGTGCCTTCGTAGAGAAATCCAGCGCGAAACTCCAGCCCTTGAGTAAACGCATTGCGATCGTGCGGATACACGTGAATTACCTGATAACCATATTGCGGCTTTTGGGCCGCAGCGGATACGAACGCGCACGCAAGCCAACAGGAGAAGATTCGAATCTTAGGCATTTAGCAGCACCTTCATTGCTCCGGACTGAGCCGCGCGCCGGAACGCGAGCGGAGCTTGTTTCAAGGGGAGGACTTCGGAGATCAGGTTGTCCACGCGCACGCGTCGGCTCCGCAGCAGCTTCAGCGCGGGCCCAAAACGGCCGCAACGCGAGCCAACTAGCCTGATCTCGTTTACGATGACCGGCGCGGAGTCAATGCCCACCAGCCCGTGGACCGTCGACTTCATGATCACGGTGCCGCGAGGCCGGGTCATCTTGACGGCCTGCGTCAGTCCCAGGCTCGAACCAGTTGCGTCGACCACCCAATCGTACGCCGCGGCAGGCGTCTTCTTTCCCGTTCGCGCGTCGATGCCAAGGGCCACCGCAATCCGAAGTTTGTCCTTGTGATGTCCGTACTGGTGAACCTCCGCTCCGTGGGCTTTTAGGACTTGAGCGATCAGCAGCCCGAGTTTGCCATCCCCGAGCACGGCCACGGGAGCGCCGGTGGGAATCCGGACTTGATCGAGAATCTCGCAGGCCGCGGCCAGCGGTTCGACGAACACGGCTTCCTCGGTCGCGATCTCGCGCGGGACTCTATGCAGATTTTGTTCGGGCAGCGTTAGGAATTCGCGGAAAGCGCCGGGGTGTTTTACAATCCCGAGCACAGTGCGCTGAGGGCAATGCCGCCCCAGGCCGCGCTGGCACCATTCGCAGGCAGTGCAAGCAAGATTGATCTCGCCGACAACACGCTGGCCAATCCAATTAGAATTATCTGCAGCGATTACTTCGCCGACGAATTCGTGCCCCGGCGTTCCACGGAAGCCATAGTACCCGCGCTGCAATTCCAGATCGGTATTGCATATTCCCCCGCACAGCAGCCGGATCAAAGCAAATCCGTCGGGCCGTCGCGGGCGAGGCTGCTCGCGCAGGAAGACCGCGCCGTTGTAGAGACAAACCGCGACCATATCGTAGATACTTTAATCATGCTAGCCGAGTTGGCGTGCTTCAAGCAGAAGTGCGGCGCGCGTTTCCCAATTAACGAGCCGATCTACAACTGCCGGACGTGTGGCGCGCTGCTCGAGGTATCTTTTCGCAATGGTCACATCCATGCGGAGCAGTGGAAGAAGACCTGGCGGGAGCGTCGAATCTCGAACGAAGTCTACGATCAGAGCGGCGTATGGCGCTATCGCGAACTGCTGCCGTTCGACGGTTATCATCTTCAGGCCGTGTCGTTGCGAGAAGGCAATACACCGCTTCTGAATGCGCCGCGCGCGGCGGCCTACGCAAGCCTGCAGCGCCTGACTTTCAAGCACCAAGGCTATAATCCGACCGGATCATTTAAGGACAATGGGATGACTTGCGGCGTCACGCAGGCGCTCCGGCTCGGTAAGAAGCGAGTGGCCTGCGTTTCGACCGGCAACACCTCGGCGTCGATGGCCGCATATGCCAGCGCGGCCGGTCTGGACCCGGTTGTTTTCATCCCGCACGGCAACATCTCATATGGAAAACTCGCACAGGCATTGGAGTATGGCGCGCGAACTCTACAGGTGGAAGCGAACTTCGATCAGATTCTGGCGCTAGTGCGCGTCCTCGCGGAGCGCCTCGGCATTTATCTGCTGAACTCGATCAATCCTTTCCGCATTGAGGGACAAAAGACGATCATTTTCGAAATGATGGATCAGCGCGACTGGAATCCGCCGGATTGGATCGTGCTGCCAGGCGGAAACCTCGGCAACACGTCTGCCTTCGGGAAGGCGCTGAGGGAGTTGCGCGATCTCGGATTGATCAGCGTCATTCCGCGACTGGCGGTGATTCAGGCTGAAGGTGCGTCACCATTCTACGATTTCATGCGGAACGGAGGCGCCTTTCAAAGCCAACCGGACCCGCATACTCTGGCGACCGCGATCAAGATCGGAGATCCGGTATCTTGGCCCAAGGCATTCCAGGAAATCGAAGTTTCAAAGGGCGTTGTGGAGAAGGTGAGCGAGCAGGAAATAGCGGATGCAAAAGCGATCATTGGACGCTGTGGAATCGGATGCGAGCCCGCATCGGCAGCGACGCTCGCGGGTATCAAGAAGCTGACTCTGGCCGGCGTGATTAGCGAAAGCGATGACGTAGTTGCAGTTCTGACGGGAAATGTTTTGAAGGATCCAGACTATATTTATCAGTACCACACGGGGCAATTGAAAGATCCTGAAGGGCGAAACATCGAGTCGCGCTTTGGGAATAAACCGATTGTCGTGCCCAACGACGCGGACGCGATCGCCAGGATTTTAGAAAGGTAGCTAGCGGCCTCGGCGTCCGCCGCCACCCTCGCGCCGTCCCCCGCCACCTTCGCGGCGCCCCCCGCCACCACCGCCGCCTTCGCGCGGCACCATGGGACGAGCTTCGTTAACCACCATCGCGCGGCCCATCAGGTCGCGCCCATTGCAAGCCTCGATGGCGCGATTGGCCGCTCCATCGTCATTGATTTCCACGAATCCGAATCCGCGAGCCTCGCCGGTGAAGCGGTCGCGCATCACGTTCACACTGTCGACAGTAACACCCGCCTGCGTAAAGAAATCCGTTATATCGGCTTCGGTGGCCGCATAGGGGAGGTTCCCTACAAATAGTTTCATTGAATTCTCCTTGACATCTTCGCTACAGAGGCAGGTTTACGACCGCGGACTCGAGATCGCCAACAGGGCCGAAGCCGGGGGGAAAGACTGACTCCGAAAACATTATATTAGTTTGCCAAAACCGCCCGGCAGTGTCAAAAGACGTGTCAATAAAGCACCGGCCGATTGAACGCAGGCTAGCGCGGCGTGATGAGGCCGCCGAGTTTATCCTGCTCGGACGCCGTGCTACGCGGAAAGCGAGGCGAAAATGCCTCCAAATATTTCAGGCCGGCGCCGGTATTGTAGAGCAGGATGCGTTCCTCGGGTTTTAGGAACCCATTGGCCAGCAGTTTCTTCAAAGCTGCAACGCAGGCGCCGCCTTCCGGTGCCGCGAAGATGCCCTCGGCGGCGCCGAGCTCGAGCGAAGCGTCTAACAGCGCTGCATCGCTGACGGCGATCGCTGTCCCGCCGCTTTTTCGGACGGCATCCAGCATCAGAGCGTCGCCCAGCGGCTTGGGTACGCGCAGACCGGCGGCCACGGTCTGAGCATTTTCCCAGAATTGGGTTTTCGACTCACCGCGCTCGAATGCCCGCACCACGGGCTGACAGCCTTCGGTTTGCACGGCGATCATCTTGGGCCGCTTGCTAGAGATCCAGCCGAGCGACTCCATCTCGCCGAACGCTTTCCACATACCAATGAGGCCGACGCCGCCGCCAGCGGGATAGAAGATAGCGTCCGGCAGCGTCCAATTGAACTGCTCGGCCAGCTCATAACCCATGGTCTTCTTGCCTTCGATCCGATACGGCTCCTTGAGGGTGCTGACATCGAACCAGCCTTCGGCGTCTTTGCGCTCGGCCACGATGCGGCCGCAATCGCTGATCAGGCCGTCCACCAGAGTGACGTTCGCTCCGAATGCCTTGCACTCGATGAAGTTGGCTTGCGGAACGTCACGGGGCATGAAGATGAAGGCTTCGATCCCGGCTGCGGCGGCGTAGGCGGCCATGGCGCTGGCGGCGTTGCCGGCCGAAGGAATCGCAACTTTGCGAATGCCGAATTCGACCAACATAGAGACGGCGCAAGAAAGCCCCCGGGCCTTGAACGATCCAGTCGGATTGATGCCGTCGTCTTTCACCCACAAATCGCGGGCGCCGATCCGCGCTCCTAGCTTGCTGGTTTTAATCAGCGGCGTCATGCCCTCGCCGAGCGTAACAATGGACGAGTCGTTTCGGACCGGCAACACAGGACGATAGCGCCACATGTTGGAAGGACCCTTCGAGAGCGATTCGCGGCTCCACGTAGCGCGCGTTTTTTCGAGGTCATAGAGAACCAGCAACGGTCCCCCGCACTCGCATAAGTTGTGAATTTTTCCGGCTTCGCGGCGCTTGCCGCAGACGCTGCATTCCAGGTGAGTAACAGTGGTCATGTTCGAAATTCCGATGATAGCAACCCATCGCAAAAGGCGTGGCGTGCGAGATTGGTAACAAGCATGGCTAGCCAGCGCGGACGTTGGGTGCGGACGATCGCAATCGGTGTTTTTGTGGTGGTGATAGCGCTGTACGCGGCGTGCGCGATGTGCGTCTTGGGGCTGCGTTGGATCGATCCGCCGGCGACAGCGGTGCAGATAGAGCGCCGGCTGGAGGCAATGCGCCTACATCGCGCTTACAAAAAGCGCTACGATTTCGTGCCGCTGCGCCGGATTGCGCCGGTGCTGCAGCATGCCGTGATCTCCGCTGAAGACGGGCGGTTTCGCCAGCATCACGGGTTCGACTGGGTGGAAATGCAAAAGGTTCTGGAGGACGATATCAAGCGTGGCAGGATAGGGCGTGGAGGATCAACAATAACGCAGCAGCTGGTGAAGAATTTATTTCTGACAACGGAGCGGTCTTTTCTTCGCAAGGGCGCGGAGTTTGCGTTGGTGCCGACGGTGGAGGCGCTGCTTAGCAAAGATCGTATTTTGGAACTGTATTTGAATGTGATCGAGTGGGGGCCCGGAATTTATGGAGCTCAAGCAGTCTCCGAATATTACTACCACGTGCCGGCCAGTGCAGTGAATCGGGAGCAGGCGGCGCGTCTGGCGGCGATCATTCCGGCGCCATTGAAGAGAAAACCGGAGCGAATGAACGACTACAGTGAAGAGATCTTGAACCGGATGGCCCGAGTGGGCTGGTAATCAGCGGGGCTCGAGGCCTTTGGTTTTGAAAATCCGCGCAGCCTCTGGTCCGACCAGGAAGCCAATCAGTGCCTGGGCGCCTGGCATATCCTTCGCGGCCACGCTGGCGGCGGCTCCAAAGTGGATATCGTAGTGGAATCTCCCCGGTAGTGATCCGAGGATTTCGACGCCGCGAACGGGAACGATTTCGCTGAACAAGGTGATTACCATGGCAGCCCGGCCTGACGCGACGCTTTCGGTAGCGGGTCCGGACCCCTCAGCCAGGATTATTTTGGGTATGACATCCGCTGAGATACCTAAGCGCTCGAACATCTTCTCAATATAAGGTCTGCTGGCGCCATCTTGCGGATAGGTAATTGATTTCGCCTGCTGTAAGGTCTGTTTGAGTGCGTCAGTCGTGTGTATATCCGGCTTGGCCGCACCCGCCCGGATTCCGATACCTAGCGTGGAATGCGCCAGATCGGTGCGCGAGGCGCTGGCGAGCTTACCTTCTTTAATCAGGTCCCCGATGGCCTCAGTGCTGATGATGGTGACGTCGAAGGCTTCGCCCGCTTCGATCTTCTTCTTCACGCCCGCTGTGGAATTGAACTGCAACGCCAGCGGATGGCCGATCGCGCGCTCGCATTGCGGCTGAAGCTCTTCTAAAGCGGCCTTCATGCCGTTGGAAACCAGGACGCGAACGGGCGTAGGCTGCGCTACGGCCTCCGGCGAGTTTAGAAAGGTAAAGCTGATTATGAGCACGACGAGTGCAGCCGCGAATGATCGTAGGGTCACTGCTGTATTATAAGCGCCTACGCTACTATTGGCGCCTACGCTATTGTTGGTGCCTACACGATGCGGCGAGCCAAATTCCGGCCGGCCTTGCGCCTGGGTCCGAACGACCGGACATGCCGTTGTGGCTGCCGCGAGATGGACGGAATGACAATGACGGTCGCGTGTTGTTTTTGCTCCCGGGCAACGTCGGATGACACTTGGCGCCGCACCAGCCGGGTATCCAGGGTGCGCTCGATATGCGCAATGTCCGCGCGCTCAGAGGGCGTTGCGAAAGTTGAAGCCGTTCCGTGGGCGCCTGCGCGTCCGGTGCGGCCAACCCGGTGAATGAAGTCCTCCGGCACTTGCGGGAGATCATAATTCACAACGTGAGAGATCCCTTCCACGTGAATACCGCGGGCGGCGACGTCAGTGGCAACCAGGACCCGATACTCACCCTGTTGGAACCCGCGCAGGGCTTGGTTACGCTGATTCTGGCTGCGGTCGCCGTGGATTGCCGCTGTATTTATGCCGCCGCGCAAAAGCTTTTTCGACAGCCGGTCCACGCCGCGCTTGGTGCGCGCGAAGACCAGGAAAGACCCCTGCTCGTGGCGCAACATCTTTTCAAGTAGACCTAGCTTGCGGTCCTGCTCGACTTCGTAGAGATGAAGATCTACTTGGGCAATGGGCTTGGTGACCGAACCGACTGCGACGCGAACCGCATTTCGAACGTGCGCCTCTACCAAGTGCTTGACCGAGCTTTCGATGGTTGCTGAGAAGAACATGGTCTGGCGGTCGGAAGGGGTAGCCGCCATGATCCTTTTGATGGTGGGCAGAAAGCCCATGTCCAACATGCGGTCGGCTTCATCGAGAACCAGCATGCGCACAGCGCTGAGATCGATGAGTTTCCGTCCGAGGAAATCGAACAGCCGCCCCGGAGTGGCGATCAGTACATGCGCGCCCTTACGAATGGATTGCAGTTGTGTTCGCTCGTTGAGTCCGCCGACGACGACGGCGGCGCGGACGCCGGTGCCTGCGGCCATTTTGGCGAAGGTCTCGTTGATTTGGATGGCCAGTTCGCGCGTCGGGCTGAGGATGACGGCGCGGATGCCGGAATTGGATGGCTGTTTCGAGAGCAGATGGACGATAGGGAGGACAAACGCCAGCGTCTTGCCGGTGCCGGTTTGCGCCGTAGCGACGACGTCGCGTCCCGCCAGGGCCGGTCCGATGGCCAACGCTTGAACGGGCGTAGGTTCAGTAAAGCCGTGCTTTGCCAGATTGCTCTTTAAGGGAGCGGAGAGTGAGAATTCAGAGAAACTTTTCATTTAGGTTTTGAGGATGAGAATCGGCGAGCCGGCTACCAACGTAGGGAGAGGGGGTTGCGGATCAACTTCCAGTAGCCTCGATTATACCGCATATGTCCTTCAACGCACAATCTTGGCCTCCAGCTGAGCCCACCGAGCGTACAATTCCTCAACGCGGCGTTGGGCATCTTGTACTTTTTCATATGCCTCGGTCACCCGCTCGGCATCCGACGCGGCCACTTCGAGTTCCCGCTGGCAGGCGGCCAGTTCCTGTTCCGCTTCCAAAATCCGGGCCTCCATGGCATCCCACTCGCGCTGCTCCAGGTAGGCCAACTTCCTTTTGGGACCTTCGGCGGGGGCGGGCAGTCGCGGATCCTTTTCCACGGCTTTCTCGGCGGACGGTCTACTTCGCGAGGCCTCCCATTGTGAGTAATCCGCGAAGGCGCCGCCCTCACCGCCATCCAGACCGATGACGACGGTTGATACGCGATCCAGGAGGTAGCGATCGTGGCTTACCAGGACAACTGCGCCTGAAAACTCGAGCAGGCTGTCCTCCAGCACTTCCAAGGTAGGAATATCCAAGTCGTTGGTCGGTTCGTCGAGCAACAGCAAGTCTGCGGACGCCAGCATCAGCCGAGCGATCATCACGCGCGCCCGCTCGCCGCCCGATAGTCTCGACACCGGCATGTCGAGTTGCTCATCGCGAAAGAGGAAGCGCTTGGCCCATCCGGCGACATGGATCGGACGGCCGCAGTAAATTACCGAATCTCCATCCGGGCATAACGCTCGACGCAGGCTAGTCTCCAGATCGAGATGCGCGCCGCGGTCCTGTGCGAAACTCACGATTTGCAACCGGTCCGCCCGCTGGATGGTTCCTTCGTCCGGCTCCATGGCTCCTTCGAGTATCTTGAGCAGGGTGGTCTTGCCGCTTCCGTTCGCTCCCACCAGCCCCACACGAACACCCGGCGCAAGAATCAGGTTCAGATTTTGGAAAAGCCTGTGTCCACCGAGCGTCTTCCCGATTCGCTCGGCCTCAATCAAGCGCTTGGTGCTTCGATCAGACGCGGTGAAGTCGATTTGTGCCGTGGCCGTACGGCTGCGTATAGTGGCGGCCGCGAGTTCCTCGATGAGCCTTCCGGCCGAATCCACTCGGGCTTTTGACTTGCCGGTTCTCGCTTTCGGTCCGCGCCGGAGCCACTCCACCTCGCGCCGCACCTTCGTCGCCAGCGACTCCTGCTGTTTGGCCTGGACTTCCAGAAACTCCTCGCGCCGCTCGAGAAATTCGCTGTAGTTCCCTTTTACCTGAAACGTGCCTTGCGGGTAGACCCGGTTGATCTCCACCATTTGGTTGGCGACGTTCTCGAGAAAGTAGCGGTCATGGGTGACCACCAGGCAGGTATTCACGGTTTGGATCGCCGTCTCGAGCCACAGAATGCCTTCCAGATCCAGGTGATTGGTCGGCTCATCCAGGATCAGGACATCCGGCGAGGTGACTAGCGCAGCCGCGATGGCGAGCCGTTTCTTCCATCCACCCGAGAGAGCCGTGGCCGGAGTATCGGCGGTATCGAAGCCGGCCCGATCGAGCATCACACCGGTGCGAACGCGCTTTTCTTCTTCCTCCAGATGTAGCTGCTCTACGGCCGCCCGAAGAATGGAGCCGACCGTGTCGTCCGGCCCAAACAGAGAATCCTGTGGGACATAGGCCAGCTTGGTCTGTTTTCTTAGTGCACGGAACCCGGCGTCGGGCGCTTCATTCCCTGCCAGAATTTCCAGCAAAGTGGTCTTGCCGCTGCCATTGGGCCCGATCAGACCGGTACGGTCGCCCTCCGAAAGACTCAGCGAAAGATTGTCAAAGAGGACTCGCGCACCGAACGCCCTGCGGAGAGCCACGCCACTTAACAGAACAGCCATCTATTTCAGCATGGCATTGCGGACCCATACCGGGCCACTTTCACATGCGACATAATGGGAAACGCCAACGAGAGGAGGCCACGATGCCTAACTTGCAGTTTCGTGCCACTGGGCTGGTTGCAGCGGTTATTGCCGTATTTTCTTGCGCGAGTCTCAACGCGCAACAACTGGGAAGCATTAGCTTCCCGACGTCCGGCGCCGCGGGTGCTCAGCCGAAATTTATCGAGGGTGTGAAGGACCTTCACAGCTTTGAGTTTGACGAAGCGGCGGAGGCCTTCCATCAGGCGCAGCAGATAGATCCGAACTTCGCTCTGGCCTATTGGGGCGAGGCGATGAGTTACAACCATCCCCTATGGGCGCAACTGGATTTGCCAGCGGCGAAGAAAGCGCTGGAGCGGCTGGCGCCGACACTGGAAGGACGTTTGGCGAAAGCGCACTCGGAAAAGGAGAAGGCGTATCTGGGGGCGGTGAATGAGCTGTTCTACGCACCAGGCGACAAGCTGGCGCGGGACAATGCTTACTCAGACGCGATGGCGCGTCTATACGATCGCTGGCCGGAAGACAACGAGGTTTCGATTTTTTACGCGCTGTCGCTGCTCGGATCGGTGAGACCAGTAGATAAAGGATTCCGGCGGCAAGCACTAGCGGCATCGCTCGCCTTCAAAGTATTTCAGGAGAATCCAAATCATCCTGGCGCGGCGCACTTCATTATTCACGCCTTCGACGATCCGGATCACGCGATTCTTGCCCTGCCGGCGGCGCGTGTTTACGCCAAGATCGCGCCGGCCGCGCCGCACGCGCTGCACATGCCGTCGCATATCTTTGTCCAATTGGGCATGTGGCAGGATGTGGTGGCTTCCAACATCGTGGCCCATCAGGCCGCTGTGGATTTGATCGCACGGATGCACCTGCCGGAAGGGCGCGAGGATTTTCACACGCTATCGTGGCTGGAGTACGCGAACCTGATGCTGGGCAAGTTTGACGATGCGCGCAAGAATGTAGATCTCGCCAAGCAGGCGGCTGATCGAAATCCGAAGAACGCAAACATCGGCCAGCAGTACCATACCATGCTGGCCCGCTATATCCTGGAGACCGGCAAGTGGGAAAAGGTTCCGCTGGAAAATGCGAAGGAAGCGGGAGCTGAACACGAGTCTATGCCCGGCATGCCTGGCATGGGCACGCGTTATGCGGGAGAAGGTGCGTGGATCTTTATCGCCGGCCTTAGCGCCGCGAAGCTGGGTGACGCGAACGGGGCCGATCAGGCGCGCGCCAAGCTGAGCGCCATGCGAAAGAGCGTGGAATCGGGCGGCGATGCTTACGCCGCGAAGCCGTTCGCCGTCATGGAAAATGAGGTCGCTGCGGCGGCGCAACTGGCACGTGGACAGAAGGCCGACGCGGTGCGCCTGGCCAAAGAGGCAGCCGATATCGAATTGACTTTGGCCGCGCCATCCGGGCCTCCGGAACCGATCAAACCGGCGTTGGAGTTTTACGGCGAGGTCTTGTTGGACGCCGGCCGGCCGGCCGAAGCCGCCACGGCGTTCCAACAGGAGTTGCTGCGAACTCCCAAGCGAACCCCGTCAGTAGAAGGGCTCGCGCGAGCCACTGGCAAAGGCGCGGGCGCCGCGACCGCCGCGAAAAGGTAGCTAAACATGCGAAGGGTTCTGCTGTTGTTCTCCTTCGCCACGCTGGCGCTCGGCTCGCTAACGTTCGCCGCCGACAGCCGTCCAAGGATTCGCGCGGTGACGGCGTTTATCGAAATCGACCGCAACAACTACGCCGCAAAAATCGAAGAGACGCAGAAGTTTTTGGCCGTCGCTAAGGAAGCCTTGAACCGAGCCGGGTTCGAGGGCGCGGGCGGAAGGATCACAACTCAGCCTTTCCCGGTTTACACCAAAGGCCTGCAGCACGAGGAAGCGATGGATCTGATCCGCAAGCTGCGGGAATCGGCTTCGAAGGGGCGCACGGGGCTCAACATCGGTGCTGCGATGCTGAACGACAACGACGACACGGCGCCAGTGGCGTTGCTAGCGGACATCCTGGCGTCGGTCAGCGTCAATGCGAACTTAATCGTGGCGGACGACCGTGGCATTCATTGGCACGCCGTCGGTGCAGCGGCCAAGTTGATTAAAGAAGTCTCCCAGCGCAGCCCACATGGCGACGGCAACTTCAATTTTGGCGCGATCGCGATGATGAAACCCTACGGGCCGTATTATCCAGGGTCCTATCATCTCGGCAAGGGTCACGCTTTCGCGCTGGCGATGGAAGGCGCCAATGTCGTGGCCGATGTCTTCGCGCGCTACCACGATCCCCGCGAAGCGGAAGAGCATCTCTCGGAAGCCTTCACCAAATACACGAAGGAAGCCGAGACGGTGGCGATGCAGGTGGCCGCGAGCACGGGTTGGACTTACGAAGGAATCGATGCGACGCCCGCGCCCCTGAAGGATCTCTCGATCGGCGGGGCCATCGAATCGTTCATCGGCGGCCCTTTCGGTTCGAGCGGAACGCTGACTGCGTCTGGTATCATCACGCGCGCCGTGCAGTCGACGCCGGTGAAGCGGACAGGCTATTCGGGATTGATGATTCCTGTGATGGAAGACAACCTGTTGGCCCGCCGGTGGGCAGAGGGCACCTTCAATCTGGATTCAATTCTGGCGTACTCGGCGGTTTGCGCGGGTGGCGCGGATACAGTGCCGCTGCCCGGCGATGTGAGCGAGGAACAGATCGCGCGGATTCTCGGAGATGTCGCGTGGCTTGCCTATAAATGGAACAAGCCGCTTGCCGCGCGGCTGCTCCCGGCACCTGGAAAACAGGCCGGCCAGCAGACGGAGTTCTCGGGCGCCGCTTTGACCAATACAATGGTTCAGCCGCTGGTGGGATCGAAGCGCTAAGACGCCACGCTAACTGCCCGGCCTGTCTTGGCAGATTCGAAAACGGCCTCGATTACTGCCATGTTGACGATGGAATCTTCGAGCGGTGTCGGCACCTCACCGCGGCAGCGAACGGCTTGGGAAAACAAATCGCCCTGGATGGTGTATTGGTCGACGATTGGAAACTCTTCCACTCTCACATTTCGGCCCCACAAATCCGCGTCTTTGTCCACGAACAGACGAGTCTTTTGATCTGGTGGCGCGTTGAAGGGCACCTCGATTTCGATGCGGCCCTTGGTTCCGAGAATCTGGATCTTTTGATAGGGCACAAGCTGGGTGCTGCATGTAAACGCGCAGTGGCCGGAGGGAAAAGCAAGCAGCACGGAACTAAGCCGGTCAGTCTGCATTTGCGGATCACGGTCTATCAGTGCTGCCGCGGTTTCCGGCTCGCGGCCGAAAAGAAAACGCGAGATCTGGATCGGGTAACATCCGATGTCCATGATGGCGCCTCCGCCCAACTCAGGTTTATTGCGGATGTTGGCAGGATCGCGATTGAAATAGCTATACGCGCCTACCACGGCACGCAGCTCGCCGATTTCTCCAGACTGAGCGAGTTCGCGGGCGCGCAACCATTGGGGATGTGTTCGGACCATGAAGGCCTCGCCGATCTTGACTCCGGTGCGGTCCCGAGCGGCGATCAGGGTCCGGCATTCGGCGACGCTCAGGGCGATGGGCTTTTCGCAGAGCACATGCTTTCCGGCTTCAGCCGCACGGATGGACCACGGAACGTGCAGGTGGTTGGGTAGCGGGTTGTAGATGGCTTCGATCTCAGGATCTGAAAGCAGCTCTTCATAGGAGCCGAATGCTTTGCGGATCCCCAGCTTATCGGCGGCGGTCTTGGCTTTGTCAGAATCTCGCGAGGCGATGGCGGCTACTTCGCACCATTCGCCCTTTTGCATTGCGGGGATTACTTTGTTGGTGGCGATTTTTGCGACGCCGAGGACACCCCAGCGGACTTTTTCTGGCACAGTTCGGTCCGGCATACTGCGAGTCTGGCAGAAGTGGCGGTGGAACTATTTCTGGGCAGTCGTCTGCCGGGGCTCTTCGTCGAGCGTGAAGGTGATGCCGGAGTACTGCATCTCCTGCCAAGTCTGCTCGCCCCAATGTACAGCTACCTTGGGATCAGGATTAGACGGATTGTTGAGCGAGTTGTCGTAATGGGCAGTGGCCTCAAGGCGCGATCCCTTGGGAACGGCCAGCGGAGTAGTGAAGACGTAGTAGGTCTGCCAGTTGAAATCATATTTCGGCACCGATAGCACGACTGAGGAGCGGCCATCGGGATAGACGAGCCGATACTCCCAGCTTTTGCCGCGCAGATGAGTGTGCGGGAACAGGGCTGTAATATGTGAGTCCTGGTTGAACTCGATGGCGGAATCGACCTGTTTGTTGCCTTCGCCGGGCTCCAGCACGAACGTCGCGTTGACAAAAGCGCTATTGCGAACTTCGCGCTGCGGCGGCTCTTTGGCGAAGATGAATCCGACGCTCGAAACATCGCTGGCCGGAGTGCCGTTGGCGGTGTAATGCACCTGGAAGGTGAGCACCGAACCGGCCTTGATAAGCATGGCCGCGCCGGACTGGAACGTCATCGCGTTGGTTCCGGGCGCGGTGGTCGCAATCAGAACGCCGCGCGTCCTCGCCAGCGCCGCATTGCTATCGAATGGCTTCTGTCCCTCTTTCGGCGCAGGTGGCTTCGGCACAACAGTAGTGAAAGCCGACGGAGGTGGTGTGCCGCCGGGTTCTTTCGAGAAGACCAGGATGTGATGCACGACGCCGCGCACTCCGGGTTTCACCTCGATGGATTGCACCCACTTGTCTTCTGCGAAGTTGGTGGGCATCTGGAAATATTGATAGTCGATGGTGCCAGAGGCAGGCACGTCAAACGGCTTCACCATGTTGACCACAGCATCCGGCTGGCCGATTTCCCAACCTTCGACGAATTTGGGAGCTGGCGGCAAATCCTTCGGGTTACCTTGCGGGGAACCACCATCGGCCCATGCGACTAGGGTTTCCTTTTCCTGATCGGTGAGGCGGCGATCGTTCGAGAAAGTGCCACGCGGCTCGACGGCATGCCAGGGCGGCATTTTGCCGAGCGCCACCGCGGATCGAATGGCCTTGGCCCAGGGCCGGGCGTCTTCGTAGGTGAGCAACGACATGGGGGCGATGTCACCCGGGCGGTGGCAGCCGGCGCAGTTCTTGTTCAGGATGGGTGCGACATCTTTTGAATAGGTTGGCGTGGCGGCTGGTTGAGCAAATTGCGCCGCACCCAGAGCCAGGAGTAACGTGGCGGGCACGGCTAAGCCTGGTAGGCAAGTCTTCATCGAAGTTCCTCCTGTTTTTGCTGCTTTCCAATATTATTGCATAACAAACATGTTGACAGATTGTAATCCCTCTCTCATAATAGTTGCGTTTAAACAGTTGGCTCCGTTGCCGGCCGTCGCGTGGGTAACGGAATTGGGACCTGTTTCTTACTACTCGGCGAGCGGCCTAATCTTCTGACTTTTTTGGGAGGCAGAGATGCGTGTTAGTCGCTGGACGTGTGCCGCTGCTGTTCTTTTGCTGGCCGCCCATTTTGTATCGAGAGGCGCCACAGCGGCGAACGCCACTGCCGAGCTGCTCTCCGAACTGATTCGCATCGACACCAGCAACCCGCCCGGCAATGAAGGCAAGATCGACGAGCTGCTTGCCGCCAAGCTGAAACCGCTCGGTTTCGCGATCGATATCTTCCCTACTCCGCAACCTGGAAAATCGGTTCTGTTCGCGCGACTTAAAGGGGACGGCAGTGCGAAGCCAGTCCTGATCGCATCCCACGGTGACGTGGTGGGCGTCGAGCGCGAGAAATGGACGGTAGACCCCTTCGCCGGTTTGATCAAAGATGGCTACGTGTGGGGGCGCGGCGCAATCGACTTCAAAGGCGGCATTGCGGTCTTCGCTGAAGCGGTGATGCGGCTGGCGACGAACAAAATTCCGCTCAAGCGAGATGTGATCTTCCTAGTTGAAGCGGACGAGGAAGGCGCGCAGTACAACACTTCGTGGCTGGCGGAATCGCACTGGGACAAAATGAACTGCGAGTTCGCGCTCAACGAAGGCGGCTGGATCATGAAGCGTGCGGACGGCAAGGTTCGCTACGTGAGCGTTTCTACCCTGGACAAATCGGGCCTGTCGTTGGTGCTGACAGCCCATGGAACTTCCACCCATTCTTCGATGCCGCGGCCCGACCAAGCCATCTTCCGCTTATCGAAAGCGATGGCCCGGCTAGCCGACTACGACACCAAACCTGAATTGACCGCCAGCACTCGTCAATTTTTCCTCACCCTTGGGAAGACCAGCGAGCCGCCGATGTCGACCTACTTCAACAATCTGGTGAACAGCAAAGATCCCGGTTTGATTGCGCAGGCCGACAAGGAAATCAGCAAAGACATACTGCTGCACGCGATCATGCGCAACACCATCGCACCGGTGCTGATGAACGCCGGATTCCGCAGCAACGTAATTCCAGGCTCGGCCGAGGCGACTATTAATTTCCGCACGATCCCCGGCACCACGGCGGCGGACCTAACAGCGGAGATCAAGAAGGTGATCGCCGATCCGGACGTCGAAATCACGGCGCCCGCTCCGGGCCGCGGCCCTGGAATCAATAACAGCACACGCGAATCGACCACCGGCACCG
>Ga0210406_10001835_pt1 | contig 25046 bp, 57 predicted proteins | sample IncBWC30MmetaG_FD_155454 | JGI IMG/M metagenome (GOLD analysis project Ga0210406, IMG submission 155454) | Forest soil microbial communities from Barre Woods Harvard Forest LTER site, Petersham, Massachusetts, United States - Inc-BW-C-30-M | ecosystem: Environmental > Terrestrial > Soil >... | reverse complement strand
ACACCGGCTACCGCTCCTCTCCGGCGTATGAGGCTACTCAAGAAATCCAAGCAAAGCGAGATGCGGCAGCACAAATTGTTCGCGACCGTCTGACTGACCTCGACCGCGCAGTGAGACAAGACTACAAGGGCAGTCCTCTTGATAAGCTACCCACGGCCAAACTCGAACAGTTTACCCAGATCTTGCAAGGCCGCGCGGCACCGGCGGACTTTCCTGTCAACACTTACCGGGCGATTCGCGCAATGCGTGACTCAATCGATTACCTCTCCCGAAAGGCTCAAGTTTATTTGCCACCTGACCTGGCAGCTAAGTTCGCCGACAACGAAGGCTTCTACACCAAACGCAGCTATCGGATTTTCGACGACCCTCGCTGGATCGAGCGTAATGTGACCGAAGCCAAAAAGGACCAGGCCGCTCGAGATTTAGTGGAAAAGTTCAGGAGCGATAAGGCCCGGGATGCGGGCATTCAAGCTCAAGCTCAATGGCTGAAAGTTAACCCGGGTCAGTTCGGTACCCTCGAACACCGGGCCGTTTTCAAAGAGGCCTTTGATAAAGCAAAGACAGAGGCGGAAAAGACGGTTCAATACTCCTCCATGCGGAGATTTGTGGACCGGCAGATGTCAGACTTCCGCGATATAGCCGAAGGAAAAGGCAATTCTAATTTTGGCCGGCCGGCAGCAAAAACCGATACCACCTTTTTCAAAGAGCGCCAAGATCTACCCGAATCGTATCGGACACTATTGGGAGAGAACACTGATCCCCGAGCGGTATTCGCCCAGTCCATGCAGAAGCTCTCGGACTTCCTTGCAACATCTCAAGGGCTACGTGATATCCGATCGGCCGGAGAGGGCCAGTGGCTCTTCAAAGAACCCAATGGCATCCACGACGCGAAGATCGCAAAGGAAGACAACCGCGCCTATGATCCGTTGGATGGGATGTATACCACTCCAGAGATCCGGGAAGCTTTAAAAGCAGCCCGAGCAGTAAGTACAGGAAACAACCCGACCATGAATCTTCTCATGAAGATGAACCGGGTAGCTAAGACAGTACATACTATTGACTCTGTCCGGTCGGCGATGCGGAACTATACGACTCAAGGTTTCAACCTTCTCATGAATGGTCATGGGCTCAGCCCAGACGCTGTGAAAAAGGCCGTGGGAACCCTGGCCACTGATTGGGGAAAATTGGACGATCCAGGCTTGCGCGCCCAGCTCCTGCGCTATCGCGGGCTGGGGCTACTCGACCAAGATCCTAACGTGCGGACACTCCGGGAAATTTCTAAAGCTTGGAACAAAAACTCCGGGCAACCAATCGACCTTCAAGACGCTATCAGTGGGCAGTTCGCCAACAACCCGGTGTTTAAGGTCCTGCGCAAGACACAGAATTTTGCCGAGCACTTTTACGCCACGGCCGACTCGATGGGAAAAATTCTCAACTTCGAGATGGAGCGTTCGATGTTGGCTAAAGCGTTTCCTGATATCGCCCAGAACAGCCCGACCGAATTGGATTCGATGGCGTCTAAACGAACTCGGGACACCATGCCGACGTGGAGCCGGATGAGCCCAAATGTACGGGCCGTTGTGAACCAGCCCTTCTTTGGACCCTTCGCTGGCTACTTCGCTGAAGCCACGCGGGCGGCCACGAACTCAGCCTACTACGCGTTCAAGGATCTAAAGGAAGGAGTAAGGCAAGGGAACGGTGTCCTTACCTCTTCGGGCATCCGACGCATCGCAGGGATCGGCGCCGCGCTCACCGGACCAGCTTTGATCGGATGGGCTACCGCAAGGGCTGTGGGGATGAGTGATAAGGACGTCGACAACTTTCGAAAGCTTCTTCCCTGGTGGGAGCAGAACTCGGCGCTCCTCTTTTTCAAACACGAGAATGGAAAAATCGGATATGCGAACCTGAACTACTCGAGCCCTTACTCCTACTTCACCGATGCAGTAACCCAGATCGGACGGTCGATGTCCGGCCATGAAGACGTCCCGACGATGGTTGGTAAGACCATGGGGCAGTTAATGAGAAATTTCTCGGACGCCGGCATTATTGTGCCGCGAATTTACCAAGCACTGGGCAATAAGAACGACTTTGGACAATCGATCGTGAACGAGAACCTTCCCGGCACCGAACAGTTCATGGGGCGCCTCGGCTACGCGTTCGATCCGATATGGGAAGGTGGGACGCCAGGTCGGGTTATACGCAGCTGGATTCCAACGGCCATGGGAAAGACCACTTCCTCGGGCGGGATGGCCACGACGCTTCCCGAACATATTGGCGGAGAACTTGTCGGCGGAAAGATCGCTGAAGTTGATCTGGGTCAACGTCTCCGTTCGTCTTTGAACGACGAGATGGATGACCTCCACAAGGTCGAGCAGATCTTCACCTCCCCCTTTCAGAATCCGGGGCACCCGATGGACAGCGACGAGATCAAGCAGACCTACGCTAAAATGGAAGCTGCCCGTTACCACGCATTCATGGACATCCACGAAAAGGTCCAGGCAGCTCTTCAATCCGGTGTAGCACCCGCCATAGTACATCAAGCGTTGAGCAAGTACGATAAGGAAGCCGGGCCGCTAATGGTAGGACGCTACGTCCCTTACCGCCCGACAAAGAATTTGTTACACAACGCACAAGTAGCCGGGAAGACCCTCCCGCCAGGAACCGTCTCAACCCAAACCCGATCACTAAATGAATAAAGGATGATGACCCCTCGGACGCTTGGAAACGCGGGGAGTAATCCTACGCCCGGGCCAGCTCGTCACTAGTGGGGACAGCGGCAGATATCTCCTGCGCCACTGTCGGACACATACTGCGCTCGTGCCACTCCGACAGTCTTATCCCTTCCTCGATCGAATCAACATTCGCCACCCGGCAGCCGTTGCACCTGACGAGAAAGTAGTGGTTAATGTTGTGTGGCCGTGCAATCTCATAGTGCCGCAGGGTGTCGCCTGTCGAATAGGCGTCGGCCGAATTGGTGTGCAAATGCCAGTTCATTTTCGAACCAGCGCCAGCACCAATCGGACGGACATCCAGACGAGAAGAAGCGCCCAAATGACCCCATTCCCCACCCAACTGGCCCAAAAGTGGTACACGGAACTGGTACACTCCCCTCGGGTACTGACATACTTCCCATTTATGCGCATATGTTATTTATAAGAAGGTTGAGGATGAGGCGCTTACGTTTTTAAATTATAGTGGGTGGACAGTTAGTTGCATGAAATTTCATGCAGTTTCCCCTGGGGAAGGTTCGGGGGTGGTACACGTAGCTGGTACACGCTCCACGGTTTCGGGCAGCTGCGATATTGGCCACCATTCCGTGCCGTAAAACCACATAGTCCCGTCGTCAGCCAGCGCGTAGATGTAGTTGTTGACCACGTTCCAGACATTGGGGACGACGGGCACCACCTGGAACTGGACGATCTTACGCTTCAAGCATCCTCCCTCTTCCACGCATTCGCCGGATCTCCGCCAGGTCCGAACATGTCTCGCTCGTCTCTCGCGTCCAATTGCCACTGGACCGTTGTTTTGAAAAAGACCATACCCTCTTTTTCGCTGTTAAAGGATCCCCAGTATTCACCAGGGTAGTCCTCGTCGCCATCGATCCACATTTGCAGGTAAGACACGCGCTTGAATTTTATTGTGTGTCCGTCGTGTAGTTGTAGGTCGTCGCTCATTTGCTCCCTTCGGCGCGGTAGGCGCGGTAAGCTGTCTGGAGACGTTCAGCCCGGGTCGTTACGCACATTCGGTCGTAGAGATCGAATCCCGCCTCGAACGCCTTGCGCTCGCGCTCTTCGATGATCGCCTCTGCGCGGCGCTTGGCTTCTTGCCACATCCGCAGCCACACGGGTTTCTCGGTAGGGGTTTTCCAATACTCTCGGCAAAGATCTTTCGCGGCTTCATCTGACAGATCGTCGTTCATTTACACTCCGGTTGTTCACGCCATGCGCGATAAGATTGTTCCATGCAAGTTTCGCTCGCATCTCCGTCCCATAAAACAGCGCAAGTCTTCCATGCGGCACGGAAAGCCTCTCGCCGCGCCTCCTCTATCTGAGCCACTGCTAGTCGACGGCATTCCCAGAACACTCTAATTCCCGTTACGCATCCCCACTTTTCCCTGCACACCTGTTTAATTCCTTCAAACGCTTCGTCTGACAGGTCGTCACTCATTCCCAGGCTCCTTCTGGTCCTCGAAAGTGACCTCTCTCGACCCCAGGTAATCTTTCACTTCCCACGTATTCACTGTTCCGTCTTCCCCATAGACCGTTACGGTGTGCCTTCCAAAATTAGGGCCTTCAGGATTCCATCCCCAGATAGTTTCTTTAAACATTGAAATCCCTTTCCAGTTCCGCCACCTTCACTAGCGCCCTAATGGCACCAACGATCTCAGTGGTGGTAGTAGGATTCCGGAAGATCAACGACTTAGCCAGCCGCAGCTGCCCCCTCTTCTCGATCGTCGATTTCATCTTTTCCATTTCCTCTGCGTTTCGATCTTCAATATTGTTTACCATCGGCACTAAGGCCGTAATATCTTCACTCATAATCTTTCACTCCAATTGTTCAGTGCTTCTTCCCATGTTTCCCCCGGCGGCCCCTGTGCCAGGCAGTCCAAACAGAAGATAAAGTAATCCTCCGAAGACGTTGGCACCGGGCCCTGCCACATGAAACTCTTCGATCCACAATACGGACACTGAGGTAGATCGAAGAACCGCATTCATGACCTTACGCCATGGATGCACGGCGTTCCATACTATCCCCGTTTCTTGCCCTTACCAAAGTTCTCCGCAAACACCGCTTCCTTGCGCAGGGACGGTGAAGATGATTTTTTCGCGGCTGCGAGCTTCGCCGCCGGGATTTTCTCTCCCTGTGGGACACCCAGCTTCTTATGAAGCAGCCCGCGCCGTGAAGGCTTGATCATTGGTTTGCTCATTTCTTTTCTCCTTTTTGATCGAGAATATACTTACGCGCGAAGGCGTCTGCCGCTTCAGGTGAATCAAACCCAGTCGCGATTAAAATTCCATCGATCACGACATTAAAAACGGCGCGGCGGCCGTCAACAATCATGCTCATTTCTTCCCTTTCTTCTTTCCCTTTGCCGCCGCTGCACCCATCCCCGTGTACGCCTGCAGCATGTTGCTCGCGCCTTTGACGGCCGACTTGGCCGGTTTACTGTTTTGTTTTTTCATAGATTTTGGTGAGGGGCCACGGATTGAACGCTGACCCCTTTGATCCGCCTTTAGTTCATCGACACATTGGGTCCGCCCGTGAGGTACTGATCCCCAATCGCGCCGCCATTGGTATAGGTCCGGGTTGCCACAAAACCGGTTTGTGGGACGGTCGTCCCCATCCAGGTCGTGATGGTCGCAGCGGTTGCTGCTGCACCAAACTGCGCCGCCGCCTGGGCCGCGCTAAGGGATGCAAGCGCGTGGGCCAGGGTGTCAAAGAATCCGACGAGGTAGGCTCCCTCTTGACCGAGGAACCTCACTCGGAAGGTCCACGGGTTTGCAGTGACCGCGATTTCGCCGGTGTCGCCGGCGTTACTTAGGCCATCTTCCATTACGTTTACATCAACAATAGTCATCTATTTATTTTCTAAGGGTTGGTTTTTTTGGTTTTGTTTGATACTGGTCTAAAACGATACCATCAATATTGGAATGGCTCACGGATTCAATACGTGACTCCAGCCAAACGCTTGAGTCCCAATGGAGCGGGTCGCGGATCGTTTTGTTCCAATACGCATCGTTATTTTCAATTCCTGCACAGCCGCAGAGCAGCCACAGCAGAAACCCGAGCGCCGCGATTGCGATCGACCAATGCACAATCGGGATGCCGATCGCAATTTCCACTTTCTCAAGCCAACGCGGTATTTCACGGTTCGCCATATTTAATACGCCCCTCCAGGCTGACCGGGCTTCGAGTCCCTTTTGCGGCTAGCGAGTTCTGCGTTGATTTCTTCAATCACAGACCAACAGATAGGACATCGTTTTGTCAAAGGCGCACTCTCGATACTGCCTCGTAAGTGAGACAACTCTTTCGCCGAGAACGCAGCCCAGCGACTGGTGGATGTAGCGCGGCTCTTTAGCCACTTGAAATAGTTTTCTCTCCATACAGTGGCGGCATCAAACCACTCTGGCGTTTCTTTGTGCCAATCGCCCTCGCCTGCATTTGCAATAATGTCCCACGCAAATTCTAACAGCTCCGGTTCGCTCATTTCTTCCTCTCACTAATCCTGGTTAAGAGTGCTGCTTCGGCAACGAAATATTCTGCGACTTCCTTAACATCGATCTCATCGCAGTTACAAAAAACGAATAGGGTCCTTCCCATTGCGTCACAGAACAGCATACGGCTGATCTTTAATCGTTCGATAGGTTCGCTCATTTTATCTCTCCAGTGGCCCCGCAGCGCCAGCATGGTCGCTCTTCCGCTTCTTTGAGCGCAATAAATACTTTCGCGTCGTCCTCATTCTCGAACCGACCTATCACCTTACCGCCCAGCGTCGCAACGATGAAGTTGTCGGCTGGCGTGTAGGCGGTTTCGCCTGCGCATATTAGTTGTAGTTTCATAAATTTATACTCGCGTCATAGTTAACCAAATGTGCATAGTGTTTGCGGATCACCTCGGGCGTATCTCCCATCCAAAAGGCGACCACGTCCAGAGGACGTCCGTTCTGAATTAACAAGGTGCAGAAAGTATGCCTCATTATGTGGGGCGTAACCCACTCCATTCCTACCTCTTTCATGTACCCTTCAAAGGGGACTGCAATATCGGTCCGGTAGTAAGTCGACCCGTGTGTAATCTGCGGACGGAGCGCAAAATCCAAAGTGCCTCTGCCCGTCAAATAGTCGACGAGAAAACTATGGAACTCATTCGTCAGCGGAATCTTCCTTTCCGTGCCGTCCTTAATCCGGAACGCCTTCTCTCCAGCCCGAAGGCGTTTTCCCTCGATTCGTTTGATGTGAATCATCTTGCGATCCAGATCAAACCAGTCCCGTCTCGCCTCCACAATCTCAAGCTTCCGCATCCCGGCATGAAAGCCGGCAAGAAGAACAAACTTAAGATCGTCATTGGTCCAACTGCTGCGCTCAGAGACAACCGCCCCGGCAATCAGTGCGTCCCGCTCCTCCTTCGAACAAGCCTTGTCATCTCGAATGGTCGAGCCCGTGTCTTGATACTCTAAGGACAACGCCGGTGAAGTTTTAATCAGTTTCTCGCTTTCGCACCATTTGAAGAATACCCGCCACACTCCGATCCAGACGTTGATTGAAACTGGCGACCGCCCTTTTAATTCCAGCTCTCGAACCCTCTCTTCTAACCACTGAGCTGAAACCGAGCGCACCGAACGATCCCCTAGCCCATCAGTTAGCTTGTTAAGCGCGAAACGGTAACTCGAAATTGTCGGCGCCCGGCGAACAGACTTTACCCGGATGAACTGAGTGATGGCTGAGGAAAGGATAGTAGTATTCGACTCCTTCTCAATCCCGTCGCGCATCTCAACCGCTTTAGATACCGCCTCAGCAAAGTCCTTAGTTTGAAGCGAGACAGCGATACGCTGGCCATTGGTGGTTTTACGGAACCAATAGACGCCATTGCGTTGGTAGAGGCCTTCGATTTTCAATCTTCTTCGTCCTCCAGATAGCCCTTATCCACCAACTCTTGCGCCGCGTCTTCTATCTCACACAATGGCGCATCCGGTATGTTTCGGATTATTAACTTAACAAATTGGGAATAGGTAATCATTCGTCTTCCTTCCTCACCACCATTAGCGAATTCTCCGGCGTGATGTAGCCGAATGGCGCGCGGTTGTACCAAACAAGCTCAACCTTCGCCCCCGCTTCCCTCACTACCCGCTTCCATTCATACAAGCAGCGCAGCCGCTTGTGAACTAACACCGCCGGCCGTTGATTAACATTGTAGCACTCAGCCCAAGTCGAGAACTTGTCAGTTGCGTGAAACTGAACATCCCTCGCCTTTGTAGGTTCCAGTTCGGTCATGGTCCCATAGGTATGAAACTTTTCGCTCACAAACAGCCGGCCACCCGGCGTCAACCGTTCGATTAACCGGTGTAAGGTCGATTCCCACTTCGCATCATCGACGATATGGAAAAGCACCCCAATGGCGAACACCGCATCGTAACGACGGGTGAAGGTTTTATAGAGCGAATCGTAAACCTCCACTTGTTTAATTGCTGAATACTTTGAACTCAAATGGTCGCGAGCGATCGAGGAAGTGTCCACTAGATCAACCCACTTAGTTTCGAGAACGTTGAGGGCAAAGTCGGCCCAGTGACCGGCGCCCGCGCCAAAATCTAACACTGGTCCAAGTGGCGTATTTCCGATCGATTCAAGGATCAAATTTTCGAGTGAGTTGTAGTGGTGTCGAATGTGCCGGGGGTCGAGCTCGCCAACCGTCTGCCGGTCAGTGATCCAGTTCGCGACCTTCATGGTGCGATAGAAGGAGTCGAAGAAGGTTTTAGGGTCGTAGGAATAAGGGTCCACAGTCATAAGCTTCTTATATAATCTCTTGTCTCAACAACTTTTAACATGCGCTGGAGAAGCTCAGTTGCATCTCCTGTCAATGCTGAAAGTCCGTCTTGCCCGGCATATCTTGCCGCGCTAACAAAGACCACAAGGTCAAACCACAGTTCGTCAGGAATTGTCATTCAAATCTCCAATCGTATTTTGGTACTAATAAGCCGTTAAATTTTGCATCCATTATACCGTCGCCCCCGGTTAGTCGAAGGTCATCCGTCATCGTCAGCTCCCACAGCACTAACTGTAACAACCGCTTGACCAAGTGTCGGCCGGGGCATTTATGCATCCCTCCGCCAAAGAGAGCCAGTGGAGCGAGGGAATCTTTCCACTGCGGGATACACATCGCGTGGAATACTAACTCGCCCTTTTTAATCCAGCGCGAAGCAAACGCTATCTCGCCTTCATCGTTGGGCGCCACATAATTCCACAACTGGAAATCGTCCTTCGGGTAAAGTGGAAAGAGAATGAACGGCGGCCGGAAACGTAAGATTTCATACAGATCCGCGGGCGGCCGTTCGCATCGCCCAAGAACTAACCACTCAATCGCCGTGGATAGAGCGCGAATGCCGGCGATGAAGGGCGCCGCTTTCAGAGCGAAATCTTCTCCGCTATGTGCATTCATTTCCACCTGCATTCGCATACAAAGAGAGGGCCAAGTATTGATTTGAAAGTAGGAACCAAACACCGGCAGCCCAGCGCCACGTTGAAAGTAATCCTCAAACCGATCGAGTAGTCGCAGGGGAACAGGGTCACAGGGGTGCAGGGCTTTCCATAAAAGCTCAATCGCAAGTTCCCTTGCCCATACCGACAGACGGCAATTCCTAATCCAAACCTGCAACCTTACCTTCACAATTTCCCGGAGCGCCGGCTCATCCAACTCCACCCGCAGCTCGTTCTGAAATTGACGCTGGTTTTCATGGTACTCCACCCCAGACAACAACGTGATATACCGGTCACCGAACGCCTCCCGAAACGCCTGGCGCCCGAGTGAGTAGTCCCAGAGGTCGGGATGGGAATAGACGAACTGGTTAACTTCCGCCCCAGATATGACCGGGACAGTCTGACCGGTGGAGAAGAGATCCAGGTCGACCACCGGCTGGGTGCAGGCGGTCTCGAGGAACCGAATCGGATCGTTAATGAAGTCGGTCACTTCACCTCCGCCTGTACCGCCCGCCAGCCGGCCAGTTTCACCGTGTCGATCGCGCGGTCCAGATCCTTTAGATCAAAGTCACACGCTTTCGCTTTACCGGGAATGGCTTTGATCAAGCCCGAGCGTTCAAGCAGCTCCAAATTCGGCCGGCCGCCCACGTATTCAATTGCTTCATTTCGATTAAAGATTCGTTTCATCTTGCTCCTAACTCTGTACCTATTGGGAAATTGAGACGGGCGAACTCTCCAAATAACTCACGCGCGGCGGCGTCATAGGCACGGGCCGCACTTTCAGGGTGATCAAAGGATCCCAAATGGTGCTCGCGATCTAGACACTGGATGCGAGCGTACCACCGTTGGGCCCGTTTATGCCAGACGACGCCTTTGAAGCCAGAGGTATTGTTGATCTGTGGCTTTCTGTTCATCATGTTTTGTGTATGACCACACAACCTAAGATTCTCGGTTCTATTATCTAGCGTATTGCCGTTTATATGGTCTACCTCTTGACCGAGTTGCGCGCCCATGATTTCTCTGTGAAGACGGATGGTCCCTTGTTGAGACGTGCGAGCGGCATAAAAATCCCCCTGTTGACCCTTGTGTGCGTACCACTTGAACTCCGCGAGATACTCTTTCTCCCGGCTAATGACTGTGGTCATTCCACGGCTTAAGGGGATGACTAGCGTGTCCTCGGCTATTGAAGTAGACTGTTCCATACATGAAGTTGAGAATGTTTAATGTTGTGCCCCCCGGGAAGTGGGTATTTATAGATCCCACCACAGGGCTCCGAATAGAGGGCGGAGATTATGGGACACTTCGGCAGAAGGTGCTCGCTCACCGAACCCTTAATGGGATTTTCACGGGGCCTGAGCTCGACGATGAGCTCCAAAGTCAAATATGCGAGCGGGCCGGCAATGACCCGAGAATATGCGCCCAGCCAGGCGAGAGTCCAGGGATTCCAAGCCGATCGATACAGGCCATGGACGCCGTGCATTTCTTGAAGACGGCCAAAAATTGGCTTCTGAAGGGACTTAGATTCGTCGACCAGGCCGAGGCCGAGCGACGCGCGGCGATCTGTGCAGACTGCCCCTATAATGTCGTCGTCCAAGGCTGCACAGGGTGCAGCAATCTCGCCGGCAAGATCACCGAAATTGTGGGAGGCAGGAAAACCTCTCAAAGTGCCAACCTCAACGGCTGCTATGTTTGTGGGTGCTCTTTGAACGCTTTGGTTTGGCTCCCTTTGGACGTTCTCCCCAAAGATCATCGGGTTGAACTCCCAGCAGTTTGCTGGCAAAAGATTTGACGTGCGGCCAGAAGCCGTTATCGTATGGCTGTCATTCATAATTTGGTGCTTGGAAGCCGAGGTCGTCATAACCTCGGCTTCCGCTTTTCTAGGACTTCCTTTTTCGTCTCATCTTCCCCGCCCTCGCCGCTTTATCTAACGCAGGCGTACCCTTCGGCTCCCGCTTCTCCAGTTCGTCCTTTAAAGGCGTGTCGGACGGAGCGGTGACCATTGCTGGATACCTGGCCGCCGCCTCGACCGGATCCAACATCAAAAGCGCCAGAGGGTATCCCTTTTGCCCTTCCTTCGAGATTATCATCCACTCCTCTTTCTCCACGTTCTGCGTATCCACCACCGGGATCGAGATCAGCTTTCCCTGTTTGAAAGCGTACTGGAAGTATTGAAGTAACGCGTCAGATTCCTTTTGCCTTTGTGGGGTTCTCAATCCTCCACCCCCCGAACGATTTCCTGATACTCCTCGATCATGCCCATAAGATCCCTCCACTTGCGGGCGATTAGTTCCCACTCCACCAACTCCAAGCTATCGGTGAGAAGGGATTGAAGAACGTCCGGGACGGACTCACTCCATTCGACTTTCTCATTTTCGTCTAAAAAGAACTCTCTCAAGGACTCCGCTACTTCAGGACCCTCGGAGCCGTCTAAGAGCTCGAGGAAGAAGGGAAGAGCGTCTGCGTTTGAAATAGCCCGCCAGACTCGGGATGTGAGTTGATCCATTTGATTGGGTGGTGCTTGCGATATGGATATACATTGTTCCATATCTTGTGCAACTAAATTCTTTCCTCTAATTTCGCTATTGCTTCCTCAACCACTTCAGATCCGAAATCATCTTTCAGGTCCTCCGGCGACTCTCCTCGCATAAGGAGCTTTATCACTTTTTCTTGCTCTGTGTTCATTCTTCCCCCTCACTCCTGCCTCGTAGCGCAGATAGCACTTTTGACAAATCATCCAGATGATCCTGGAGAGAATGCATTAAAAACTCAAGCCTAATTGAATAGGCCTGCATCAATTCGATACCAGCACTAACAATCCGGTCGGGAGACTCGTCGCCTACCGCCGCCGTAAACTCATCTCGAATCTGTTCGAAATTGTCATTAAATGTGACGTCGAGAGACGTCGCGATCTTATATTTCATGTTGTTCCAAGTGTTCCAAAGTTCCGAAGTGTGAAAGGTAAGAGGGCCCTCCCCGATTGGGAGAGCCCCCTTTGCACCTATGAAAGTTTAGTTTCGGCGGTTTCATCCGCCGGGCATTCCTCCACAAGAGAGGATCTAGAGAGCATGCAAATTGCGATGAAGGTGAGCAATATCCAGACAAAGGCGCAGGATAGCGCGCCAAACAAAAATCCTAGCCAAAAGATGTCCATATTTTTACCGGTAAAAATGCGTTTTGAGGGTTACGCCTCGCGGGAATAGGATCCTAATCCCTTCAGCTCCCTGACTGCCTTTGAAGCGATTGAACCGCCCCGCTGTGACCCATGGATTAAGAGCCCGAAGGACTTTAACCCGTCATAGGCATGTGAATCGTCATGATCTAGTTCTAACTCCAACTGCTCTGCTTCTGAAACACTCAGAACCACTCGAGAGTGGCGGAGATTGTGCTTCGAAGTCAAGGAATTCTGTCTTTGATGTTTTATTCATATTTTGGTGCTTGCAGTTTAAACTGCTTACTGCCGAGGGCCTATAGCCCCGGGCAGTGTAGCGGCTTAATGATTACCACCCCGACGTAGGCCGACCTTCCTGAAGTGTGGTCATACTTTTTGTACATGCACAGCGTAGCCATTTTCGGCCAGCGCTTTTTCAGCCTTCTTTACCGCCTCTTCCTCACTCTCGGCTTCTATGAAAGTAGAGAACCCGAAACCGACATAATACTTATTCATCTTTCACCCCCAACAAGCTTCTAGCCTCATGGATCAAACCATTGAGGATGTACACGGCGTCGTCGTTCTCCATAATAAACTCCTCGCCATCTACCTCTTCTCCGTCTTTGGTCATTCGAGCGATCAGCTCGATGAATTCTTTTGTTCTGGATTCATTCATATTTTGGTGCGGGATTTCTAAATCCCTCAGCCCGGCCCCCGCCGTTACAAAACGTCGCCACTTATCAATAAGTGTAGAGGATTTGTAACAGGGGTGCAGGGCGACAGGAACTCAGGCCCACTCTTCGTGCCGGACAATGCGCGATATCTGGTTTTGGCCGACCCGGAACATTCCAGCTAGCTCTTTCTGCTGAAACTCTCCGGTTGAATACAAACCTCTAATCAAGTCCACATCAATCTGAATCAACTTCGCATTTCGGTGTCCCTCTCCTTTGGACTGACGATTCTTTCTACATTTGTCGTCCTCATTATCCTGGTGGGTGCCGAGAAACAAATGACTTACCCGCACACAGGCTGGATTGTCACATCGATGAAGCACCCACAAATCCTTTGGGATTTCTCCTTTGCATTCATGCCAAGCTGCTCGATGGGCTTGCCACACTTTCCCTCTATACTTCCGACGCCCGTAACCATCCTTGTCGCGGAGAGTCCCTTTCCACTCAATGCAGGGTGACATAAGCACAGGGTTACAATGGTCTTACCGAAGGACAGCACTGCTCACACTCTCCGCAGTGACAGGGCGTTTCCTTCGCCTTCACCGGCCACAGCTTTCGGTAAATCGATCGCTCGGCGTAATCCAAACCGTGCCAGTGTTCGTGCTTGCGAAAGAGCTTCCTGACCGTCTCAACTTCAGCGTCGGCTAACTCGGCGAGTTGGGTCATACTCCCGCCTCCTCCACGACCTTCATCACCGCCTCGTACCCTAATTCGTCATTCACATCGGCCGCGCCTATAACTCGCTCGGGGTACAGCTTCCGAATGGCGTCCCCTATCTTTCCCTTAACTGCCCCTTCAAGCCCGGGATAAACTTTATCAACCGCTCCTAAGAGGCACCAACAAACTGCGTTTTTGTCCGTCCCCCAACACCCCTCCCCATCTGCCCTGTACGCGTAATCGTGTTGAGCCCAATTGGCCCGATCGGATAGTAATTCCTTGATGGTCATACGATTGCCCACAGCTCCTCTCCATCTAGATCATAGAGCGAGATGTTGCCGTGGTCAGAGATGACCGCGACATAGAACACCCCGTTCCACTCACCATAGTCATCGCGGATGCGTTCGAAGTCTGGTAGACCGGCGAGTTTAACTATCTCTCCGTCCGCCACGGCCTGTTCGAATGATTCTTCATCGAACCAGAACCCGAAGTCCGATCCGTCGCCCGGATGGGCGCCGAAATAGAAGTAGGGCGGCGCGTAATCGTTTAGTCGATCAATCAGCCACTCCACCTCTTCCTCCAGATCGACCGGGTGTCGCTCGGGGAAGTGCTCAGGATCGAGTTTATATAACAAGATGGCGAAGGTAGGAACTAAATCCTCCGGCCGTAAGGTTCCGTGTGAAACGGAACCGACGTGTTTAAATGGTGTTTTCATATTTTGGTGCTTTGCGAGTCTATCTCGCGTACCGACCTCGATCGTTCCATACCGAGGGCGGTGTCGCGGGTTAGATCCAGTCACTAGCGATCATCAACACTATCCCGAGGATAATGACGACGATGGGCACGAATCGAATAATTGCTTGGTATCGAAGCAGCCGCTCTCCCTCCTCCACTATTCGACTTAAAGCCATCTCTTCCTGAACCGTCGGGCACGGCGCGCCTTCAAACTCGGCCTCGTAATAATGTTCGGGGGGAATGTTCATTTCACCTCCCACTCTTCGACCAGATACTGATACCACTTATCTTCCTGCTGACGTTGTTCTCTATATTCCATCGCCGCAGCCTCATTTGAAAAGATGCACTCCACTGAATCACCTTCATAATCGAAGCGGCAAAGAACGACCCAGACTGTAGGTCTAGGTTCTGGCCCGGACGGAAGGGTCTTCATTTCGCCCCCTGGAGATCACTCATCACTGCTTGAATCTCCTCCCCTACGGAGTTTTGAAATTGTATCGAGGTCGAATGACCATCAATAAAGGCGTCGTATAATTTGCGATACCCGTCGTACGTATGGTGAGTCCCATATGTGATAACAATCCCGTGCCCCATAAACTGGAACCGTGTTACTGGCACACTGTCATCCGCGCCGTATGGATCAAAAGCCACCGCGTTCACGGCTGGCAATAACAAACATAATATTAGTTTCTTCATATTTTGGTGCGGAGCGCTTTCGCTCCTTCCAACCCCGTACCGGCCCCTCCAAAGCGCTTTGGATCCGGCTATGATTTAATCTCGAGGCTGGAAGGAACGGGGGAGTTCCACGTCCCCCGCTCACACTCACTCAAGTTCTACCTAATCGTTCAGTTGCTCCTTTTGTTATGGATTTGGTCTATTCAATACTTGGTGAAAGTCAATCCTTTTCGTCCGACTCCTCTTCCTCTTCAAAATCATCACCCTCCGACCGATTGTCTTCCAGCCAGCGTCCCACTTCTTCTAGCGCAAACCAGGCTAGTAGGTTCTCTAGCCCGTCAGGGTCATCTGCCATGTCGCTACGACCGAACTGCGCTACAAGCTCAAGCGGCTTCAGTCCTTGCCCATCAGCAGCCTCACGCAGCAACTCCCAAATCTCCTCCTTGTTGGCTTCGTAAAACTCACAGCAATCCTTGGTGTAAGAGAAACCGCCCCAACCAGCGTCAGCGCCGTGCCGGCCCGCATCGATTATCGCGTCGTCTTCAAGCTCGCAGTGATCCTTGATCCCGCGGTATAGTTTTTGATAGATATTCATATTTGGTGCGGAGCTTTCTGCTCCCCTGATCCAATACGGAGTGATCGTACGGGATCAAGGGAACAGGGGTGCTAGGCGCGCACCCCGTTCCGTTTACTTCGCCTCGTTAGCTTCCTCGATTTTGATAACGTTCAGAATCCTATAGAGGGCCACAAGCTTCGCCTCCAGTTGACACACGCTGACCTCAGCTTCTTTGATTTCACGTTCGACATGACTCTCTTATTCTTTTATTCATATTGACTTACCTCTTTCAGTACTCCAAAGTCGGTGTCCCAAGCCTGAGTGGGTTTGGGATTGAGGATAACTGAAGCAGGGACGGGAAACCGGGGGGTTCTCCGTCCCTGTTTTTTCACACGCCGGCTGCCTCCACAAGTTTCATCACATCTTCAAACGGTTTGTGATCATTGATTATCACAAAGTCGAGAGTGCCGAAGATTCCCATGGCCGCTGCTCTTAATGCGTCCTCAGCCCATTCGCGTTCCGAGTCATTGCGATAACACTTAGTTAACGCGCCAGCCAAACACCAGCGCACCGCATCTGGAGCAAGTGCCCCGCAATCTTTGTTCTCCGCGGTTTCCGCGTAGTAAAACCGCGTGTGCCGCGCCGGATCGCTGAATAATTCCTTGATGGTCATACGCTCCTTTCAAACACCCAGTGTGGGTGCTGCTCGATTAGATCGGCGATTTTAGAAAACGACCAACCCCGATCGTTGAGCGCCGTTAGTTCAATTGTGAATGTCGGATCATACCCGGCCGGGAGGTCATGCAGCTCTTTAAAAGCTTCGAGACTTAAGCCCACGATCGCGCCGGACTGACCCCTTAGCCCTAACTGCTGGTAAGTGTATTCCAACACGTGCTCGTCGCCTTCCCCCAACTCGAGGACGCAATTGGCAACGCCTAGACAGCAATATGACTGCGTCTCCGGATCAAAGAGACAACCATCGCCCTGCTTATATTCACCAGACCTGAGCGCATCGACCCAGATCCTTTGTTTTGGCCCTAAGGTCATCTCACCCTCCCCGCGGTTCGAACGGAAGGGCAGTTAAAGAACCGCCGGTTAGAGCGGAAGTATAGACTCAGTGCCTCAGCCCGAGTCTCCGGATCAATTTTGCCCTTCTTGAGTGCTCTCAATAGGGTAGATGGTAATACGATTGTCTTCATATAATTGGATTGGTGCTTGGAGCGTTTTTGCTCCCCTGCACCCACGCATTTTCGCGACCATGGGTTAGTTCATTCAACCGTGGTGAACTCCCGTCTTGTCTCGCGCCTTAAGGTACGTGGGTGCAGGGGAACAGGGCGACAAGGAAGCCGCCCCTTCCGTATTTATATATCCAATTGCTCAACTAACGCCTTCACCTCTTCAAACGACGCCCGGTCATTCCAGTCGCCGTACGCCGATCCATAACCATAGCCTTGGGCTGATCCGGATAACTTCTCCACGATTGCGTCGTGGACCTTATACCGTTCTTCGCCCGGATAACACTTTGCAACCCCTCCCGCCAGACACCAGCAAACAGCGTCTGAATCGGACGGCGAAACAGGAGTCCCACTCGCATCTCGAGCGGCGGTTTTCTTCGTCCATTTGGACTGATCACTAAACAATTCTTTGATCTTCATATTGGTGCTTGGAGCGTTTTTGCTCCCCTGTGACCCTGCGGTCCTTCCACCCGGTGGAAAGATAACAAGGTTGCCGGATCACAGGGGAACAGGGGTGCAAGGTCACACCCCGTTCCGTACCCGTGGAACATTACCATTCCATATCGGGAGTTGATTCAACCCCAAACCCATCGTCAAAGGCGAGCAGAACCTCACCCTCGAACGCCAATTGGTTCATCGTGTCGTTTAGGAACACGGAGGGAATATCGTCGCGTTTCTCAAATTCAAGTTCGTAGTATTTGTAGGTCATTGTCGATCCTTTGTGGTTAAAAGGTATTGGTAAAATTCCTCATCCTCGTAATAATAAAGTTCGTGTGGCCCGAAACAGTTCCCGATAATCTGAGTTAGCCGCAGATCCGGGTTTTCTTTCCAGTAGAGTTTCAGGGCGTCTAGAATGTCATCAATGCGTTTGGGGTCGCGGATTTGACCCATCTGTCCCAACATTCCGTTCTGTTGTTGAAATATCGACCCATCGGCCATTTGACTCTGAAGCGAGGTAACTGGCCGGCCAGTTTTAACCGGGCAGTCCGGGTCATGCTGTGGGCTCGGCTTACGGCATATTTGGCAAAAAGTGTTTTGGTTCATATCACTCTTCTCCTATCTCTCTTAATACGCGATACGCCCACGGCCTCCACCGGCAGGGAATACGCGAATGCTTCCATAACAATTCCCTCACAAATTCCAAGAGAATCTTATATTTCTGTTCGGTGTTCATATCAATCGTCGATCCAATTTTCAATCTCTTGTTCATTCACGACCTCTAACTCTGAGAGCGTGATCTCATAAAAGCCATCCGACTCGATCAATTGGCTAAAGCGCTCCTTCGCTTCAACGTAGGAATCATAGATAGAATCGATCTCGCCGCTGCTAGTTTTAACGCGGTAAAGGGTCATATACACTCCGCGCAGTAATCCGTACAATCTTCGCAGCAATCACAAAACTCATCATCGTGGATGCCATCGAGTTCTTCAGCATAGGGGCAGGAATGCGGCGCTAACGCTTCGCCTTTGTTGCATCGGGTACAGATCATATTCTATAAATCCTTTCTCAAATACAAACCCTTCGGATTCAGCTTGTGCAATTCGCGCGCTAAGCTCATGACCTTTTTTGCCAAAAGCAGGGTCACTTCGTAGCGCTGCTCGTCCAGCGGCAGTTGGTCAAAGCCTGGTTTTTGTGCCGCTTTCTTACGGTACAACGCAATTAATTCGTCGGTGGTCATATTGGTGCTTTCTCCTACCCCGCGTTAAACGACGCGACAATAACCCCGTGCTTCCATCCCTGCGCTTCTCCTAGATACTCAACGATCACATCTTTAGGAAGTGCCCACGCCCGCTCCCCACCACCGTAAGGAACAACTCCGCCCTTGATGAGCCGCAGCATCCAGGTGTCCTCTTCATCCAGAAAATAAGTGTTGTTTTCCCCCATCGGATGGATCCTTCGAGCTGCTTCTTCATCCTCAGCGCATACGACCACTGAGTCATATGTGTCATACCCTCCGTTCACGGTTTGGGATATTTTGAATAGTTTCATATTTTGGTGCTTTGGAGCTTAATGCTCCCCTGTAGCCCTGCGACCGTGCATTTGGGGTGCGTGGTTGCAGAGCCACAGGGGAACAGGGCGACATCCGTTTCGCCCGTTCCATCCCGTTTAAACTTCCTCAGCGGAATCAATTCCCGCCTCACCCAATAGCTCCTTGGCCAACCAGCTGAGCTCTCCCTCGTTGTGATCGATTAGAGCCTTCACCACTTCATTCTCGTCCTTACATGTATAACCTGAGTATCGGTCATGCTCACCCTGCCAGATGGTTATGCCGGCGATCCCGATAACGAATTTCCCGCTTTTGGTTTTGTACAGCTTCATCTCAGTCCACCGATTTTGATTCGGGCCGTTGACTGAACGGCTGCTCGCTTTTGCTATCAGGTCACCCTCGAATTTGAGGTCGACCTGTTCGTCTCTTTTCACGTATGTCATATGTCTTTTTCTTGTTTCTTGTTCGCGGAGCTTTATTGCTCCCCTGTGACCCTGCGACTCCGGACTTAAACCGGCTTAGGTACTGTAGAGGTTTATCGCAGAGCCACAGGGGAACAGGGCGACATCCGCTCTCGCCCGTTCACTCGCTCTCATCGAATATAAAATTGGATTGTCTTGTGATCCCAATGCTCGTACTCATCAACTTCATCCGCCTCAAGCGGACCATAAGAGCGTTCAGAATTGTCAGGATAGACGATGTCGCGGTCACCATGCTCGGCGATTAGTTCGTTTAGTCGTTGGATTAGTTCGCTGGCTTTCATTCTGGATCCGCCGGGTTCGCGTCGATATACTCTTCGGCGATGTAATAATGCCAATTGAGCCGCTCTTTAATTTCATCCTCGAAGTCATGACAAAACTCCCGGATACTTTGCAGTGAGCCAAACCAATCGGTCGAGCTCGCTAAATCGGCTTTGAGGTTTTTCTTGCGCTCGGGATCTTTCTCAAGTTCAACGAGCTCATACACGAGCTCTTGAATGCGGGATAGGTTTTCGTGTTCGGTGGTCATTTGGTGCTAGGGTACTGAATTGTTGGGGTTCAGGGGTGCAGGGGAACAGGGCGACAATTGGTGCGTCGCCCGTTCCGATTAATCGCCGCGCTTCAAATTCAAACCGAGCGCTTCAGCTCGCTTACACCCTTCTTCAATCGCAGGATTGTGAGTTCGAAAAACTATGCCGCTCATGTAATCGCTGCCCTCAGATGAACAGCGAGCAATTACCGTCGGCCATCGGCCGCCGCAGTAATACAGGTCATGGTCGTGAATGCCGGCGCCGTGCTTAGCGTCACCGCGCCAAGTTCCTAAAAATGTGCAGGCGTCACAGTCGTGATCGTAGTGTGCGCCCTCGGGATGGATTGGTTTGAACTTTGGTTCTGGTTTCATAACGGATAAACATCACTGCCGATTTCGAGAGAACGCAAAACGTTTAGTGAGACGTTGTTGAGTTCGCCGTGCATGGCTCTCTTGACTCTTTCGATCGCTTCGTCTTCAGACGAGGCTTCTACGGTCACATTGCCGTAGACTGGGACATTGTATTTCATATTTGGTGCTGTGCATTGGTTTTGGTTGGGGGAACAGGATTGAACTGTTCCTGCTTAAAGCGTAAAATTGGTATTGATGCAAGATATTCTTTATCTAAGTGCGCCAAGAGTGCCTTCGATCCCTGTCACTTGGCAGCTTTGGCGCACAGCAACAGGGTCACAGGGTAACAGGGGTGCAAAATGAGAAAAGGTGCGAGGGCAAAGTGGGATTGGGAGAGCGTAAAGGCCTCATATCTAGCAAGTCAGCATTCAACGCACACGATTGCTAAGATATTCGGGATTCCACCTAATACCGTGGCATCGAAAGCAAAGGATGAAGGGTGGGTTGCTCAGAGAAAGCGCATACTTATCCCATTACAAGAGCACTTAGATGGCCAAATTCAGGGTCTCAGGGATGCAAAGCAGGCACAAATCGTGCCAAACATGCAAAAAACAGAGCCCAATTCGGAAAAAGTTGCAAACCCAAAGGCTGAGGTGATCCCGGCCGAAGAGCGAATTAAAGGGATTCTCCCTCGGAAGGACACTTTTCGCGACAAGATCGCCACCATCACCGATCGCATCGCCGACTACCTGGTTGAACAGAGTGAAGGCGTCGTGACTATGATGCAGGCTGACTCCGTTGCTTCAATAGCTGAGAAGATTGAAAAGACCGGTGCTCGTGCGCGTGGATTAGATCGTGACGATGAAAAGAAAGCAGGGATACTAATAAACCTGAGCGTGCTTAACGGCGGGCCGGAATTGGCCCTGGCTCGATCGATTGGCCCATTACAGCTGTCATCTACCAGCTCAGAGCTTGCGAGCGATCCTGAGGCATCCTAGCGCGTTTTCGGCGCGCTGGTACACGATTCTGGTACACTTCCCTCGGCTACTGACATAATGCCCTAACAAGTCTAAACTTCTGCCGGGTCATGCCCGGCAGTGTGTTTAGGCTTTGGGTGCACGCATCGCGGCAAGCTCTTTCTCGAGAGCCGCAATCCTCTTGTCCTTCTCGCTCTTAGTCTTAGCCTTGGGCGCGACCGGGCGAAAGTAGCGGACCGATCCGCCGATGACCTCGCCACTCTTGTCGTGACGAATCGAGGTGACCTCCTTGAGAAATCCCCTCGCGTCAAACTCGCCTTGAACAGCTGATGTGTCCGCAGCGCAAGCGCGAGTGATTTCGTAATACTTCGTCCGAAGTCCTTGCCCCTTAAGCCCTTGTGACTTGAGCGAGTCCTTGATGGACTTCGCTACACGGCCGCCGACGATCTGAATTCCGAATGACTCTAGTGTTGCAAGTTGCATGGTATTGGTGCTTTCTGTGTCCGAGCTGTTGATTCAGCTCGGGCTAGAAAGCGCCCCATCTCCTTCACCGTCGGCGTCTGTGACTCCCCTTAGCGTGGCATTCGCAAGGATTGATCTGCACAGCCTCTTGTTACTCTGGCTCGATCGGCTAGCCGGTTTGTCTCGGTACTTCCGGCGGAACGAATGATCTGTGAGAAAGAACGGGTTTGTGTCCTACTCACCGCAACCGCGGCTTTCGTTTCGTTCAGCCATCGCTGTCCGACACCTCCAATACGGATTTGGCTCGCGTCGCGGTTCGCGCGCGGTCTTTTAGTCGCGCGTCGGACCCGGGGGCGTGGTGCCGGCAGGGGGGTACACACATCCCGGGAACTGCTCTACCGGATCTAAGATTTTTTGGATTTTTTAGAATTAGCCTTGTTGACGGGTCATCAAGACCCGCCGGAGTTGGATGTCCATCAATCAAACTCCGACCAGAAAGATCCTGCAGCCGCTTTTCGCTCCCAATCTGTCATCGGCCTTGAGTCCCTTAGCCCCTCGGCCGCTTCAGACAACTCCCGCTCCAACTCAGCCGCATGCAGGATCATGTGGCAATTGGCGCAGAGAACTACACACAAAGTGATCTCTCGCTTGAGGGCTGTCAAAGAGCCCCGGCCCATAAGATCAGGGATCGTATTATTTTTCGCCCCCTCATGGTGAAACTGAAGTGCGGCCGGACGAGAAAATCCGCAAGAGGCACAAGAAGCCGAAGACTTAAATTCGGAGAGCCATGTACGCGCTCGCTCTCTAGCCCGAGCTCTTTGATCCCGCCGCAACTCTCGGTGCCGAGCCCTATTTTGAACCCTCTTTCGAACCCTTCGGGCCTTCTCTCGATCCTTAACTTCGGGGCGCTGTTTATAGCTCCTATCATATTGTTTACCTTTTTCGGTCTTCTTCCAATCACCCCAACGAGACTTTCGTCGCTTCTTTAGGGGGACCGCCAGTATAGAACTTTCATCTTCCATACGGGAACAGTATCACACCCACCCCAAACTTGTCGAGGGGGTCGGTGTGCGCATCCGCGGACGGGTCATTGCAGGCTGCAAGATTGAACGATATCGTTCCATACTATGCCAAACAACCCAGGTCCTTACGGTTCAACCCTTCCGGCGGTACACCCTGACACCTTTCAACGTCCGCCTGTACCAATTCCAGGTCTAACCCCACCAGTTCCAGCAGCCAACAAGCCTCTGCCCGGAGAGACGCAGGCCGCGTACAACACCCGCGTCGGAACAACGGACAACAATGTCTCCAGCTTCGGCCCCTACGGCGCTGACCTACTCGCCAGGGATCCAGAGAATTTTGAGCGTCCTCCCGTACCCGAAAAAGTAAGAGCGGACGGTCATGAAACCGATTTGGCCTTCAACCGCCGAACTGGTCGTCTTCCATTGCCGGGTGAAACTGACGCGGCTTACAAAGCGCGGGTGTCGACTCCTCCGACAAGAAATTAAGGATGACGGGGGGCTAGGCAAATTTTGCCGGTGACAAAATGACATGACAAGAGACCTACTTCTTATATAAGAGAAGAGAGAGAGAGAGAGAGAGAGTATAAGAAATCAATGTCACTATTGTCATTCCCCTCGGAGACAACACCCGAAAAAGTGTTGTCCTGGTGACGTCAACTGACGTTGAGACGGCGACCTGTTGGCGATTTTTACCCAACAACTGTCGTTTTTATTTCGGGCTTTTCGTCGGTGACAACAATTCTGTACCTCGCGCCGTGCTTGGTTTCCCTTTTTGTCACCAGCTCTGGATAGAGTTTTGTGATCTCCGTCATGAGCCTTCCGAACTGCTGAATTGACTTCACGATTTTTTCTAAGAAGAACCGGGAGGGGGACTGTAGGAGCTCGTCGTATATCTGTTGGGAGGTCCCCTCATAGACCCCTTCGAACCGGGTCGACAACTTCTTTATCAGGGGTAGCAGGTTTGCCGCGGCGCTGGTGCTCTGCAGCTCTCTTTTGAGTTCCGGATGGAAGTAGGCCTGTGTCCCGAACCTGGGGTTACCCATGACCTCAGGATCTGGTTCATACCCCTCCAACCAATATAAAAACGCCGGCAAGTCGGCCACCAGGCGCGCGTTGTTCTCAGGCGTGGATCCTAGCAGACTGGTGACCTTGTCGCATTTCAGTACGATCAATTTGTCGGCAATGTCCTCGGTCAGTTCGGGGAGTAAGGCCATATTCTTTCCCCCTGTGTTCATCACGATACTCAGTCGACGGAAGATGGGCGCGGTGATTGCGTCGGCCCCTTTGGCCTCTATTCGTGTCATCGGGTCTGCCACAGCCTTCTTCACCGCGTCGGAAAACACCTGACGGTTGAATCCAACCGCGTCGCCCTGGTCATCGACCATCCAGTGGGAGGCCGCCCCCAGCTCTCCATTAAAGCCCGTCTGGCCGATCAGGAATCGGATCGCGTCTGCACCCTGGTCGCCCAGTACCGGGGTGATAAAGCGTTTCTGTAGCAGGGACTTTCCACTATCGGAAGCTCCTGCGACGATCAATGCTTGTCCCATTTCGCCACTCTGATTTTTGATTGCGAGGTACGCTCGCTTCAACCAGGCGAGGAACCTAGGTGCTTGGTCACCGGGTAACAGCTCTTCCAGGATCTTGAGACCAAAGGAGCAGTCGCCCTCGGCCGGTGTGGGGAATGTAGGGCCGTGCAGGAGTAATATTTGGCGGTTCCCCACTCGGTGAAGACCGGCGACCCTGCCGCCCAGTTCCCCGACCCACTGCACTGTATTCCCCGTCTGTACTCGAGCTAAGAACTTGTCGCGCCGTTCCGCTATCTCTTCCTTGAATATCTTGTCCGCCACATCCCTGAGGGCGGGGTCTTCACTCCGTACGATCCCGTCGTAAAAGCCACCCAACTTCAAATGGTTGAGCAGGTGCTTCTCGGTCCCTGGGTCGATCCAGTGTTCTCGGACGGTACTGGCATTGTAGAAAAACTTCGTCTGCTTCGGGTACCAGATGACCCGTGGACCAAAGGTGTTCCACACCTGTTCGTGGGTGGTCATTCCAACCCCTTTTCCGCTTTAAGGTCTTGGAGGAATTGGCGCCACATGACCTTTTCGTCGGGGGCTCGGGAGCCCCAGTCCATGGCGCCAACCTCGTCTCCTCCGCCTTTCCAGCCTTCGCGGAATGCCTCTCTCAAATCTTCTTCGGTGTAGTTGTTCATTGGGCGAAATAAAGGATGTGTTGAACCCTGGCTTTATCCTTCCGCCAGCCATCAGGCATGCGGACGAACTGGGATTTCAACCACGTGTGGGGATCGGCGCCTAAA
>Ga0210406_10001834_pt1 | contig 25046 bp, 21 predicted proteins | sample IncBWC30MmetaG_FD_155454 | JGI IMG/M metagenome (GOLD analysis project Ga0210406, IMG submission 155454) | Forest soil microbial communities from Barre Woods Harvard Forest LTER site, Petersham, Massachusetts, United States - Inc-BW-C-30-M | ecosystem: Environmental > Terrestrial > Soil >... | reverse complement strand
GCCGCCCGCTTGCCGGCGCGGTTCCCTTATGCCAAGTTGAATCCGTCCGCGTCCAGCACCTCGCGAATCTTCGTCGCGAGAGTCACCGACGAGAAGGGCTTCTGCAGAAATGCGAAAGGTTCCTCGAAACCGTGACTGTGGGCCAACGCGTCGTCCGTGTATCCCGACATAAACAGCACTTTGACATCCGGCCGCAAGGAGCCGACTCGCTTCGCAATCTCACGCCCGCTCATGCCGGGCAGAACCATGTCCGTGAGCAGGAGATGAATGCGTCCCGCATGCCGTTCGCAGATGGTCTCTACGTCTTGCGGATCTCGAGAAACCAGCACGTTGTAGCCTTGCGCGCTCAGCATCGAGTCGACAAGCTCTCGCACCGCCGCGTCGTCCTCTACCAGCAGAACCGTTTCGGAACCTTGCTTTCGATCTTTTTGCGTTTTTTTCGACTCAAAAGTTTCTGTCGTCTCCGTCACTTGCGGCAAATAAATTTTGAACGTAGTCCCTTTGCCCACTTCGCTGTGCACCGAGATGTACCCGCCGCTCTGTTTCACCACGCCGTAGACCATCGCCAAACCCAAGCCGGTCCCGTGCCCCGGCCCCTTGGTGGTGAAAAACGGCTCAAAGATGCGTGCCTGGGTCTCCGCGTCCATGCCCATCCCGGTGTCGGATACCGCAAGCAAAGTGTGCGGCCCGGCAGCCGAGCCAATATGGGCCCTCACAAAATCCTCGTCGAGCTCGACGTTCCGCGTCTCAAGTGTAAGCCTCCCGCCCTGGGGCATCGCATCGCGCGCGTTAACGCTGAGATTCATCAGCACCTGTTCGAGCTGCCCGGCATCTGCTCTGACTCGTACCAAATCCTCCGCCAGCGTCATCTTGATCTCGATGTGCTCTCCGATGATCCTCTGCAACATCTTCAGCAGGTTCCGGACGATGTCGTTGAGATTCACGACGCGCAACTGAAACACCTGTTTTCTGCTGAAAGCCAGCATCTGGCTGGTCAGTGCCGCCCCGCGTTCCGCTGCTGAGTAGACCTGTTCGGCCGAGCGCCGATGTTTCGAATTCTTCGGAAGCTCCTCGGTCAGAGAACTGCCGTAGCTCAGAATTACCGTCAAGAGGTTGTTGAAATCGTGCGCGATTCCGCCCGCCAGCGTGCCGATAGACTCCATTTTTTGCGCTTGCCGGAACTGTTGTTCCAGTTTCCGCCGCTCTGTCAGATCCCGGATCGCTGCGCACCCCCACAGGCCCTCTTCCGTTTCCAGCAGGCTCAACTTGATCTCCACGGGGAACTCGTTGCCATCCCTGCGCAATCCATGGATCTCCAAGGTCGCTCCCATGGGCGGCCTTTGTGGCGCTTTCAGAAACCTGGTTCGATATTCCAAACACTCTCCCTGAAGCCTCTTGGGAACCAAGATATCCATCGGTTGTCCCAACAAATCCTCTCGCCGATATCCAAACGTCTCTTCTGCTTGCGCGTTCACGAGCACGATTCGGCCTTCTCGATTGACCACCACCATCGGGTCAGGAGCGGATTCCAGCAAGCCGCGGAACTTTGCCTCTGCCGCCCGCAATGATTCCGCTGAACGTTTTTGTTGGGAAAGCAATTCGCTCTGCGTCCGTTGGCTCAGTAGCAAGCGCAGGCTGGAGCACCCGAACGATGCCAGAACCGCCACCACCGCGAGCTTCAACTGTTGACCGACCGCCGACGTGGCCATCGCCAATACCAGCAGCGGGAACGCGATATGAGCGAATTGTGCCAGTAGCAAGGACTCCGAAGCGCCTTCTTTGAGCGCCGGTTCCGGTTCTTTCGGAGCTACCCAGGTCGTCGCCAGCCATACCATCAGCGTCCTTGGAATGGTCCACAGCAGTTCGTACCAGGTACCGAACTGCAAACCGTGCCACGTCTGCAGGTACACGAAGACGGAATCACCGATCCCGAAAAGCACTAGAAAAACGGCCATTCGCCCGAACAGCGACTTCACCAGCCGGGACTTCGTCAGCAGCGCCCTCAATACAAACGTAAACGCCAGAATGAAGTTGCGCCATGTAAAAACCCACCAATACAAGGCGTTAATGGTTTCCGGCTGCTGCGTCGTCCCCAATGGAACGTAAAGGAAAAAGAAATATGCCGAGAGGGAGACGATTCCGATTTGAATAAAATCAAGCCAGCGCTGCCATCGGTACACGCGCGACTCCGCGCTATCGTCGGCAAGAAACAGCGCCATGGCCATCGGCGCCACGTGATACAGAAACAGCACATCGCTCGGCCACCACTCCAGCAGCGATGCATGGAGAACGCTGTCATAATAAGTGGCTATGACCTGGCCCGCGGAATACAGGGCAAACGCGATGCCCATTAGCCGCCAGAACCGCCGCGCGAAGCCGGAAGCGCGGCCCGCCGCCTGGAAACAGGCCGCCGCTGCCAAAACAATCAGTATGAATTCAATGACCGCGCTGGCCAGCGCGGAATGGAAGGCTAAAGCGACAAAGTGGCATCCCAATGCCACCGCTGAGAGGACAAAAATCTTGCGAGAGGTCGGCATTCTTTCCCCTGACCCCAGTCAGAAAGCGATGCTCGGGCTTCAACAATAAATTTAGGCAGAAGCGCTTCCCTTCATCTTATCGGAGAAGCTTTGTCCTCGAAGGGATTTCATGCCGCGCTTTTCCCTTTCTTATACTCATCGAACGCCGCTAAATAACGCTCCACGTCCTTCCGGAGTAAATAATACGGCGTTGACAGCCGGATCTTCGATGGCGCGCCGCCGCGAATGCGAATCTTCTTTGTCTTCCACATCCAGTTCTCGATTTCCGTGATCTGTATCGGCGCTACATTCACGGACGCAATCGCGCAGCGTAGCCCCGCATCCGGCGACGTCCAGGACTCCGTCCCGCGCTGCACCATCTCTTTCAAAATGTAGTCCGCCATTTGCCGGTGCCGCCGTTCAATCCTATCCATCCCGATCTGATTCGCCAGTTGCACCGCCGCGCGCATGCCCCAGAGCGCCGGCACGTTCGAGCTTCCGATCCGCTGGAAGCGTTCCGCGCGCAGCTTCGGCTCGTCCCATCCCGCCGTGACGATGGTGTTCCACAGCCGGTCGATCACTTCGTCCCGCACATAAAGAAACCCGGTGCCCTTTGGCGCTTGCAGCCATTTGTGCGGGCTGGATGTATACATGTCGCAGCCCAGCTCGCGCACGTTCAGCCGCATCATTCCGACCACGTGCGCGCCATCCACCGCGGACAGAATCCCCTTCGACCGCGCCAGCGCGCAGAGTTCCTTTGCCGGCAGGACCACGCCCGTCACCGTCGTGATATGGCTGAAAAACAGCACGCGCGTCCGCGGCGTAATCGCTTCATTGACGAGATTTAACACGGCCGCCGCGTTCGGCACTGGCTTGGGCAACGTGACCTTTTTCACCACAATCCCATACCGCTTGGCGCGCAGATTCCACGGGTGCTCGCCTCCCGGATGCTCCTGGTCGGTCATCAGAACTTCGTCGCCCGGCTTCATGTCCAGGCCGTTGGCGATGTAGCTGTTGGCCTCCGTCGCGTTACGCACCAGCGCCAGCTCATCGCGCGTGCAGCCCACGAACTCCGCCAGCGGATCGCGGAATTCATTCCACGCCCCATAACCCCAGATCGGATAATCTTCCGGATCGCTCTGCGCCATTTTTTCCGTATCGTTATAGCCGTCGAAAACCGCGCGCAGCACCGGCATGGGACACGATCCCACCGTCCCGTTGTTCAGGTAAACCTCGTCGCTGGGAATCAAGAATTGTTTGCGCCATTCCGTCCAATAAGCCTCTTCGTTCGAACCGTAAAGCGCGCTGTCTGGCGGCTTCGGAGCTTCCTGCTCGAGCAGCGCGTTCCATTTTGCCGGCAAGCCCAGCGCACTGGCCGCCCCGGCAACGCCTGCGAACGAAGACAAAAATCCACGGCGATCGATCATCATTCCCTCCACAAAGCGAGTTGCGCGGATTCTACGCTCGCAGCTCGTCCATCACAATGCCCGCGTGCCAAGAACTCTTCCAACCGTTTCCTCGACGAATTTGAGGGTTTCACCTGAAAAGGCGCTAGGGTCCATACCCGCACATCTATATTTTCCTCCATCTGCACTCTCCTTCCTCCATGAGTACCGTTGTATTGAATCTGCACGCTAGGCGTGGAAAACGAGCAGAGCGAAATGGGGGAACCAGGATGAAGCACCTTAAAGTTGTGGAATGGAATTATCTTTTGAACTACACGCCGTCGGACCATCGGCAAGAGGCCATCCAGAATCTCCGAGGAACACACCGCAATCCTCGGAATCATTACGTGAAGACACCGGCGCTTTGGCAGAAAGTAGCCAATGCTACCGCGGTCGAGGCCTCTTACCAGCCCTCCGCGGAAAGTGTTCGCGTGGCCAAAGCCGCGTTTGCCATCGCCAGCTTGACCGCCAGCGGCGGCCGGAACGTAGTCCGCCTCGCCCAACTGTTATTCGACAGCTTTTCGCACCCAGCCCCCGCTGGAATACGTTCAGCCCCCACGCGCATCCGGCAGTTGCTCTACCGCGCTCAGCCTTATCAGATCGATCTCCAGATCGAATTTCGCCAGGAGACCAATCGCCTCGTCGTCACCGGGCAGTTGTTGGACGTCAGCCACCCGGACATGATTGGCAGCGACGTGCATGTCACGCTCTCAAATCGCCGCGGCAGCCTTGTCAAGACCATCACCAATCAGCACGGCGAGTTTCGCGGCGAAGTCGAAAACTCCGGTGACCTGGAAGTCTCCTTCGCCGGCACCGGCGGAAAACCCATCGTCATCCTCCTCCCCAAGGCCCTCGAACCCTAGTTCGGCCCGCTCTTTTTGTCTGATTGTGTAGGCGCACGATAAAACTTGTCCCGACCGGGTCGGGATCGTGCCCGTTTTCTTTTGCCGTTGTAGGCGCGGGGCTTTAGCCCCGCCCGCTTCGCGCGTTTGCCTCGTAGCGCCGGTCTTTCCCCCGGTTTGTGGGGCCCGACGATGTTGGTTGGGGTCGGGAGCCCCGGCGCTGGCCCGGATGACATATCCGGAATCTTTCAAACTCCCTTCAATCGAACGAGGAAGCTTTCGCAAATTCACAAATCAAAACAGCGCGGAGGGTGCCCCAGGTTCGTTTTTGAACCTGGGTCTTGGGGTCTCTTCTGACTTTGCTTCTTCTTGTTCCTCTCGGGCCGCCCTGGCCCGAACCACAAATCGCAAGACGAATACGGTGCCCCGCCCTCGGTTGGCGTTTACCCCGGCCGGGTCGGGGAGGCTGGTCCTTGTTTCTTCGCCTTCGATTCATTCCGGCGACACTAAACACTGTCGTGCGAAACCTGGAAGACGCCGGCCGCGTCAAAGCAACGGGGACCTTGGGGCTTTCGATCGGTCATTATCAAATGCAATCAACCGTAAAGTGCCAAGTTTGCGGCAAGCTCTACAATTCTCGCTACATTTCCACGCACGTTCGTCTTTCGCATCCGGAAATCGCCAGAGCCGCCGATCCCGCGGCGTTCGAGCAAAAAATCGTCGAGCAAATCGTCAATCTTTTCAACCAGCTTTCGCCGGAAACCCGTAAGCAAGTCCGCCGCGCCATTGACTAGCAGGGCCGCTGAGAAATAGTCCCAAGAAGTGCCGTAGGGGCACGATACATCGTGCCCTCTTTCTTTTGTCCATGCAGTGGCGTGTCTCTCGCGGTTCTTGCGGTCCGACTCCGGTCGGACAGGCCCGTGCTTGAGCCCTCGGGCTGCTTTTCTTCTCGGTTCGGCCCTTCCCCATTTCTAGTTTCTGCCTTCTAGTTTCTAGTTTTCCCCATCAACGCTTGCCGCCATGCTTCCACCATCGCCTCTTCCAACGTCATGGCCACCTCCCTCACGCCCGGAGCCCGGCATCTTGGTTCTTCTAGGCAAGCCACAAAACGTGGATAATAGCCGGAGCCAATGTACGCCACAGCTAAGAGAAAGGTTCTGCAAGACCAATCAGCGCCAGAGAATGGCGATCTTTCTCGTTACGTTCCCGACGAAGTTGCGAAGTTCGATGATCCACAAACTGCCATCCCACGAATTGCCAAGGACGCCCATTCAATCCGCCTCATTGAAAGGGCAGTCCATCAAGTCCCCACGTCACACTCGCTTTATCGCGGGGATGCCCGCGACATGTCGGGTTTAGAGCCCCAAAGCGTCCATTTGGTCCTGACATCCCCGCCCTATTGGACACTTAAGGAATATCGAGATTCGGAAGGCCAACTCGGTCACGTTGAGGATTACGACCAGTTTCTTCAAGAACTAGACAAGGTCTGGAAACAGTGTTTCCACGCCTTAGTCCCCGGCGGTCGATTGATTTGTGTTGTAGGCGATGTCTGTCTCTCAAGAAGAGAAAACGGCGGCAGGCATACAGTTGTGCCCCTTCATTCTTCGATTCAAGAGCACTGTCGGAAGCTTGGATTTGACAACCTCGCACCTATTATTTGGCATAAGATTTCAAATGCCGCATACGAGGTCGAGGGCGGATCTACTTTTCTCGGCAAACCTTACGAGCCCAACTCCGTCATAAAAAATGACATTGAATTTATTCTGATGGAGCGGAAGCCGGGAGGATACCGCGCACCAGACATCTCCACGAAAGTCCTAAGTGTGATTTCGGCGGAGAATCACAAGAAATGGTTTCAACAGATATGGACCGGAGTCACGGGAGCATCGACAAAGCAACACCCTGCGCCTTATCCGCTTGAGCTTGCCGAAAGGCTCGTCCGTATGTTCAGTTTCGTCGGTGACACGGTTCTCGATCCCTTTATGGGCACCGGCACGACCACTGTGGCAGCCGCAAAGTGGGGAAGAAACACTATTGGATTTGAAATAGACCGTCACTATTACAAAATGGCGCAAAAGCGCGTTTCGGAAGAAACGTCCTCCCTTTTCAGTACGGCAGTCATTCATTCGGCCCGCATCGACTAGTCGCGGACATGGCCCTTCATCCTGACATCGAAAAACAGCTGCGCCGCGCGATTAAGCATTTCTGGTCAACGCGCCAAAAACAAGCTAAGAAACAAGGTTCCAAGTCAGGTGCACGCGATGCCGGGTCAAGAACGGCCGTCACCGGCGGTCGCCAAATGGACGGCTTCATCAACCTCGTTCGAGACTATCTATGTTCAAATGGCCTTCCCAAGGCGCGGGTTTTCTGCGGGAAGGCCGTGGAAATACCAGGCTGGTATCGCCCGGAGAAACAATGGGATTTACTGGTGATCTCGGACGGAGAACTTATTGCCGGGATCGAATTCAAATCGCAAGTCGGCTCCTTCGGGAACAATTACAACAACCGGACCGAGGAAGCCATTGGCAGTGCCACGGACATTTGGGCCGCTTTTCGAGAAGGCGCGTTCAAGCCGTCAGCTCGGCCTTGGCTGGGCTACATGATGTTGCTTGAGGACGCCCCAGCCTCGATGCGGCCCGTGAAGGCTCGTGAACCCCACTTCAAGGTGTTCCCCGAGTTTATAGATGCATCGTACGGAAAACGCTACGAAATACTCCTCACAAAGCTAGTGCGGGAACGACTCTATGATTCCGCCTGCTTCCTGCTTTCCAATGCGAAAAGCGGTCTGAAGGGTGATTATCGCGAGCCCGCAGCCGAACTCAGCTTCGAGAAGTTCATCGCATCTCTCTTGGCACGCGCCACTGCAATAGCAAAAACTCAAAAACTGAACTAGGCATGTTGTGTCAAAATCTGAGTCAAAGAAGATCGCATACCTCTTCGGCGCCGGAGCAACGCATGCCGAATTGACGAATCTTGGAAAACTCTTCATCGAGGAGAAAGATGGCCTACTAACGAAAGACGTTTCGGCCAGAGTTATTGCCCGCCACCCACACTTCCAAGCCTTAGGTAGCCGCATCTTCTTCAACTTGCCGCCCCATTCGAATGATATACAAGAAATAAATTGACACACAGTATATTTTATGCAATAATTTTGCGTGAATATCGAGTCCCAACCTCGCCGATCGACCGCTTCGGAAACGTCCAAACCTGCCAACGTGCAAGCGTTCCAACGCACTTGGGTTCTAACTCCTTTCCTGTCATATCTTTTGCCGACCCCCACCCACTAACCCTTTTGGAATCACATCGTTTCAAAAACATGGCGGCGGAGGGGTGGTCTCGTTTCCGGCCTCTCCTGACCTCGTTGCGTCATTACCTCCTTACATCCTCTTCTCTAAGCCCTTTAGCTGCAACATCTACGTGGCCCTCTCGTATGTGTTGCAAACAACAGACTTACGTCAGACTTACATCCCAGCTAAACCCTTTAGATGCAACACTTACAAAAAACCGGGGGGCAGGGTCGTCTCTAGTCTTTCGATGTTTCAACGTTTCATGCGCGCGTCTTCGACCTATCTCCTTTCCTTTCAAATTCTTGCGCACTCTTTTGCGCTTTTTTGCACTTGTGCAAAACTCAACTCTTTTCTTTTCAATCGATTCCGCACTCTTTGCCGAAAACACCCGGGGTGGGGGGTATCCCCTATCCCTTTTATCCAAACCATTACCTGTCCCAAAGGCGTGCATCGGACGTACTATTGGAGCCGCAAATTCGTTTCGCGAAGCTATTCCCAGGTCACAGTTCCGTCGTTTCCAAGTACGTTTATTACGTGGGAGGGTGCGATGGGTAAGTTTTCTCGTAGTTGGCAGCTCGTTCAGCAGAGCTTTGCCATTCTTCGTTCCGACAAACAACTGATGCTGTTCCCGGTGCTCTCGGCCATTGCGTGCTTTATCGTCACGGCCGTTATCGCCACCGGCGGCGCGTTCGTGATGCTGCCCGCGAGGGCCGCGGCCTTGGCTGCCGGCGAGCAGTTTCATCCAAACCAGTCGCCGATGTTTATGCTCGGCATGTTCACTTTGTATGTGGTCAACTATTTCGTGATCGTATTTTTCAACGTCGCTCTCGTCGGCGTCGCCAACAGCCGCTTGATGGGCGGCTCGTGGACCTTCCGCGACGGCCTCGAACTGGCCTGGGCGCGCAAGGGCACGATTCTCCAGTGGGCGTTTGTCGCCGCCACTGTCGGCGTCATCCTGCGCACTCTGGAAGAGCGCATGGGCCTGCTCGGCCGTTTGATCATGCGCATCATCGGCGTCGTCTGGACGCTGGCCTGCTACTTCGTAGTCCCCGTGCTGGCCTTCGAAGATCTTGGCCCCATTGACGCCGTGAAGCGTTCCGCCAAGCTCTTCCGCGATACTTGGGGAGAAAAAGTGATCGGCGGCTTCAGCCTCAGCCTCGTTTCCATGATGCTCATGCTGCCCGGCATCGGCTTGGTGATCCTCACTGCGTACCTTGGTGGCGTCGCTGGCCTGCTCATCGGCCTGGCCATCATGTTTGTTTACTTCCTCCTGCTGTCGGTTTTTATGTCCGCCGTGGGAGGCATCTTCAACGCCGCGCTTTACCGTTACGCCTGCTTCAAACAGGTGCCCCCGGCCTTCTCCCAGGAACTGATCGCTTCAGCCTGGGCGCCCAAGGCATAACGCCGAGGGCCTAACGCGCAAGGCCTAACAGTAACCTGGAGCGCGCTCCGATTCGTCGCAGCGCCCTCCAAAATTTTGATTGCGCTCGCTGTAACTCCGGCCACGCGGCGCACGTCTCAGAAACAAGCGGGTGTTGGCCTTCCTTTTTGTAGCAATCGCTGTTGCGGGCTTACAGCAAACAGGGCCACCCCACAGGGTGGCCCTGTTCTTTTTTTCTGCTAAGATTTTGGATTTCAACCCAATTCGAGAAATGGGATTTCAACGCCACGCGAGAAAAGCGTAGAATGCCTCTTGCTGTTCGAAGCAACTGCCAATCCGCGTAGTTGCGCAGAGAGTGGTTTTCGAAGATGATCCGTTTTCTCAAAAACCGCATAGCGCCTCCCAACCATGCCGCCCAGCAATCGTCGCTCGGCCGCCTGGAGTTTGACCTGATGCAGATTCTCTGGGCGCGCGGCGAGAGCAATGTCCGCGATGTGGCTCAGCAGTTGAGTCGTCCGCTGGCGTACACCACGGTCATGACCACCCTGGACCGGCTTTACAAAAAGGGTTTGCTGGACCGGCGGATGCCGGATCGCGCATTCCTTTATTCCGCGCGATTTTCCCAGCAGGAATGGGAGCGCACGCAGGCGGAGAATGTTCTCACGAATTTTTTGACCGGGCCCCAGGCTTCGCGTGAACTGCTGCTTTCTTCTTTCCTTGATGCGGTAGGCGAGCACGACACCGCGCTTCTCGACGAACTGGAAAAGAAGATTCGAAGAAAGCGCCGCGAACTTTTCCGGCGAGGCCGGCCATGATCGTTCCGTACGCGCTGCGACTGCTGTGTCTCTGCCTCGCTTCTTTCTTCGTAGTGAATGCAGCCGCAGGTCTGGCGGCGGGTTTGGCGTCGCGCGCGATCGTTCGATTGGCGGAAACGATGCGGCCGCGGTCCGCGGCACGCGTTCTTTTCGGCGTACGCGCGCTTCCGTGCGTGCTGGGGGCTGGAGCAGTGCTGTTCTTCTGCGTGCCCAGCTATCTATGGCTCGAACCCCAATCCTACTCGGAACGCATGGGATGGGCTTGCCTCACGCTTGCACTACTGGGAGCGGCGGGCTGGCTTGGCTCCTTTGCGAGAGTCGCGCGGGCCCTCGCCGCTTCCGTTCGTTTCCGCCGCGCCTGCCAAGAAGCAGGCTGCACGATTCTGCTGCTTGATGAATCATCGACGGCTGTAATCGTCAACAAAGATGGACCGCTCCTTGCGCTGGCCGGCCTCTTCCGTCCACGCCTGATCATTTCGGACGCCCTGGTCCGCTCCCTTTCCCTGGAGGAGCTGCAAGTGGCATTGCTGCATGAAAATGCTCATCGCGACTCGCGCGACAACCTCAAACGCCTTGTGCTTCTCTTGGCGCCGGCTCCCATTCCGTTTTTCCGCGTTTTCTCCTCGCTCGAGCAGAGCTGGGCAAAGCTCTCGGAATGGGCGGCGGACGATGAAGCCGTGCGCGGCGATTCCCAGCGAGCTCTATCGCTTGCTACGGCGCTCCTGCTAGTCGCGCGAATGATGGGCACGGCTCCGCGCCTGTCTTTTCTCCATACTTCTCTGTGCGCCGGTGATCACGATCTTTCCGCGCGTGTCGATCGCTTGCTCACTCTCCAGCCGGCTCCCGCAAAAGCGGTCTCTCGGACGCGTACCGTCGCTATCGGCTCGAGCCTCGGGACGGCTGCTTGCATCGCTCTCTTCCTGACGTGGCCCGCGACTCTCTCTTCCGTGCACCGGCTCCTAGAACTCTTCCTCCGCTGACTCTTCAGGCAAGCGCATTTTCAGTGGATTGCAGCGCCTCTTGGGCTGATTCGATGAAATACCTACGACCTGTGGTAGTAGACCGCCGCATTTCGTAGCCTAGCTGCCACGATGAGCGACCATTCCAGCCCGAAGCGGCTTGGCCGTTTCAGAATCTGTCTCTTCTTATTGGTCTTATCAGCCCTGCTGCCGTGCGAGCTGCTGGCCCAGAATCCGCGGGGCGCTCTCCGCGGCGTTATCCAGGACGCCAGCGGAGGCCGCGTGCCTTCCGCGAAGATTTCCGTCCGTGCTGCAGAATTTTCGTTCGAGCGTGAAATCAGCAGCGACGCACGCGGGGAGTTCCGCATCGACGATTTGGCGGCGGGAACTTACCAAGTAAAAGTTCAGGCGAATGGTTTTGCGGAAGCCAATTCGAACGTGAGAGTCGCCGTCAGCTCAGTGCAGGAAATCACGGTCACTTTGAAGCCGCAGCCAGTGCAGCAGAGCATCACATTGCAGACGGAAGGACCGGGCTCCATCACCACGCAACCCATTGATACTTCCAGCGCGGTGCACCAGACCATCATCACATCGTACGATCTCGAGACCATTCCACTTGCGGCCCGCAGCTTTGCCAACATCGCTTACCTCGCTCCGGGAACGGAGCCGCTCGAGCCATCCGATCCCACGAAAGCGAGAATCACCGCGGTCTCCACAGGCGGAAGCTCCGGCTTGAACAACGATCTGACCGTGGACGGCGCCGATAATACGGATGACTGGATTGGCGGCTTTTTGCAAAATTTTTCGCCTGAAGCCATTGAGGAATTTGCGATTCGCACGGCGCAGGAGGACGCGGACACTGGACGCACCACAGCCGCATCCGTGGTGATCACCACCAAGGCCGGCACGAATTCCTGGCATGGCTCCGGTTCGTTCTACGGCCGCGCTTCAGGGCTCAATGCGCGCTTCCCGATTGACAATCCGGCGCCCGATCCCAAGCAGCCTTTCTCACGGCAAAATTATGTAGGTACTGTTGGCGGGCCTGTGGTGAAGGACAAACTGTGGTTTTTCTCATCTTTCGAATACGTCCATGAAAACGCCAGCATCGCGTATAGCCCGGCGAGCCAGAGTGAATTCAATGCCCTCGCGCAACTAGCCGCGACTGGCAAAATCAATGACGGAATCCTGAGAGTGAATACGATTGCTGTCCCTTCGAGCATCCCCGTGCCGTTCCGCGACTACCTCGCAAACGCGCGGTTGGACTGGGCGCAGTCGGCCAAATCCCGCTGGTTTCTGCGGGCTTCGGCGGACAGTTACATCACGCACAACGCCATGGTGCAGCAGGCCGCGCTTCCTTCCACGGGAGCTACGTCGCACAACAATTATTTGAACTTAGTGGTGGGAGAGCTGTACGCCTTCAACCCATACTGGGTGAGTTCGTTCGTATTCAACGCCAGCGGGCTGCATCTTACGGCCGCGCGCAACGCGAATTTGGGTTTCGCGCTCGATTTCCCGTTCACTTCCACGCGCAGTACGATCTCCGGTCTGGAAACGTTCGGCGACAACCAATTTGTCACTCCCATCACCGCGTTTCCGGTCCTGCGCAACCAGGAAAAATATCAACTTCGCTACGACGTGAGCCACGTGACCGGCCCTCACGCTCTGCGCTTGGGCATCAATTTTATTCACGAGCCGGTTCTCAGCGGCGCCCTGGCTGCCACTGCCGAGACGGTTCTGGCTTATTCGAACGATCCCAGCTTCTACGCGGCTAATCCTTCACAATTTTATTTCAGTTCCGCGTGCACTCCTCCCGTTCCCGCTGATGTTACTTGCACCGCCACCTCTGGTGGCGACGGCAGTTTTTCCCAAAACGTTCAGCGTCTAGGAATTTACGCCCAGGACTCCTGGCGCATCAGGCCGCATCTGACGATCAACTACGGCCTTCGCTACGACACGACGTTTGGACTGTTCACCGCTTCCGGCCGCAGCCAGAACGCGAATCCCGCCTTGGCTGGAAATGGAATCGTCTCAGGCATTCCCCATGACTACCGCACAGCGTTCGGTCCCCGCTTGGGGGTCGCGTACGGCCTGGGCTCCTCGGGCCACACAGTCTTGCGCGGCGGTGTCGGGCTGTATTTTAACGACCTGGCGCAGAATGGCTGGGTGGAAGCCTTCACGGCTGTGAACGCCGGCAACCTTCAGAACGGCACGAGTCCCCCCTCCTTGATCGATCCGAATTACCACACTCCCTACGCGCTGCACGCCACGGCCGGCGTTCAACACGCGTTCAGCGCCGACTGGATTCTGAGCGCAGACTACACTCTCGAAACCGGCATGCACGGCTACCGGCGCTACGATTTTCCAAATGTGTCGGTCTTCCGCACCGACAATCGTTCCAGTTACAAAGCGCTCACCATGCATTTGCAAGGGAACGTGGCCAAGCGCCTCAGTCTCGTCGCCAACTACACGCTGTCCAGCGCGAAAACCTGGGGATGCCAGGTCGGCGAGCTCTTCGACTACGTCAATGGCGTATGCGATCCCTTCAACCCCTTTGCTCCCGGCGATTACGGTCCTTCGGGCGAGGACGTCCGGCACCGGTTTGTTCTCGCGGGAACGTTTCACGCTCCTGCCGGCCTCGATGTTACCTTCCTGTCGCAAAACGAAACGGCGCGGCCCATCACGCTGACCAGTCCCGCTGGCGATCGCGTGGTGATTAACGGCGTGAAGTCCACTCTCGACCAGTTCCGCGGCACGCCATATCTGCAAACCGATTTGCGCGTCAGCCGGCCCATCAAGTTCCGCGAGCGCTGGACGGTCACGCCCTTCATCGAATTTTTCAACCTTTTCAATCGCAACAATCCTGGAAACAACTACGTCGGCGATATTGGGGCACTGCCCGTTCCGGTAAACAATCCTGCGAACGTCACCGCGTTATGTCCTACTCCGGCCTGCTCGGTGCCCGTCACGAGCGGCAACCAATTGCTCGTGCCCGCCGGCGCGCTTGGCGATTTCTTTGGCCCCGGCACGACCGTCGGCATCCCCTTCGCGGCACAGCTCGGCGTCAAACTCACGTTCTGACTAGCTTTTTCTCTTTGAGCGCTCTCGTTCGTCACAAGCCTTCAACCTGATATGCTTCATTTCCACCGTGATGAAGGCTCATCGCCGCCATGACTGACAACCGCAATGCCGAGGCCGCTTGGACCTATCACGACGCCACCAAACATTCGTACACAAGCATCCGCACTAACCCTCATTTCATGGACTGGTCCAATCAGCCTCTGCCGTTCAAAATCTATCCCACGCTGGAGCCCATGCGTTTGCCCTCCGAGCTGCGCCAAACCGGCGTCGCCGCTCTTTCCGCCATCGCCGAAAGCATCCCCGCCGGGACCAACGCATCTCCTGATCTGGAAGCGATAGCCCAACTCGTCTACCTCTCCGCTGGTATCACCCGAAAGAGGAGCTATTCCGGCGGCGAACTCTACTTTCGCGCGGCCGCCTGCACTGGCGCGCTCTACGAAGTCGAGCTCTATCTCGTTTGCAGTGATCTGGCAAACTTGCAGGCAGGCGTCTATCACTTCGCCCCTGCCGAGTTTGGCCTGCGCCGGCTGCGCGCCGGAGATTATCGCCGCGTCCTGCACGAAGCCGCCGCCGGTGAACCCGCCATCGCCCACGCGCCGCTCAACATCATTTGTACCTGCACTTACTGGCGCAATGCCTGGAAATATCAGGACCGCACCTATCGTCATTTCGGCTGGGACAATGGCACTCTGCTCGCCAATCTGCTCGCAGTCGCCACCGCCCTTGGTCTGCCAGCCCAAGTGGTTTGCGGCTTCGTGGACGCCAGCGTCAATCGCCTGCTGGATGTCGATTCCCAGCGTGAAGTGGCCTTCTCCCTGGTAGCTCTCGGCTATGCCGCCGCACTTCCGCCGCCATCTCCCGAGGGAATTTCCCCGCTTCACCTCGAAACCGTCCCGCTCTCCGAGCGCGAAGCGGATTATCCGCTCATGCGAGAAATGCATTCGGCTTCTTCGCTCGATTCCGCGGGAGAAGTGGAGGCGTGGCGCCGCCACACTCCTACTACAAATTTCCCGTCGTCAGCAGGACCAATCGTTCAACTTGATCCTCTGTCTGATGCCGAAATGCCTCGCGACCCCATCGAACAGGTCATCCAGCGGCGCGGTTCCACGCGAAAATTTGCCCGCAGCCCGATCACGTTGCCACAACTTTCGACCATGCTGGACCGCGCCACGCGCGGCGTGCCTGCGGATTTCCTCGATCCGCCCGGCGCCCAGCTTAATGACCTCTACCTGATCGTTCACGACGTCGAAGGACTCCAGCCCGGAGCCTACGTTTTTCATCGCAGCCGTAGTTTGCTCGAATGCCTGAAGCAGGGAAACTTTCGCGCCGATGCCGGTTACCTCGGCCTGGAGCAGGAGCTGCCCGCTGACGCCGCTGTGGCCATCTTTTTCCTCGCCGACCTGCGTCCCATTTTGCAGCGCTTCGGCAACCGGGGCTATCGCGCCGTGCAACTCGAAGCCGGCATCCTCGGCGGCAAGCTTTATCTCGCGGCCTACGCCCAACGGCTCGGCGCCACGGGTCTCACGTTCTTCGACGACGACGTCACTCGCTTCTTTTCTCCCCATGCCGAAGGCAAGAGCGCCGTTTTCCTGGTAGCGGTTGGTCATAGCGTCAAACACAAACCCGTGTGATCACCTCTGAAGCCTGCCGCCATCCGCGTATAATGTGCGCTCAACACAAGGAGCTTTCCATGAAGCGCGTTCTTAACCTGTTTCCAATCCCGGCTGTGCTCGGCCTGCTTTTCTTCCTTGCTTCCTTTTCGGCCGCGGCGTACGCGGAGACGACAGACAAATCCTTCGTGTCGCGCACTGCGGAAATCGACGGAGTAAAGCTGCATTACACGACCGGCGGCCACGGTCCATCGGTCATCTTGCTGCATGGCTACGCGGAGACATCGCGCATGTGGACGCCTATCCTGCCGGTTCTCGGAGAAAAATTTACGGTCATCGCTCCGGATCTGCCGGGAATCGGAGATTCGGATATTCCGAAGGATGGTCTGGACATGAAGACCGCGGCGATCCGCATTCATGCGCTCGCGCGCTCGCTTGGAGTGGAGAAAGCCAGAGTCGTCGGACACGACATCGGCCTGATGGTGGCTTACGCTTACGCCGCGCAGTTTCCCACGGAAGTGGAGAAACTCGTGGTGATGGACGCGTTCCTCCCCGGCGTGGGCGACTGGGGAACGGTGTACAACAATCCGGCGATCTGGCATTTCCGTTTCAATGGGCCAACGCCGGAAGCCTTGGTGCAAGGGCGCGAGCGGCTGTACTTTGAATATTTCTGGAACGATCTGGCTGCCGACAAGACGCGCTCGCTTCCGGAAGCCGATCGAAAAGCGTATGCGGAGGCCTATGCAAGGCCGGGACGCATGCGCGCGGGCTGGGCCTACTTCGTTTCGTTCCAGCAAGCCGCGAAGGATTTTGCCCAGCTTTCTCAGACCAAATTGACCATGCCGGTTCTCGCAATCGGCGGCGACAAGTCCCTGGGAGATTTCCTGGGACAACAGATGAAGCTGGTGGCTCCGGATTTGACGGTCGTGGTGCTCAAGAACACCGGGCATTGGATACTTGAGGAAAGCCCCAAGGAAACGACTGACGCGCTGGTAAAGTTTCTCTGAGATTCGCAGCTAAGAAGAGCCGCAGGTTCAGGTCGTTCCTGCGACGCGCTCCAGCGCTTCCCCCGTTAGCAACACGGATTTCCATTGATCAAAGAATGTAGCTCCCAGCCGCTTGTAGAAATCGATCGCCGGTTGATTCCAGTCCAATACTTCCCATCGCATGCCGTAACAATTCTCGCGCCGCGCAATGCCAGCCACGTTCGCGAGCAACGCCCTGCCGATTCCCTTGCCGCGAAATTGTCCCCGCACAAACAAATCTTCGAGGAATACACCAGGGCGCCCTTCCCAAGTGGAGTAGAAATCAAAAAACAAGGCGTAGCCTGCTGCTTGCCCGTGCCATTCCGCGATTAACGCGCGGAACTTGGGCTGCGGGCCGAAACCATCCCTCGCCAGGTCCGCCTCGGTAATGACGACACGGTCCCGCTCTCGTTCGTACTCAGCCAGTTCGCAAATGAGTGCCTTCAGGAGGGCCACATCGTTCTTATTGGCGGCACGAATCGATAGCATAAAGGAGAAACTCCGGTCGGGCCGTAGTCAGGCTGTCTTCACGCGTCTAAGCAATTCCAGTTTTGTGCTACCGGCATTCCAGGCGGGCGGGTCGCTTGCGGGGAAAGACTCGAGAGATGCTTCTTCCACAAGGTCCAAAACTTCTTCTTGGGCGAGATCGCCGGGATCCATGGGGGCCGGCGGCGTGTCCTGAGGATGGTCTGCCATAGCACCCCCAATTCTACTCCGGGCGGGATGGGAAGTAATGCGTCGCGCGCTACATTGAATTGCCTCGCGCCACAGTCGTTTGACCCGGTGCGATTCGGGAGCCTAATATAGATTCTCACCAGTCGCGAATCACGAGTCGCTTGTAATAAACATGTTTGAAAACCTGACGGAAAAGCTGCAACGAACGTTTAAGAATTTGCGCGGGCAGGGCAAGCTCACCGATGAGCACCTGAACACCGCGCTCGCGGAAATTCGCGACGCGCTGCTCGAAGGCGACGTGAACGTCGGCGTGGCGGACGAACTGCTTGCCAATATCCGCGCGAAGGCCATCGGCAGCGAAGTGATGCTGCAGCTTTCGCCCGACCAACAAGTCGTCAAAGTCGTGCGCGACGAGCTGGCGGCGTTGCTCGGCAAACACGCCAAGCCGCTCTTTGCTTCGCGTCCGCCTTCAGTGTGGATGATTGTCGGCCTGCAAGGTTCCGGTAAAACCACGACTACGGGAAAACTCGCGAAATGGCTTTCGCAACATGGACATCGGCCGCTGGTCGTTTCCACCGACGTTTATCGACCGGCGGCGCGCGAACAGCTCGCGCAAGTCGCGAAAGCAGTCGGAACGGCGATCTGGCCCGGGGCCGGGACGGACAAGCCGCTCGAAATTGTGAAAGGCGCCATTAAGGAAGCGAAACTTTCCGCCAGCGACGTGATTCTGGTGGACACCGCCGGCCGCCTGCACATCGACGATGAGTTGATGAACGAGCTGGGCAGTCTGAAAAAGGAATTGCAGCCCAGCGAAATTCTTTTTATCGCGGATTCCATGATTGGTCAGGATGCCGTGCGCTCCGCCGGGGAATTTCACAAGCGCCTCGGCCTGACCGGCGTGATTCTGACGAAGCTTGATGGCGACGCGCGTGGCGGAGCGGCGCTGAGCATCGGCAAAGTTACGGGAGCGCCGGTAAAGTTCGTCGGTCTCGGCGAAAAATACGACGCGCTGGAAGGATTTTATCCCGAGCGCATTGTGTCGCGCGTTCTCGGCATGGGCGACCTCATGTCGCTTATCGAACGCGTCGAGCAGACTGTCGACAAAAAAGCCGCCGCCGATCTAGAACGCAAGCTGCGCAAGGAAGAATTCACGCTTGAAGATTTCCGCGATCAGCTGAAACAGATTCGCAAGATGGGTCCGCTCGAAAAGATCGTGGACATGCTGCCGAAGATGGGGCCGCTGCAGAATCTGCCCAAGGATGCCAAGGTCGACGAAGGCCAGCTCACGCGAGTCGAAGCGATCATCAATTCCATGACCAACCAGGAGCGCCGCGACCACAACGTCATCGACGGCAAGCGCCGCAAACGGATCGCCAAGGGCAGCGGCACGACTGTCCAGGACGTCAACACCGTCCTCAAGCAATACCTGCAAATGCGCACGATGATGAAGCAATACGGCGCGATGGCTGCCCGCACAAAAATGAAAGGCCTTGGCAAACTCGCGGGATTGTCCTGAGCGACAGCCTTTGGGGCTGCGCGAATCAGTTTTTATTGGAAAAGAAAATATCGGCAACTTGCAGCGCCAGTTTTTCAGGCTCGAGATCGGTGCGGTTGCAGAGAATAATAACGGTTAAACCGCCAGCTTCGTTGAAGCGTTCGATCACCGTGCGGAAGCCCATCGTGCTTCCTGTGTGCCACATGCGCTGGCGCCCTTGATAGGAATCGAGGAACCAGCCGAAGCCGTAAGAGACAGGTTTGCCGGGATGCAGATTGTCTTCGTTCGGCTCGGCGGGCCAGTGGGGTTCGGAGCCATCGTTGAGTTTCACGGGTATCAGCGCGGGCTGAAATTTTTTTTCACTTAGTACAGTGTGATTTCGCGGGGCGTCATCCCATTTGGCGAGATCCTCGAGATTCGAATAGATGCCGCCATCGCCGAGCGTCGCGGAGGTCGAACTCTGGTCGGTTTCTTTGAGCGCGTCATTTTCTTTGGAGTGGCCGAAGGCGCGATTTGTGACTTTGTTTTTTCCTTTTTGAAAAGCGATGGTGCGGTTCATCTTCAGTGGCGCGAAAATTCTATCGTGCAGAAAATCGCCGTATGATTTCCCTGAAGCTTTGGCGACGATGAGCCCGAGCACGACGTAGCCGGAATTGCTGTAGGACCAGCTTGTCCCCGGCGCGAACTTCCCGTTTTTCTCTTTTTTTAGCAATTCCAAGACTTCGGCATCTTGAATCTGTTTTTCCGGCGTCCAGACCGGACCTTTTGTTTTTTCTACCGCGTCCATCAAGTCTTCGTATTCCGGGAGACCGGAAGTGTGATTTAGCAAGTTTCGAATCGTGATCGCTTTTCCGTACTCCGGAAAATCGGGAAAGATTTGCGTGAGAGTTTCGTCGTAGCGGAGTTTTCCGTCCTTCACCAGCAACATGATGGCCATCGCGGTGAATTGCTTGGTGAACGAGGCGAGGCGAAAATTCGTAAGGGCGTCGATTTTGGCTTTCGAACGGAGATCGCGGACTCCGTAGGTTTCCTGAAAGCTGTCTTTTCCTCCCTGACGGATTAAAACCGCAATGCCTGGATCATTGGGTTGGACCAGCCCGTCGAATACGGCATCGATCACAGTCTTAGGCCGTTCGCGTTTCTGACCTCTGCCGTCCGCGGCGGCAGCCGAGAGCACGACCAGAATTGCGGCGGCTAACCCAAAATGTTGCTTTTGCAATTTTCACCTCATTTTTGCAGCAAGAGAAAAACCGGATCTATGTAATTTTTGCGCTGCTCCCATCGTAATCCATTACAGATAGTCCGGCATCGCCTCAACTTGGCCGCAGCACGGGGCGCCACGAATTTGCGGCGCGTGCCTGCCAGGTTTCGGTACAGTAACAGGAGAACCTTTCCGCGCTTATGCTCGCCGTTCGGGACAATTTAGCGCAGTGCTTCAGTGCCCTACGCGCGCACAAGCTGCGCGCCTCGCTGACGATGCTGGGCCTGACCATGGGTGTGGCTACCCTCATCACGGTCATGACCATCGTCCAGGGCGCAAACCTTTATGTTGAACAGAAGATCGCCAACCTCGGCACAAACGTCTTCCAGATCGCACGAACGCCCTTCGCCGTGACCGATTTCAACATCATCATCAAAGCGCTCAAGTTCAAAAAGATTGAAATGGAGGACATGCGCGCGGTAGCCGATGGATGCCCACTCTGCGAAGAGGTGGGCGCCACGGCGAGTACCGCGGTGCGAGCACGTTATGGCAACAAGGAGGTACCGGACGTGAGCTTCTCGGGCCAAACCGCGAACATGGCGGATATTGATACACGTACGGTCCAGTTCGGCCGCTACTTCACTCCCACCGAAGCCGAACATCGCGCCGGCGTATGCCTGATTGGCGACACGCTGATGCAGCAGCTATTCCTCGGCATGGACCCCATCGGAAAAACCATTCGTCTGGGCAACAATGAACTCATAGTGATAGGCGTAATGGAAAAGGTCGGCAGCGTCCTCGGCCAGGATCAGGACAACTTCGTGATGGCGCCGTTGCCCGTTTTCCTGGGTTTTCAGGGAGCGCACACCAGCTTGATTATCAACGTAAAGACCAGCACGCAGAATTTTGAAAAGGCCCAGGACCAAGCGCAGTTGGTGCTGCGGGCGCGTCGCCAGCTCAGCGGGAAGAGGGAAGCCGACTTTTTCATCGGCACCAAGGAGAGCTATATGAGCTTGTGGCGCAGCATCAGCTCGGCGTTTTTTGCCGTGTTCATCCTGGTAAGCGCCATCTCGGTGGTCATTGGCGGGATCGTTATCATGAACGTCATGCTGGTGAGCGTAACTTTGCGGCGGAGAGAGATTGGCGTGCGGCGCGCCGTAGGCGCAACGAAGCGCGACATTCTCCGGCAGTTCATTGTGGAAAGCGTGATCCAATGTATCGCCGGGGGGATCGCGGGCATCTCGATGGGATTCCTGGTGGCGCTCGCTCTGCGCACCTACACGCCTTTCCCGGCGTCTGTCCAAACATGGGTCGCGGTTCTGGGAGTTATCCTGAGCTCTGTAGTCGGATTGTTTTTCGGGATCTATCCGGCGGTGCGCGCTTCACAGCTGGACCCCGTTGTCGCTTTGAGGTCTGATTGATGGCCCTCATGACGCTCGCGCAAGCCCGGGAAAATTTCTTTGCGGCCATGGAGACGCTGCGCTCCTCCAAAGTGCGTTCCGCATTGACTGTGCTTGGTATTGTGATCGGAGTCTCCTCGGTGATTTCCATGGCCGCGATCATCCAGGGCCTGAACAAGTTCGTGCAGGACCGCGTGGAATCGCTCGGCTCCCGTACCTACTTTGTCTCGCGATTTCCGCCGGGCTCGGATCCTTCCCGCTGGCCGGAAAGCATTCGCACCCGCAAGTATTTTGAGTACAACTACGCTGGTTTTATCCGCGACGCCGCTCCGGACGTGCAGGCCTTGACCACCATTGGCACGCGCGGCTTCTTCTTCGGCGACTCCAATCTGATCACCAGCGGGCACTATAGCGTCGAGAAGGTCATCGTGCGCGGCGCCGAGCCGCAGTACATCGACGCGATTCCGTTGTTCAGCATCGAGCGTGGGCGCTTCATCAGCGCCTTCGACCAGGAGCATGCGCGCCCGGTCGTCGTCCTCGGAGCGGCCATCAGCGAATCGCTCTTTCCGAACACCGATGCCCTTGGCAAAACCGTGCGCATCAATGGCAGCGTCTATGAAGTGGTCGGCGTATTTCAACACGACCAGGGCTTGTTTGTAGGGCCTGGCGTGGATATCTTCGCCGTCATTCCCCTGAGCTGTTTCAAGAAGGAGTACCCGGAAGCCAAGGAATTGATTATGGCGTTTACTGTCCCGGAGAACGTAAACGTCGAAACGGCGCAAGGTGAAGTCATTCAGGCGATGCGGCGCCTGCGCCGTATTCCGGCCGGCAAGGAAAACGATTTCGAGCTGAGCTCCCCGGACTTCATCAGCCATTTATGGAACCAGCTCACCGGCGCGCTGGTGATTCTTACGACCGTAATCAGCTCGATAGGATTGCTGGTGGGCGGCATCGGCGTGATGAACATAATGCTCATCTCCGTGACCGAACGCACCCAGGAAATTGGCGTGCGTAAAGCTATCGGGGCCCGCCGCGCCGACGTCCGCCTGCAATTCTTGCTGGAGGCCGTGGTTCTCACGCTGGTTGGCGGGACCATCGGCATCCTAATCGGCGCCGGAGTATCTGCAACCGTGCGCACGCTCGTGCCTTCGATTCCCGCAACGCTGTCCTACCTTTGGGTATCGATCGGGTTTGCGATTTCCGTCGGTGTGGGATTGTTCTTCGGTTATTACCCCGCAAACCTGGCGGCCAATCTCGATCCCATTGCCTGCTTGAGATACGAGTAAGGCCCGGTTCTTTCCAAAACCAAAACACGTATCAACATCAGTCGTGTGAACTTGGAGTGTGGCGGGAATATATCTATTGCGCCGGGGCGCGCATGACAGTGATTGATTTGAGCATTCTGACCCAGCGTGCAGGGCGTTTCTCGTGTGGCGCCACCAGTCGGAATGGCCCCTGTTGGGCGGACAGCGGAGCGCCGTCCACGGTATCTGCGACGATTATCTCGGATTCGAGAATTCCCGAATCAAGTTCCGCCAAGGAGAAAACCACTCGATATCCGTCCTCCGCTTCGGCGAGAACGTAAGTGGCCATCGAAGGACCTCGAAGCTGTTCGCCTTGCGGAACTCCGGCTCGGTGAAGGAGTTCTTCAAGAAGTACTCCCTCATATGTTTCCTTCTTCTTTTCGTGCGGATTGACTACCGTGAGCGTTTTCCGAGGCATTTTTTTCAGATCGGAAACGGTTAAGACGAGCGGGGAGGAGCCAGCGCCGCTGATTCGCAGTTCCCCGGGCGTTGCAGAAGTTTGCGCGCCCGCCTTCGGCGCCTGCGGAAGAAATTGCGCCAGCACGGCGGCGAGCAGCACGGGAATGCACGCCCGGATCTTGCGACGCACTGTCGAGCCTCTTCTATCGAATATTGCCGCCTGGAACGAGTCTCAATCCTTTTCCAACATCACTTCGGTGGATTTGATTATGGCCGAAACCACATCTCCCACTTTCAGTTTCATCTCATCCGCGCTGCGCTTGGTAATGACGCTTTCAATTAGATTCTCACCTACGCGGACGACAACATGGGCCATAACGCCACCGAGTTGAAGCTCTACGATCTTTCCTTGCAGACGATTTCGGGCTGATAGAGTCATGGGCAAAGAATACGCCCCGTCACTCGAGGAGTCCAGCGGAAGTGAAAATCGCTCCGCGACGCCGGTTCTTGAAGGCCGATTCGCACAAATCCACCTACCCTATAGTCGGATTAAGTCGGTTTGACATGACGGTACGAACCGTATTGAATTGTTGGTCACCGAGTGGCGGCTGGTTTGGGTGTGTGACTTGGCGGCCCGCGGGCCCGCCTTCGGCATTACGGGGGATTCCAAAATGAACGGGAATGATTTTTCCGCAATGGGGCAAGACTCTCTTGCGTACCTGCGTCGTTGGGGAAGACTGTTTAATCGGACACGGCATCGTCTCGCGCTGCTGACCCTCTTCTTGATGCTGTTTTGTCTACCGTCGGCTCGTGCTCAGATTTCGGCGAGCATCAAGGGCATCGTTACCGACCCATCGGGGGCGCCAGTGCCCTCAGCGACTGTAAAGACGAAGAATCTCGAGACCAGAGCAATTCGGAGCAACATCACAGACGATGCGGGCCGATATCTTGTGCTGTCACTGCCGGTTGGTGAGTACGAAGTGAGGATCACCAAACCAGGCTTTCAAGATGCAATCCGGAGCGGGATCAATCTGGTTGTGAGCCAGGAGGCCAACGTCGATCTCCGATTGCAAGTAGGTGCGGTCAGTTCAGAAATCACTGTCAAAGAGGACGCTCCTATGGTGAGCACCACCACTAGGGACATTAGCGGACTTGTCGGAGAACAGGCCGTAAAGGAACTTCCTTTGAACGGACGGAGCTATGATCTGCTTCTTCCCCTCAATCCGGGCATCGTCAATTTCACCTCGCAGAAAACCGGGGGCACCGGCATCTCAAACTCCACTACCGCAAACAATTTCGCAGTTTCCGGCAATCGCCCTCAGCAAAACATCTTCCTGCTGAATGGCGTCGAGTACACCGGCGCTGCGGAGAACAACATGCAGCCGGGCGGCGCGAGCGGGATGTTGTTGGGCGTGGACGCAGTCCGCGAATTCAACGTGCTGCGCGACTCCTACAGCGCCGAACTGGGTAAGCGCCCCAGCGCTCAAGTGATTATTGTCACTCGATCGGGGAGCAATCAGTGGCACGGAGCCGTATTCGAATTCTTGCGCAACAACGTTCTCGATGCGCCCAATTTCTTCGATCAGGGTTCCGCTCCGCCTTTTCAACGCAACC
>Ga0210406_10001833_pt1 | contig 25057 bp, 25 predicted proteins | sample IncBWC30MmetaG_FD_155454 | JGI IMG/M metagenome (GOLD analysis project Ga0210406, IMG submission 155454) | Forest soil microbial communities from Barre Woods Harvard Forest LTER site, Petersham, Massachusetts, United States - Inc-BW-C-30-M | ecosystem: Environmental > Terrestrial > Soil >... | reverse complement strand
CGTCGGCGCGGGCGGCATGCTGGGCTATCTGGCCAATTTGATCGAATGGGTGCCGCTCGCCGCATTGGCTCCGGTGCTGGTTTTCCTCGCGCTCAACATTACCGTGCAAGCCTTCAGCGCCGTCCCCCCGCGCCATGCGGCTGCAGTGGCCATCAGTTTCTTCCCCTCGATCGCGCGTCTGATCACCATTGAATTGACCGATCCGAAATTCGTTTCGCCCGACAGACTGGCGCAATTGCTGGCGGCGCCCGAGCATGGCCTGCCTGCCCTGAGCGTCATCGTTGCGCTCGGCAACGGATTCATCATCACCGCGACGATATGGGCAGCATTCCTGGTCGAGATGGCGGAGAACCGGCTGCGGTCCGCTGCTGCCTATCTGGCAGCCGGAGGAACCTTGTGTTTTTTCGGCATCATTCACTCGGCCCGCCTCGACGGTGGCGCGTATGCGCTGTGGCACTTGCACGGAATTGAGCGCAGCGTCGGCATTCAATTTTGTGCGGCGTACTTCGTGCTCGCGGCTGCTCTCTTGTTGCTGTCCTTGCAGCACCGAAGGGGGTCCATTTAAAAAACCGGCTCGCCGGAGAGACCGTGTTTTATGTGCGGCTGCCGCGCGGTGAGCCTTGATCGGCTGTCAAGGAGCCTTGATCGGCCGTCAACTTGGCCATGAGCGCTTCGATTTCGGTGGCTTCGAAGGGTTTGATGATGGAGCAAACATTCGCGCCCCAGTTTTCGATTCCGAACTCCAAGTCATATCCTGAGGCTAGAATGATGGGCATTTGCGGCTTCATTTCTAGAATGCTGCGTGCCAGATCGATGCCCGACATGACCGGCAGACTTACGTCCGTAATGACGACATCGAATGGATTTGTTCCGAACTCCTTGAGCGCTTCCTCCGCCGTCGCACACGCCACGATCTGCCGCTGATCTTGCGCCAGCAGCTCGGCGGTTACTTCGCGCACTATCTCATTGTCCTCAACGTAGAGAATTCGCAGGTGCGTCGACATGGGTATTGCTATGGGGCTGGACATGCGCGGCGGACACTCATCGATGATGCGGGTCATCGAGGGTGGGCGTTCAGCGTACCTTTTGGACCAGCCATAGACCAGGCTTACCTTTTGGATTCAGGCCCAGGTGCAGCAACGCCGTCTTGCTTTCAAACAATCGGGCTACCGGCAATCCTTCGTGTTGCACGCGCCGCACAAAATCTTGGACCACCGGCCGGGATCGCATGGTGTCGAAGCCCAGCGCCGGAGGTTGGACCGGCTCCTGGGAACCGAGCCTGCGTATGCGCGACATCGATGGGAACGCAGAACTCTTCTCGGCAGCATCGACTGCGGAAACAGGAGCCCGCAGGTCCAGATGTGGTCCCACCCGCAGGTCCAGATGTGGTCCCAGTGGTTGAGTTTGGTTCTGCAGATGCAGCTGACCCTGACGCACCTGGGGGGGCGCCGCCAGCGCCGAATTGAGGATGCAAAGCGCCGCCGCTCCCGCCAAAGCCGTCGGCACCTGGGATTGCGATCTATCGCTCATGCGGATAGTTGACCACGAAGCGCGCTCTCGCACATTCGGCGTAGCGAGCGATGAGCCGTAGGAAAGGTCTTAGCGCGCGTCCTTATCGGTGCATTCCTACACCCCTTCAAGACCGAATGCGATTCCTGTAAGGTCATTCGCAGGGGAGCATGCGGCGACGTGAAACATCGCTTCAATACCTGGGCACTGGTGCTGGCCGGCGGTAACGGCAGCAGGCTGCAGCGGCTCACCCGAAATCGGCAGGGCGTCGTCGTTCCGAAGCAATTCTGCTCGTTGGGTGGCGGGGCCAGTCTGGTTCATGAGGCTTTGCAACGCGCGGCCGCCGTCGCGCCCCTGCAGCAAGTATGTGCCGTCGTGGCCGAGCAGCACCGGCAATGGTGGACGCAGATCTTGGGTCACGTTCCCGACAACAATCTCATCGTGCAACCGCTGAATCGGGGAACCGCGCATGGCATCCTATTACCGCTGTTGCGGATCGCCGAGCGCGATCCCGACGCCACGGTGGTTCTGTTGCCGGCGGATCACTATGTGCGCGACGAACAGATCATGGCGACATCCTTGCGCCGTGCCGCGGAACTGGCGGACTCCGATCGGGAATCGATCTATCTGTTGGGCGTAGCGCCGGATGAGCCCGATACCGAGATGGGCTACATCCTGCCGGTTTCCCGCTCGCCCGTTCAAGCGGTGGCTGTTCTGCGGTTCATTGAGAAGCCCAGCGAAATTCGCGCGCGTGTACTTCTCGATCAGGGCGCTCTATGGAATGCCTTCATCATGGCCGCTTCGGCGAGAGCATTGCTCGGTCTGTTCGAGGGCAAGCATTCCGCCACCGTGGCCGCGATGCGCGGATGCGACGCAACGACCATCGAAACGGTGTATCAGCGTTTGAGCAACGTCGATTTTTCCCGCGACATCCTTCAAGGACACGAATCACTGCTCAAAGTGCTCGCCGTGCCGCATTGCGGTTGGACGGATCTGGGCACGCCGAAGGGAATTGGACTCGCGTTGGAGCATTTGCGGAAAGAGGATAACCGGGCTGCGCGTCACGCGGACTTTCCCATGCACGTGAATCTCGCGGATCAATTCGCGCGTCTGGATCTGAATCGACAGGCTCCCGGCCCTTCTATTTCGCAAATTTAACGGCAGTCAGCGCATCGAAGAGACTTCGGCCGGGATACTTCTTGCAGTCCCCCATGAGTGCCGATTCGAAAGTGCCGAGCGCCCCGGCATCGAATATGTGGCCGCCCGATTTCGCGACGGCGAATCCAAACAGCCACATCATGATGGTGTGCGCACTCTCGGCGTCGGATTTCACGAGTTCTAAATGACGGGCTGCCCAAGTCTCACATTCCAAACCCGTCAGATCCATCGGATTTTTGCTGTTGGGCTTTACCGCGGAGAGCGCCTCCAAAAGGCTCTCGGCGGGGTTGTCTTTGCATTCCGCGTCCAACGCAAATCCGAAGCCGGCCAGTGCGTCTCCATACATGACATGTGCGCCGGACTTCGCCACGGAATACCCAAACAACCACATCATCCTATTGATGGAATCCGACTCAGGAGCAGGGTTGGGCGCCGCGATCACTTCGTTTTGATACTTCGCGCATGTCAGCGTGGCGATATTCACATCGCCGGCGTGGCCCATCTCCGCCCAACAGCACATGAAAAAGAACAATGCCCCGGACAATTTCATTCGGACCTCGATGGTAGGATTCTTTTCAGCAGTGCGCCGAAGCGTCCGGATTTTACCCAGGAACGCGCCGCGTCGATATCGGGAGCGAAATAGCGATCCGCTGCGTAGAAGGGCACGTCCCGGCGAATTCCTGCGTGGACCTCTTCGAGGCGGCGGGATGATCGGGAAGGCCGGTGAAAATCGATACCTTGCGCGGCCGCGAGCAATTCGATGCCGACCACCGCGGCCGCATTATCAACCATGACACTCAAGCGCCGCGCCGCATGCGTCGCCATGCTGACATGGTCTTCCTGATTCGCCGAAGTTGGAATCGAATCGACGCTGGCCGGCGTCGCAATGGTTTTATTCTCGGATACCAGGGCGGCGGCCGTCACCTGGGCAATCATGAATCCGGAATTGAGGCCGCTGTTATTGACCAAGAACGCCGGCAAGCCGCTCATTTTCGGGTCCACCAACACGGCTGTCCGTCGCTCCGACAGACTGCCGATCTCTGCGATCGCCAGCGCCAGCGTGTCAGCGGCGAATGCCACCGGTTCGGCGTGAAAATTTCCGCCTGACAGCACATCGCCGGCTTCCGTGAACAGCAGTGGATTGTCCGTCACGGCATTGGCTTCGATGCCCAGCGTCACGCTGCAGTTGCGAATCAAATCCAGGCAGGCGCCCATCACCTGGGGTTGGCAGCGGAAGGAGTACGGATCCTGTACGCGGCTGCAATCAAGATGCGAGGCTCGAATGGCGCTGCCGGCGATCAATTCCCGATACTCGCGTGCCACGGTGATCTGGCCCGGTTGTCCGCGAACCTGCTGTATGCGTTCATCGAAGGGCGAGTCGCTGCCTTTCAATGCATCGACCGACATGGCGCCTGCCACCACCGCGGCCGCAAATACATCCTCCGCACCAAACAGTCCCGCCAGGCCCAAGGCCGTCGACACTTGCGTGCCGTTGATGAGCGCCAGTCCCTCTTTGGCGCGCAACTTGATCGGCTCGAGTCCCGCGATGCGCAAGCCTTCACTCGCCGCCAGCATCTTGCCGCCGACACGCACGTGGCCCAAGCCGAGCAGCACGGTGCTCAAGTGTGCCAGAGGGGCCAGGTCTCCCGATGCGCCCACCGATCCTTGCGCCGGAATGAGCGGATACACTTCATGTTGGAGCAATGCCAGCAGGCCATCCATCAGTCCCATGGTGATGCCGGAGTGACCGCGGGCCAGGGCATTGATCTTCAGCGCGAGGATCAGCCGCACGACCGGGTCGGGCAGCGCGTCGCCCACACCAGCAGCGTGAGAAAGCAGCAAATTCCGCTGCAGCAGCTCGAGTTGATCGTTGGGAATCCGCGTGTTGGCGAGCAGGCCGAAACCGGTGTTGATGCCGTAGGCCGCATCCCCGCTCGCGACAATTTTGTCCACGAGCGCGCCGGCCTGCGCGATTCGGCTTCGATCTTGCGGCGATATTTTTAGAACGGTCGGCTGCTCATGAATGCGCCGCAGCGCCGACAGCGATAGCGCGCCGGCCTGAAATCCCACGGTGTTGCTCACGGCCGCTCGATCATCGGCAGCTTCAATCCCTGTTCTCGCGCGCAGGCGATCGCGGTCTCGTAGCCGGCATCGGCATGGCGCATGACTCCGGTTGCGGGATCGTTCCACAGTACGCGCCGGATGCGCTTCGCCGCAGGCTCGCTGCCGTCGCAGACAATAACCAGGCCGGCGTGCTGCGAATAGCCCATTCCGACACCGCCGCCGTGATGAATCGATACCCACGTTGCACCCGACGCGGTATTGAGCAGCGCATTGAGCAAGGGCCAGTCCGACACCGCATCGGAACCGTCCTTCATCGACTCGGTCTCGCGATTGGGGCTTGCGACGGAACCGGAATCCAAGTGATCGCGGCCGATCACGATGGGCGCGGAAAGCTCGCCGCTCTTGACCATTTCATTGAACGCCAGCCCCAGACGGTGCCGCTGGCCCAAGCCCACCCAGCAAATGCGCGCCGGCAATCCTTGAAAATGAATTCGCGCGCGCGCCATGTCGAGCCAATGATGCAAATGTGGGTCATCCGGAATCAATTCTTTGACCTTGGCGTCGGTCTTGTAGATGTCCTCGGGGTCGCCCGAGAGCGCCACCCAACGGAAAGGACCGACACCGCGGCAGAACAACGGTCGTATGTATTCCGGCACGAACCCGGGGATATCGAATGCCTGGGCAACGCCGGCATCGAAGGCGACTTGGCGAATGTTGTTGCCATAGTCGAAGACCGGCAACCCCATGCGCTTGAAGCGCAGCAGATTTTCCACATGCTTGGCCATGGACACCGTGGCGGCCGCCGCCGTGCCGGCAGGATCGGCGGCACGACGCTCGTCCCATTGGTCGACCGACCAGCCCTGCGGCAAATAGCCGTTGACCGGGTCATGCGCGGAAGTTTGGTCGGTGAGTGCATCCGGACGGATGCCGCGCTCGAGCAGGGTGTCGAGTACATCGACAATATTGCCGAGCAGTGCGATAGATATCGGTTTGCCGCTCCGTTTTGCCGTCTCGAGCATCGCCAGCGCCTGGTCCAAGCTGCGCACCTCTGCGTCGACGTAACCCGTTTCGACCCGTTTGGCGATGCGGCTCTGGCGGCATTCCACGGCCAACAGGCTGGCGCCGGCCATGGTCGCGGCCAGCGGCTGTGCCCCGCCCATGCCACCCAAGCCCGCGGTGAGGATCCACTTGCCTTCAAGATTTCCCCCGAAGTGGCGCCGCCCCATTTCGGCAAAAGTTTCATACGTGCCCTGCACGATCCCCTGGCTGCCGATGTAAATCCACGAACCCGCGGTCATCTGGCCGAACATCGCCAATCCCTTGCGATCGAGTTCGTGAAAATGCTCCCAGGTCGCCCAATGCGGCACCAGATTGGAGTTCGCGATCAGCACGCGCGGCGCATCGGCATGGGTTGGGAATACGCCCACCGGCTTGCCGGACTGCACCAGCAGGGTTTCCTCCTCAGTCAGGGTTCTCAAGGTCTCGACGATGCGGTCGTAGCAATTCCAATCGCGCGCCGCGCGGCCAATGCCGCCGTACACCACGAGTTCGGCGGGATTTTCCGCCACCTCGGCGTCCAGGTTATTCATCAGCATGCGCAGAGGCGCCTCGGTCATCCAAGTTCGTGCGCTCAAAGTGTTGCCGCGCGGCGCGCGGATGTTTCTGGGTGTTAGGGGGGCGCGCATGCTTATTCCTTCAGGGCGAAATCGGTCGGACATTCAATAGCGCCGGCCGGCATAGGTCAACCATTGGCTAAGTCCTTCATTACGCTGACAAAATCTCCCTGCAGGCCAACTTCCGCAGGGTGATGGTGATCCTTGACGACCCAACGTCCGGCCACCATGACGTCGCAGATGGCCTTATCGGCACCCGCGAAGAGCAACCGATCGAAAGCCGTGTCCGGCGCGGCGCCGGCCATGGCAGGGTGAACGGCATCCAAAACCAGCCAATCCGCGCGCCGCCCGACGGCAATTTCGCCCACCGGCTGGCCGATCGCCAGTGCTCCGCCAAGGGCGGCGCTCCGCCACAGCGTGGTGCCGACATGCGATTCGTCTTTTGTCGCGAGCACGACTCGCCGCTTCTTGCGCAGGCGCTGCTGGTATTCCAGCCAGCGCAGCTCTTCGGCGGGACTCACGGTCGATTGACTGTCGGAGCCAATGCACAGGCGTCCGCCGGCTTTGAAAAAACGCGCGGTATCGAACAACCCGTCGCCCAGATTCGCCTCCGTGCTGACCGAAACGCATACAGCAGCGTTGGCCGCTGCAATGCCCTGCAGCTCCGGCGCCGTGGCATGGGTGGCGTGAACCACGCACCAGTGCTGCGTGAGGAGTTCTTGCTCCAATAGCAGTTGGATGGGGCGGCGGCCGGTGGCGCGCCGGCAGGCAGTCACCTCGAGGGATTGCTCAGCCACATGGATGTGCACCGGCATGCTCGAATCGATGGCGCGCAAGGCGATTGCGGCATGCCTCAGCTGATCGAGCGGGACTGCGCGCAGACTGTGGAATGCGGCACCGGTACGCCGCGCACTCACGCCGCCGCGTCGCTCCGCACCGACCCGATCTTCGACGGCCCGCAGGAAGGCATCGGTCTGCAACGCAAAGCGCGCCTGCTCCGGTTTCAGCGGCGCCGCGCCAAAGTCGCTGCTTTGATACAGCGTGGGCAAAAACGTCAAGCCGATGCCTGCCGTGTCGGCCGCGTTGCCGATCGCCTCCCACAGCAGATTCGCGCCCGCGTAATGCTTTTCGCCGCTTGGCCGATGCAGGTAGTGAAATTCCGCCACCGATGTATAGCCCGCCTTCAGCATTTCGACGAACAGCTGGGTGGCCACGATCCGCAACTCCTCCGGCCCGATGCGGTTGGCAAGCGCGTACATGGCTTGGCGCCAGCTCCAAAAACTATCGCGCGCGGTGGCGCGGAATTCTGCGTTGCCCGCCATGGCGCGCTGGAACGCATGACTGTGCGCGTTGGGCATGCCCGGGATGACGAAGCCCGCGACGTGCTCGATCGGCGTCGCGGGTGTCGGCATCGGCGCCGCGCTTGGGCCGCGGCCCGCGCTCGGGCTCGCGTTCGCGCTCGTATCGATCGCCGTGATCATTCCCTGCGGCGACACCGTGACCACCGCATCCTGTGCCCATCCCTGAGACAAATAGGCGGTCTGCAAACGGTAAATAGTCATTGTGGCGGTATCATACGATGTGCTCAAAACTTCGGACAACGATTGGGACCAGGTGTGGATCGGCGCAAACATTGCGACGATGGCGGGCACTCGACCCTACGGGAGCATGGAAAACGCCGCGCTGGCGGTGAAAGGCGAGCGCATTGTGTGGCTCGGCGCCACCGCAGAAGCTCGCCGGCTGGCGAAAACGCAGGGCATTTCTGTCCACGACGCCGACGGTATGTGGATCACGCCGGGGCTGATCGATTGCCATACGCACCTGGTCTACGGCGGGAATCGCGTGGCGGAATTCGAGCAGCGGCTGTGCGGCGTGTCGTACGAGGATATTGCGCGCGCCGGCGGCGGCATCCAATCAACCGTGCAGGCGACCCGCTCTTCCTCGCGCGAAGCCCTGTACGAGTCCGCGCGCGCGCGCCTCGCGCGCCTCATGGAGGAGGGCATTACCACCATCGAGATCAAGTCAGGCTATGGCCTGGAACTCGCCGCGGAGCGCCGCTTGCTCGAGGTCGCACGCGATCTGGGTGAGAAACTGGCGGTGTCGGTGAAGAAAACATTTCTCGGCTTGCACGCGCTGCCGCCGGAATTCGCCGCGCAGCGCCGGCGCTTCGTGGACGAGGTCAGCGGGCCATGGCTCACGGCGTTGGTTGCAGCCGGTCTGGTGGATGCCGTCGATGGCTTTTGCGAGGGCATCGCGTTTTCCCTGTCCGAAACCGAGCAATTCCTCCAGGCAGCAAAAAGACTGGGCCTTGCCGCTCACCTGCATGCAGGTCAATTGAGCGACATGGGCGCGGCGCAACTGGCTGCGAAATACGCGGCGCTGTCCGCGGATCACCTCGAGTACTTGAGTGCCGCCGGCGCGCGGGCCATGGCGGCGGCGGGCACGGTGGCGGTACTTCTCCCCACCGCGTATTTCACATTGCGGCAGACCACGCCGCCGCCGATTGCACTGCTTCGCGAGGCCGGTATTCCGCTCGCCGTCGCCACCGATTGCAATCCCGGAACCTCGCCGTGCACCTCCATCCTGCTCGCGCTCAGCATGGGCTGCACACTGTTCGGCTTGACGCCCGAAGAGGCTTTGGCCGGCGCCACCCGCAATGCCGCGCGGGCGCTGGGAATCCTCGAGGATGTGGGCACGATCGAAGTCGGCAAGCGAGCGGATCTGGCATTTTGGCATATCGAGCGGCCGGCGCAGCTCTGTTATGGCCTGGGTGCAAATCCCTGCGCCGCGGTGATGTACCGTGGGAAAATGCGCGACGCCCGGAGCCTGTCTGAACATCCCCTGTGAGGTTTAAGTACCGCGGGAGGGGAGGGAAATTCCGCTGGCGACGGCATAGACTTAAGCATGGCCAGCCGATCCCGCCCCGGTAGACCCCCTCACGACGATGTGTTGACCCCCGCTGAATGGCGGACCGTGCATGCCGTCAAACACGGTTTGACGAGCCGGCAGATCGCCGAACGTCGAGGGATCAGCATCGACGCGGTGAAGTATCACGTCGCCAATGCGCTGGCAAAACTGGGCCTCGCCAATCGACAAGAATTGCGCCATTGGCACCGCGCGCCGAAAGACAGTGCTGTGAAGGAGAAACACGTGAATGCACAATTGAAATTCGGTCCGATCGCGCAGATTGCAAGATCCGTTCGAGACATCAGGCAGGCGGAAGATTGGTACAAGAACACCTTGGGACTGCCGCATCTCTACACGTTCGGCAAACTCGCGTTTTTTGATTGCAATGGAACCCGGTTGATGCTGAGCCAGGAATCCGCTGTCGCTCCCGAATCGATTCTTTACCTGCGAGTTGCAGACATCGCGGGCGCTCATGAACTTTTGAAAGCCCGCGGCGTCGAGTTCATCAACGCTCCGCACATGATCCACAAACATGCCGACGGAACGGAAGAATGGTTGTCGATTTTCAAAGATCCTGAGGGCCGGCCCTTGGGCCTCATGGCGCAGGCGAAAGCCTAGGAGCCTGGCGTGAGCCAACACTGCGGGAGCGGACGGATTTGCCTTCATTCGTCGTTGTCGCCTCATTGGGTGCATACCCGCTATCATGCACGCGCGGCAATGAGCCCGCGAAAAGGGCCTGTCTCTTGGTCACCTTCACATCACACAATATCAGGCTGGACGATGGCACTTACACCAAGCCGGATGTCGGCTTTTCGATGGACGTGCATCCGTGGTTTTTGGCCGCGAAACGCATGCTGGACGCGACTTTCCCAGGCAGCAAGGAGCACTTGCGTATCGCAGATCTAGGGTGCCTCGAGGGTGGTTATACCGTGGAATTCGCCAGGCTTGGTTTCCAGGCTCTCGGCCTGGATGTACGTGAATCGAACATCGAGGCTTGTCGTTACGTTCAATCCAAAGTTGCCCTGCCGCGGCTCGAGTTCGTTCGCGATGATGCCTGGAATATTCCTGCATACGGCATGTTCGATGCCGTGTTCTGCTGTGGCCTGCTTTACCATTTGGATCGCCCGCGCGAATTCCTGAATGTCTTGTCGGGTATCACCAAACGCGTGCTCATTCTACAGACCCATTTTTCACAAGCCGGCGATTCGCCGAGCTTCATCCACCCGAGACGCTTGCGCCGGATGCTGTCGCGCGTATTCCCATTGACGAATACTGCGACCACGACCCACAAACTGTCCTACTTGAGCGAAAACGAGGGATTGCCGGGGCGCTGGTTCTCCGAATTCCGCAATGAGCGCGCCTTCCGCGATCGGAAGAATCGGCGATGGGCATCATGGAATAACCGCAAGTCCTTTTGGGTGCAGCGCGAATTCCTGTTGCAGGCACTGCGCGATGCAGGTTTCGACGTGGTGCTCGAGCAATTCGACGGGCTGGGTTCACACTTGGCTCTCGAAATGACCCAGGGTAGTTATCGGACCTCGGGTCGAGGCACATTCGTCGGCATCAAGACTTCCTACGCCGCCGACTCCCGGGTTCCTCAAGGGCCTGATATCGAGCCAAGGCTGCGTCAGGCCTGACGCCGACGTGCGTCAGGGGCGTGGGCCCATGTGTCCGCGTATTCCGTGCCACCATCCCTGTGCAACGGCCATGATCTTCGGGATTTTCATCTCCTCATATAAGGCGATACGTTTGCACAGGCGCACGCAGCGCCCGAAACTCTTCAATGCCCACAATCCCATTGCGTAGTGCCCGTATTCACGCAGCAACACGGTGTTGTTGCGCGCGATGTAGTAGCGCCTATCGGGGGAATGGTTGAAAGTCCACTTGTTGAGCCACAACATCCGATGCCGGGTGATCGCGCCGATACTGTGCGACATGATGGGCTTTCGCGTTCTGATCACCCGATAGCCCTTGGCGCGCGCCCGAAAGCAATACTCGGTATCCACATAGTCGATGAAGAATTCTTCCCTGAAGGCTCCGATTGCCGCATGCGTCTCCAGCGGGATCAAGGAGCCCGAAGTGATGACCGATTCCGCCTCCTCCCAGCCGTCGCTTCCATCGGTCGAATGATCCGTTGTTTCGTCAGTGGTTCGAAAACCCGAGCCAACCACGGCCAGCCGAGTTCGCTCCGGGAAGGCCGCCTGGACTGCGATCAAGGTCTGCACCATGTCATCATCGATGCAGCTGTCTTGATCGAGCAGCAGTACCCACTTAAATTCGAGCGCGATGGCATGGTGAATGCCCCTGTTGAGCGCACTCGCAATGCCGAGGTTGGCGAATTGCAGCATCAGCGTGACCGATGGACTTGCAGCGAACTCTTGCAGCATCGTGGTTTGCGCTTCGCCGGAGCCGTTGTCCACGATCACCAGCCGGCCAACCTGCCCCAGAATGCGGCTGAACCGCTGGGGCAAGTCCGCGTCTGGATGATAGGTCACCGCAACGGCACAGACCTCCTTTCCGCTGGTTAGCTGGCTCGGCTCGAAGTTCATAACAAAGGGTGGACCTCGCTCTTGGCCCGAATCACAATGACGCTTATCGCTCATGCGGTCCGCTTCGAAGCTTGCTACTTATGCCCGAAATATTCATCTACCAGATCTACCACGAGGGAAGTGGAAATTTAGACCCTGGGTTTCGCGTGCTCGATAACTCCTCGAGCGAAAGACAGGATTGGTTCGAATATTGGCCGATTCGAAAGTTCTTGCTCAACGAAACATTGCAAGAGGATGCCTTTTACGGATTTCTGTCACCCAGATTCAAAGAAAAAACCAACCTGAGCTCTGCGGCCGTATTTGACTTCATCAAGGACAACGGTACGGCCGATATTATTCTCATGACGCCGAGCCTGCACCTCACCGCCTATTATTGGAACGTGTTTCAGTATGGCGAATTTTGTCACCCGGGTCTTCTGAACCTGGCCACCCAGTTCTTAGGGCGCATCGGACACCCCACCGATCTGACGGATCTGATGACTCATTCACGCAATGAAGTCTATTCCAACTACATGTTTGCCAAGCCTCGCTTCTGGAGAGCGTGGCTCGACATCGCCGAACAGTTGATCACTATCGCCGAGGCGCCCACCGATCCGTTGGGCGTCGAGCTTCGTAAGGCGACCACTTATCGAGGCGCCAACAACGCCCAGATGAAGATTTTCATCATGGAGCGCATCCCGACGTGGATGCTGGCGCGGGATTCTCAGTTCGTCGCGGTGGCGCGGGACCCCTTCGTCGTCCGATCCCGCCTTTACAAGGTGCCGGGCGCGGTCATTTGCGATGCCTTGAAAATTGCCTACGCGGTAAACGGCCGGCGGCCCCAATACCGCGAGCTGTTCGAGCTTGTGAGCAAAATGGCGAAGATATTCGCCCTGCAGATCCGGTTTGGAAACTTCATCGGGCTCAAGGCTGTACGCGCCTGCATGACAACTCTTTCATCCTACTGGACGAAGGCCGGAAAGGCGGGTCAGCTTTAAGACCGTCGCTCCCCAATGCAGCTCGAGACTATTTCTCCCAGATGCTGGAAACCTTCTCGCCCCTGACGAGTTGCTTGGCCGCACGAACTGAATTACGAAAAATCGGCGGTATCAACGTGCGGACCACGGAACGATAAACGCGGGAGGGTCGAATGCGCACCTTGTTGTCCTGGGTGATCTGGAAAGTCGTCGTGTGTACCTTCTCCTCCAGATTCCAAGTGTTGGTGTAGTAATAAAGAGCTATCGACATTCGCTCGATCTCCCGGGGGGTCGCAAGCGGCACCGGGTGGCCGTGCATCGATTCCTGAGTCGTCGAAAATACGACACAGCGATTGAAGATCGGCGAAACCGCGCTTGCCCGCGACATGGTTGACCGGTCCCAAAGTTCAAAATCGCCGTGGTAAGAAGGCTGCCAGTCCTTATTGAGGTACAACAGGAGATTGAGGCGTCGCTCCAGGTTGTAGCGCGTCAAGTGATTGAAATCGGTGTGTACTTCAAGAAAGCCGCCCGTTTGGATTTTGTGCAAACCGCCGCCGAAATACGAGGGGTCGGCGAGCAACCCGCTGATACCGGTGAGCTTCTCGAGATAGTGGACAAAGACGCCGGAGTTGAGGAAATTGACCAGACGTGATGTCTCTGGACCCACCACGTCCGGCGTGAATGCATATTTATTGTGATCGGACTTACGATCGACAAATTTCTCGTAGTATTTATTGCGACGTACGGCTGCTGCTTCGCGCTGCACTTGGGAGAGTACGTCCGGATCGATGAAGTCATCGACGACAATATGCGGCCATGGTTTATTCTGCGTGTAAGCGGCGTGCAGCCTTTGTCCCTCGGCTGCGAGGGCGGGCGCCTCAGAAAGATAGGTAATCGTCATAAGCACTCCAACGGCGTGATCCCAACATGCCCCTGATTTGGCGTTGCCCAAGCCATACGAGGCATCGGCGCCCACGATTCGGGCAATTCAGCCGCCGGCTGTAGTTTAGCAAGAAAGCGCCCATGTCGGGTTTGGCGGCCGATGGCATACTTGGGCCTGCTTCTCATTGGTGAGTAGTCTCACGGCTGAAGGAAACCCGTTAAAGCGATGACAAGATTGATCATGCAATCGATGGCTCGGCAGATCTCCCTGATCGGCCGTAAGGCCGACTCCGACAAGGACCGTCGGCGCGTACTGCGTATTTTCGATGAGTGGCTGACCGCCCAGAAGGATCTTTCGGCGGTCCGACGTCGTGAAAAAACCCTGCTGCTGATTCGTTTGGATGATATCGGCGACTATCTAGTGTTCCGAAATCAGCTCGAGGTATACAAGGCATCTGCACGCTGGAAGTCCCATCGAATCACATTGCTGGGCAATGAGTCCTGGCGCGGTCTGTTTACCGCATTGGATCAGGCTACCGTCGACGATACGATCTGGGTCAATAAAAATCGTTACTTGGAAGATGCGCCATACCGAATGGCCATCTGGAAACAACTTCGTGCGAGCGGATTTGAATCGGTGGTGGCTCCGTCGTGCGTGAGGCCCTTGTTGCTCGACGACTTCTGCATGATGGCCGCGGCGCCGCTGCAAAGCTTCGGATCGGTGAATACGAATATTCACGAGTGCTGGAACCGGCTGTCCGACGGCTTGTACACGTCATTGTTCAAACCTTCCCGTTCCTTGATCCACGAGTTTGATTTCAATACGGAATTTTCGACCTGGGTCAGCGGGAATCGTTTTCCCGGCAATCGCCCTTGCATCGAGCTGCCACCTGCAGCCTTGGGACTGGACGCAGCCTTGGGGCAAGGCGCGTATACGATTTGCTTTGTCGGTGCCAGCACACGGAGCAAGCGCTGGCCGACCAAACGGTGGCTTGAATTCATCGCGCTGCATCGCCGGCATTTCTCGGGCAGGATTGTCCTCGCAGCGGGAAGCAGCCGCGTGGAACTGCAGATGGTTCACAAGATTCAGCAGCGAACGGGCGCGGAGAGTGTTGCCGGAAAACTGGACTTGTTCGAGTTGCTCTACTGGGTTGCCGGGGCTCAGGCCGTGGTCACCAACGACACCATGGCGGCACACATGGGCGTGTCCTTGAACAGGCCGACCGTGATCATCGCCAATGGACTCAATTACATGCGATTTTCGGAATACAGTCATGCCGGAATCACACAGGCTGTGGCGGTTTATTCGGAACTGTTCAACCGCAGGCGCAAGCGTTTGGGCGACGGACCTCATCCGTATCACGAAACAGTAACGGGGGATATCGTTTCCATACGCGCGGCGGCGGTCATCGAAGCACTCAAGAAAATCTCGCGTGAGCATTGCGCCAGCGAGCTTTCGGGGGAGGCACGGCTTCTAGCCGCTGAAAACCTGTAGTCTTCGTTGCATGCGATTTGCAACGGTGACGTTCGTATCAGCCTGCCTGCTTGTGGGCTGCTTTTTTGCAGGGGCGACCTGCCGCGCCGGCCAGACGCAACCCGCGCTGGATGAAATTGTCGTGACCGCCGAACGCGCAGGCCCGGGCATGTGGCATGTTCATCGCGGCGCCGCGAACGTGTGGATTCTGGGGAGCATTTCGCCGTTGCCGCGGGACATCACCTGGCGCTCCAGGCAGGTGGAACAGGTGCTCGAGAGCACCAGCCAGGTCCTGGTGCAAAAACCGCTTGAAATCAGCGTTCCCCGAATCCTGTGGATGTTGATCGCGGACCGGAAATATCTAATGGTCGGCGGCGGCAAGAAATTGAAGGATGTACTGCCGCCTGAATTGCACGCCCGCTTCGCCGCGCAAAGAAGCAAGGTCACGGATGATGCGGACAAGTGGGAACGCTATCGCCCCATCATCGCAGTTGCATTTCTGCAGCAGGCCGCATTTCATCAGGTCAATCTGTCGATGCGGCTCGATCTTGGCGCGGCCCTGCGAGCGCTGGCAAAAAAGCATGGCGTGCGCATCGAAGAGATCAAGGTGGCGGGAGTGAGTGACATGCTGGAGGCGTTGAAGACCATGCCCGCAGCCACCGAACGCACCTGCGTCGAGGCATCGTTGACGACCATCGAAAGCGGCTTGCCAAGGCTGGTGGAGCGTGCGCAGGCATGGGCAGGCGGCAATATAGATCGCATCGAGAATTTACCGGAACTGAAGGAAGTGGATGCGTGCCGCACGGCTTTGGATGCCGGCAAGGGCGCGCTCGACGTGATCGGCCGCATACGCCAGACCTGGTTGCAAAACATCGAAAAATATCTGCGGTCCGCGGGGACAACGATTGCCGTGATCAACTTGGATATGCTGCTCGAACGCGGCGGCTTGCTGGATGAGCTGCGTGCCAAGGGATATGAAATTGACGCGCCTTGATGACCACTGCGCCGGCTGAGCCAGTATAATGCATGACGCATCGCAGCAATTACCTTGACACCCGCTGAGCCGGTTCCTACAATCGCCGGCCTTTGTCTCAAGGGCACTTAGTGCCGGGCATATAGCCCGTAAATTTAAGATTTTGCATCAACGGACCGCCCTTCACCCGGGAGGCGGCCCTCTAAAGGTATTTATGGCGACGACGACACAATTAATACGGACCGGCCGAAATGAACCCGCTTGGAAGTCCAAGGTTCCGGCTCTGGCTGCTTCACCGCAAAAGCGCGGCGTGTGCACGCGCGTGTACACGACCACGCCGAAGAAGCCCAACTCTGCCCTGCGCAAGGTCTGCCGCGTTCGCCTGACCAATGGCTATGAAGTATCCAGCTACATCGGTGGCGAAGGCCATAATCTGCAAGAACACTCGGTGGTTTTGATTCGCGGCGGCCGCGTCAAGGATCTGCCCGGAGTGCGTTATCACACGGTACGCGGCGCTCTCGATTGCGCCGGTGTCAGCGATCGTCGGCAAGGCCGCTCCAAGTACGGCGCCAAACGTCCTAAGAAATAGCCTTAAAAGGCCGGAAGGTTTTCAATGTCCCGCAGAGCAGCAGCCCCCCATCGCACCATTCTTCCCGATCCTAAGTTCGGCAACGACATGTTGGCCAAATTCATCAACATGGTGATGGAGCGCGGCAAGAAGTCTGCCGCCGAAAAGATCGTCTATGGCGCCATTGATCGCATCAGCGAAAAGAAAAGCGGTGCAGCCGGCGTAGAAGCCATTGCTGTCCTGCAACAAGCCCTGGACAACGTCAAACCGGTGGTCGAGGTGAAGTCCCGCCGAGTCGGCGGCGCCACTTACCAGGTTCCCGTCGAAGTGCGAGCCAATCGTCGTCAAACGCTGGCCATGCGCTGGGTGATCGAAGCGGCCACCGCGCGCAGCGAAAAGTCGATGGCCCATCGTCTCGCCGCGGAATTGATGGAGGCCGCGGAAAACCGCGGCGCCGCCGTGCGCAAGCGTGAGGACACTCACCGCATGGCCGATGCCAACAAGGCGTTCGCACACTACCGCTGGTAGGGTTACGGAGGCTATCCCGGCTGGTTTTCCGCGGATTCGGCCTTATATATTCTTTGGGACGGGGCCGCATCGGCCCCGTCAACGGTTGCGCGAAGCGCATGACTATGAGCGCATAACATGTCACGTAGTACGCCCATCGAGCGCTACCGAAATATCGGTATTTCCGCTCACATCGACGCGGGGAAAACCACCGCGACCGAGCGTATTTTGTTCTACACCGGCGTGTCCCACAAAATCGGCGAGGTCCATGACGGCGCGGCGGTCATGGATTACATGGAGCAGGAGCAGGAGCGCGGCATCACCATCACTGCCGCGGCGACGACCTGTTTCTGGAAGGGAATGGACAAGAGTTTTCCCGAACACCGCATCAATATCATCGATACGCCGGGACACGTCGACTTCACCATCGAAGTAGAGCGCAGCCTGCGGGTGCTGGATTCCGCGGTTGCGGTCTACTGCGCCGTTTCCGGCGTGCAGCCGCAGTCCGAAACGGTGTGGCGCCAGATGAACAAGTACGGCGTTCCGCGCATCGCCTTCGTCAACAAAATGGACCGTGCCGGCGCCGATTTCCTTCGCTGCGTGGAGCAAATCAAGACACGCCTGCGCGGCAATCCAGTGCCCATTCAGTTGCCTGTCGGAGTCGAAGAAGGCTTCGTCGGTGTGGTCGATCTCGTCAAGATGAAAGCGATCCACTGGGATGACGAGACTCAGGGCATGAAGTTCGAGTACCGCGAAATTCCCGAAGGCATGCGCAAGGAGTGCGAGGAGTGGCGCGCGAAAATGATCGAGGCGGCCGCCGAGGGCGATGAGAACCTGCTCAACAAGTACCTTGAAAGCGGTTCGTTGAGCGATGAAGAAATCAAGAAGGGTTTGCGCGAACGGGCCGTGAAGAACGATATTTGCCTGGTCACCTGCGGTTCGGCGTTCAAGAACAAGGGCGTGCAGGCCGTACTCGACGCCATCGTCGAATATATGCCTTCGCCCACTGAAGTCCCGCCCGTCAAGGGTCAAAGCGAAAGCGGCGAACCCATGACCCGCAAAGCGGACGACGCCGAGCCGTTCTCCGCATTGGCTTTCAAGATTTTGACCGATCCGTTCGTGGGCAACTTGACGTTTTTCCGCGTGTATTCCGGGACGTTGAATTCCGGCGATCAAGTGTTCGTGCCGAACCGCAGCCGCACCGAGCGCATCGGCCGTCTATTGCAGATGCACGCCAGCGACCGCTCCGAGATCAAGGAAGTGCGCGCCGGCGATATCGCCGCGGCCGTGGGCCTGAAGGATGTCACGACCGGCGATACCTTGTCGGACTTGAACAAGGTCATCATCCTGGAAAAAATGGAGTTCCCGGAACCGGTGATTTCCGTGGCCGTGGAGCCGAAGACCAAAGTCGATCAAGAAAAAATGGGTCTGGCGCTGCAACGGCTGGCAAAAGAGGACCCTTCGTTTCGCGTGCACACGGATCCTGAATCAGGGCAGACCATCATCGAGGGCATGGGCGAATTGCATCTGGAAATCATCGTTGACCGCATGAAGCGCGAGTTCAAGGTTGAAGCAAACGTGGGCAAGCCTCAGGTCGCTTACCGCGAAACGCTGCGCAACACGGTCGAAACCGAAGGCAAATTCATTCGCCAGACCGGCGGCCGCGGTCAGTATGGCCATGTATGGCTCAAGCTCGAGCCGCTTCCGCAGGGAAAGGGCTACGAGTTCGTCAATGGCATCGTGGGCGGCACCGTGCCGCGCGAGTACATTCCTGCCGTGGACAAAGGCATCCAAGAGGCGGTGCAGACCGGCGTGATCGCGGGCTATCCCATTGTCGATGTGAAGGTCACGCTATTCGACGGCTCGTATCACGACGTCGACTCGAACGAAATGGCCTTCAAAATCGCCGGTTCAATAGGCTTCAAGGAAGGATTCCGCAAGGCCAAGCCGGTGCTGCTCGAGCCCATCATGAAGGTGGAAGTGGTGGTGCCGGAAGATTACTACGGTGACATCGTCGGCGACCTGAGCCGCCGCCGCGGGCAGATCGTCGGTACCGAAGACAGTCCTTCCGGCAAAGTGGTGACCGCCGAAGTGCCGTTAGCCGAAATGTTTCAGTACTCGACGTCGATGCGCTCGATGAGCCAGGGCCGAGCGAACTACACCATGGAGTTCGTGAAGTACCAGGAAGTGCCGGGCAATGTCGCCGACGTTGTGATGAAGAAAGCTTCTTGAGATTCCAAACCGCATAATCACTTTTGAGAGGTACTTGCCGTGTCGAAGGGGAAGTTTGAGCGAACGAAGCCGCACGTGAACGTGGGGACGATTGGGCATGTTGATCATGGCAAGACGACCTTGACGGCGGCGCTGACGAAGGTGATGGCGGAGAAGTTTGGCGGGGAGTTCAAGGCCTACGACCAGATTGACAAGGCCCCTGAGGAGCGTGCGCGCGGCATCACGATAGCCACCGCACACGTGGAATATCAGAGCGAGGCGCGTCACTACGCGCACGTGGACTGTCCTGGGCATGCCGATTATGTGAAGAACATGATCACGGGAGCGGCGCAGATGGACGGGGCGATTCTGGTGGTGTCGGCGGCCGATGGCCCGATGCCCCAGACGCGGGAGCACATTTTGCTGGCGCGCCAGGTGGGCGTGCCTTACATCGTGGTGTATTTGAACAAGGCCGACATGGTCGATGATGCGGAGCTGCTGGAGCTGGTGGAGCTTGAGGTGCGGGATCTATTGACGCTGTACAAGTTCCCCGGGGATAAGACCCCGATCATCACAGGATCCGCACTCAAGGCCCTGGAAGGGGATGAGAGTGAGATCGGGGTGGCCTCGGTGATCAAGTTGGTCAAGGCGCTCGATGAGTACATACCGGTGCCGAAGCGCGCGGTGGAAGGGGCATTTTTGATGCCGGTGGAGGATGTGTTCTCGATTGCCGGACGCGGCACGGTGGTGACGGGTCGAATTGAGCGCGGCATCGTGAAGATCAACGATGAGGTGGAGATTGTCGGGATTCGCCCGACGCAGAAGACCACCTGCACGGGGGTTGAGATGTTCCGCAAGCTCTTGGATGAGGGCCAGGCGGGAGATAACGTCGGGGTGCTGCTGCGCGGCACGAAGCGCGAGGAAGTGGAGCGCGGGCAGGTATTGTGCAAGCCCGGCAGCATCACGCCGCACACGAAGTTTGAAGCGGAAGTTTACGTTTTGAGCAAGGAGGAGGGCGGCCGTCACACGCCGTTTTTCAAAGGCTACCGGCCGCAGTTCTACTTTCGCACCACCGATGTGACGGGAGCTGTGGAGCTGCCGGAAGGCACCGAGATGGTGATGCCCGGGGACAACATCAAGATCGTGGTGGAGCTGATTGCCCCGATCGCGATGGAGCAGGGCCTGCGTTTCGCCATCCGCGAGGGCGGCAAAACCGTCGGCGCAGGTGTGGTCGCCAAGGTAATTGCTTAAGGTTTTTATTTACGGGCTTTATTTACAGGGCAGTAGCTCAATTGGCAGAGCGGCGGTCTCCAAAACCGCAGGTTGGGGGTTCGATTCCCTCCTGCCCTGCCACTTGAGCGGGCCTGTAGGTAACAGCAAGTTGAACATGGCAGAGGCGCAAACATTCAGAGCAGAGCGGCGGTCTCCAAAACCGCAGGTTGGGGGTTCGATTCCCTCCTGCCCTGCCACTGATGCGTGCCGGTAGGTAATTGTATGAACTTTGATTTAACGCTCGCGCAGCGAGCAACTATCGGTCGGGGTCGCCTCGACCCCGTTGAAAGTTGCGCGAAGCGCATGGCATAGCAACATGGCTGAAGTGCAAACACCGGCGGTGTCGTCGTCCAAGGATAACGCGCTGCTGATGCTGTCGATTGTGGCGATACTCGGCGGAATAGCCGCGTTTTACTGGTACGACGAACGGATGCTGCCGCTGCGTATCGGCATGGTCGTCGTTGGACTGGCGGCGGGCGCGGGCCTCCTATGGCTCAGCTCGTACGGCAGAGAATTCGTGCAGTTTGCTCAAGCGGCCCGAGTGGAGCTGCGCAAGGTGGTGTGGCCGGATCGTCAAGAAACCATCAGAACGACTTACATCGTGTTTGGTTTCGCGATTTTGATGGGCTTGTTTTTCTTCGTTCTTGACTGGGTTCTCACCTGGATGACCCGCTTTTTGGGCGGCCAAACAGGTTGACGAACACGGAGCCTTCTATGTCCTTGCGATGGTATGTGGTTCACGCTTACTCGAACTTCGAGCACAAAGTCTCGGAGTCGTTGAAAGAGCGAGTGAAGCGGGCCGGCCTCGAGGCGAAGTTCGGCGAAATTCTCGTGCCCACCGAAGAAGTGGTGGAAATGCGCGATGGCCAGAAGCGCAAGTCGGATCGCAAATTCTTCCCCGGCTACGTGCTGGTGCAGATGGAAATGGACGAGGACACCTGGCACCTGGTGAAGGAAGTGCCGAAGGTGTTGGGCTTCATCGGCGGCACCAGCGACAAGCCGGCGGCCATAACCGACAAGGAAGCCATGTCGATATTGCGCCGCGTCGAAGAGGGCGTGGACAAGCCGAAGCCGAAAGTGCTGTTCGAGCCCGGCGAAGTGGTGCGTGTGACCGACGGCCCGTTCAATGATTTCAACGGGGTGGTCGAGTCGGTGAATTACGAAAAGAACCGCCTGCAGGTGGCGGTGCAGATCCTCGGGCGCTCCACGCCCGTGGAATTGGATTTCTCGCAGGTTGAGAAGGGTTAATTTTTATCGGGCGGGGCCGTTTCGGCCCCGTTGAATGTTGCGCGAAGCGCATGAAAAGGGGAGCTCTCCGTGACAGGAGGGCGCTTGAACCCGCAGGAGTAAGCGACGATGGCGAAGAAAGTTACGGGCTACATCAAGCTGCAGATCCCTGCAGGCCAGGCCAACCCCAGTCCACCGGTGGGTCCTGCGTTGGGCCAGCAGGGCGTGAACATCATGGAGTTCTGCAAGGCATTTAATGCACAGACCCAGGCCTTGGAAAAAGGATTACCGACCCCAGTAGTGATTACCGTATACAGCGACCGCAGCTTTACCTTCATCATGAAGACGCCGCCGGCGTCTGTGCTCATTGCCAAGGCGCTCGGCATCCCCAAGGGCAGTGCCACGCCGAACACCGCCAAAGTCGGAAAAGTGACCCGCAAGCAGCTCGAGGACATCGCCAAGGTAAAGATGCCTGACCTGACCGCGAGCGACTTGGATGCGGCCGTGCGCACCATTGCCGGCAGCGCGCGCAGCATGGGTGTTGACGTGGAGGGGCTCTAAAATGGGCGCGACAGTGAAACGAACCAAGACCTGGAAGGACAAACTGCCGCCCGGGAAGTCCTATGCGATCGACGACGCGCTGAAGCTCGTCAAGGAATTTGCGACGGCGAAGTTCAATGAGTCCGTGGACGTGTCGGTGAATTTGGGCGTGGATGCCACCAAGTCGGACCAGCAGGTCCGCGGCTCCACGGTCATGCCGCATGGCACGGGCAAGACTGTGCGCGTGGCCGTATTTACCCAGGGCAAGAACGCCGATGCCGCCAAGGCGGCCGGAGCCGACATCGTCGGCTTCGAAGACCTGGCCGAAAAGGTCAAGGCCGGGCAGATCGATTTCGACGTGGTGATCGCCAGCCCCGATGCCATGCGCATCGTCGGTCAGCTCGGTCAAATTTTGGGTCCTCGCGGACTGATGCCGAACCCGAAAGTCGGCACCGTGACGCCCAACGTGGCGGAAGCCGTGAAGAATGCGAAGTCCGGCCAGGTGCGCTACCGAACCGACAAGGCGGGCATCGTGCACGCGCAGATCGGACGCGCGAGTTTCGAGCCGGGGGCATTGAAGGAAAATTTGTTGGCGCTGGTGAACGATCTGCAGAAGATCAAACCCGCGACATCCAAGGGCGTTTACTTAAAGAAGCTGACCGTCTCCTCGACCATGGGTCCGGGAGTGACGGTCGATCAGGCGAGCCTTGGCTTGGTAAAAATTTAGGACGGGGTCGCATCGACCCCGGTAATTGTTGCGCGTAAGCGCATGGAAACATGCGTAAGCGCATGGAAATTTGCGCGCAGCGCATGAAAAGTGCGTAAGCGCATGACAAACGGGGGATGCGAGAGGCCGCAAGGCCGACCGCACCCACCGTCGAAGACCGCAGGCGAGTTTAGTGTTTCGCAAGAAACTTGATAGAGGCTCTTAAAGACAGCCTGCGCAGATGGTGGGACCGGAATCAGGAATTGCCTGAGAAGGTCGCACCAATGAGTACTCGGTACTCAAAGGGTGGATACGGACGGCGGCGCTCGTATCTGATGTGTGACGCTTCTCTACGGGGAACCTAGATGGCACTCAAGTTAGAAGAGAAGAAAGTCGTGGTGGCAGAAGTCAACGCGGTCGCGGCGAAAGCCTTGTCCGTGGTGGGCGCTGAGAACCGTGGCTTGACCGTGACGCAGATGACCGATCTTCGCGCGAAGGCGCGCAAGGAAGGGGTCTACCTGCGAATCGTCAAGAATACGCTCGCGCGCAAGGCCGTTGCCGGCACCGCTTTCGAGTGCATTTCTCCGGCGCTGAAGGGACCCATTGTCCTGGCATTCTCCAACGACGATCCGGGCGCTGCCGCTCGCATCGTCAAGGCGTTTGCCAAGGACAACGACAAACTGGTGACGACGATCGTTTCGTTGGGCGGACAATTGCTCAAGGCCGATTCGCTCGAGCGCGTGGCTTCATTGCCCACGCGTGCGCAGGCGTTGTCGCAGATGTTGGGTGTGCTCAAAGCGCCGATTGCGAAGTTCGTTGGTACGTTGGCTGCCCCCAACTCGAAGTTGGTACGGACGCTGGCTGCTGTTCTTGAAGCCAAGAAGAGCGGTGCGGCGCAGGCGGCGACGAATTAATCCTGATTCGGGTTTATCAAACCCATATTTATTTGGAGACGATAATGGCTGTTACTAAAGACGAAATCCTCGACTCAATTTCCAAGATGACCGTCATGGAAGTGGTCGAGCTGATCGCCGACATGGAAAAGAAGTTCAACGTCACGGCTGCAGCTCCCGTAGCCGCGGCTGCGGTGGGCGGCGGCGGTGCGGCGGCTCCGGCTGCCGAAGCGCAGACCGAGTTCACCGTGACCATGACCGAGTTCGGCGCCAACAAAGTGGGCGTCATCAAGGTCATCCGTGAAATCACGGGGTTGGGCTTGAAGGAAGCGAAGGATCTGGTCGAAGGTGCGCCTTCGACGGTGAAGGAAGGCATTCCAAAGACGGACGCCGAGACGATCAAGACGAAGCTCGAGGCCGCCGGCGCCAAGGCTGCTATCAAGTAGTGACTATTGCCGATATGCGCAGTTCGATGGTTGCCGCAGGAACAGCGGCGGCCATCGGCTGCGTATTTGATTTGAATTGATTTAGGGCGGGGTCGTTTCGACCTCGTTAAATTCGGCGCGCAAGCGCCTAGGAAGGGTGATCATCTCATGGCCTATTCGTTCACCGAAAAGAAGCGCATCCGTAAGAACTTTGGCAAGCGTCCGAGCATCCTCGGCACGCCGTACCTGCTGGCGATCCAATTGGATTCGTACCGGCGATTCTTGCAGGCGGATACTGCGGAATCCAAGCGCGATGAAATCGGGCTGCACGCCGCTTTCGACAGCGTGTTCCCCATTTCCAGCTATTCCGGGAACGCCACGCTCGAGTACGTGAGTTACCGCTTGGGCGAGCCGGTGTTCGACGTCAAGGAATGCCAGCTGCGTGGCTTGACCTACGCGGCCCCGTTGCGCGTGAAAGTGCGCCTCGTGGTGCTCGATAAGGAAGCCAGCGGCGCCAAGAAGCCGGTCAAGGACGTGCGCGAACAGGAAGTGTACCTGGGCGAACTGCCGCTGATGACCGATAACGGCACGTTCATCATCAACGGTACCGAGCGCGTCATCGT
>Ga0210406_10001831_pt1 | contig 25075 bp, 18 predicted proteins | sample IncBWC30MmetaG_FD_155454 | JGI IMG/M metagenome (GOLD analysis project Ga0210406, IMG submission 155454) | Forest soil microbial communities from Barre Woods Harvard Forest LTER site, Petersham, Massachusetts, United States - Inc-BW-C-30-M | ecosystem: Environmental > Terrestrial > Soil >... | reverse complement strand
TCGGTGAGGTTGAGCAGCTGCGGAACCGCTGTGCCGCCGCCCAAGTAGTTGGTGCTCGTTTCAACGACGAGAGACGGATCGAGCGCAATTCCGACCTCGTCCAGTGCGAGTCGGTAGCCCGCAAGCCTCTCCTCCCGGACCAGCATCGACGATACGCCGCCAACAAAGGCGACACGGCTGTGTCCGACGGCGATGAGATGGGCGGTCGCTTTTCGCGCGCCTTCCTTGTTCTCCGGAGCGACGAAGGACGCCCTGAGGCCCGGAAGGCGGCGCATCACCTGGACGACGGGCAACCCCGCAAGAAGGGGTTTCAGCTCGCTCGCCGACGTTCCCATCGCGGGCGCGAGCACAAGCCCCGCGGCCCCATGCTCGCGCATTGAGCGGATAACCTGCTGCTGGCGAACCGCATTTTCCGCGGTGTTGGCGAGAAAGGGGATATAGGCGCCGCCCTGGCATGCCTGCTCGATACCGATCGCAAGCTCGACATAGAACGGGTTCGACAGGTCGTTGATGACCATGCCAAGCACACCCGACTTGGCGCCGCGCAGGGTGGCCGCCCCGCGATGATAGATGTAGCCAAGCTCGGTCATCGCGTCGGAGACCCGTTCGCGTGTCGTCTCCGCTACGAGCGAGCTTCCGCCGAGAACCAGGGAGACGGTCGATTTCGAAACACCGGCCCGGCGGGCGACATCGACGATCGTCGCGCGCCCCTCGATCACCATCTCCCTGCCTGTCTCGTTGTTCACTTTACCGCCCAATTGGTACGTTCCAATTATTATCGACTTCATGTCTTCCGGCAAGGGCACAATAACCCTGCCTTGTTGTCGATAGATTTGGAACGTGCTAAAATCCCTAATCGTTCTCCACCGGCCCGTCAACCCCATCCTAGGACCCGACTTGAGCGCGACGATCCCCCAAAACATCCTCGACGCCCTCACCGACATCGAGATGCCGCGCCTCACGACAGAGAGGCCGGCGAAAGACACTGTCGTTTCGCGCGGCTTCGCAATCCCGGTCCATCGAAGCGAAGCGCTGGTGCTCGGCAGCGGCGCGGCTGGACTGCGGGCCGCGGTCGAAATGAAGCGGCGCGACCTCGACGTCATCGTCGTGACCCAGAGCGCCTTTGGCGGCACGTCCGCCTGCTCCGGTTCCGACAAGCAGACCCTCCACACCGCAAACGGCGCAGGAAAGGGCGACGACTATCGGGCCATGGCCGAGGCGCTCGGCGCGGGCGGCGCCATGAACGAGGACACGGCTTACATCGAAGCGGTGGGGTCGTCGCGCGCGCTATCGTCCCTGCAGTTCATGGGGCTGCCGATCCCGCAGGATCGCCTGGGGGGCGTGCTGCGCTATCAGACCGACCATGACGAGGTGGGACGCGCGACGAGCTGCGGCCCTCGTACGTCGCGGCTCATGGTGCAGGTGCTAACGAAAGAAGCCATCCGGTTGACCGTGCCGATCTTCAATCACACGACCGGCGTCCGCCTGCTGATCGAACCGGGCGCGCAGCCGCGTTGCGTCGGGGTGGTCGCGATGTCGCCGAAGCGCCGCGCGGACGATAATCCCTTGGGGCTCGCCGTGTTCTCAAGTGATGTTGTCGTCATCGCGACTGGAGGGCCTGGAGAGCTCTATCGCGACAGCGTCTATCCCAGGCATTGCTTTGGTTCGCTCGGGCTTGCGATGGAGGCGGGGCTCGAAGCGGTCAACCTCACCGAGAGCCAGTTCGGAATCAGCACGTCGCGCGACAATTTTCCGTGGAACCTTTCGGGCACCTATGTCCAGGCAATGCCCTACATTTTTTCGCGCGATGCGCGCGGGAACGAACGCAATTTCCTCGCAGACTATTATCGGACCACGCAGGAGCTGGCGTCGAACGTCTTTCGCAAAGGCTACCAGTGGCCGTTCCACGCCACGCGTATGCTCAACTTCGGCTCGAGCCTCGTCGATCTCGCCATCATCAAAGAGACGCAGGCGGGGCGAAAAGTATTCATGGACTTCAACCGCAATCCGCTTCCGGTTCCGGGCGACGCCGAATTCGATCTCGCCCGGCTCGATCCGGACGTGCGTGCCTATCTTGGGAACGCTGGCGCGCTTTTGGAAAAGCCGCTCGACCGGCTTCGCAAGATGAACCCCCTCTCGATCGAGCTCTACAAGCGCTACAAATACGACATCACGCGCGATCCGCTCGAATTCGCCGTCAACAATCAGCATATGAATGGCGGTCTCGCCGTCGATGCCTGGGGCGTGACCAGCCTCGACGGGTGCTACGCCGTTGGCGAAGCGGCGGGAACCCACGGCGTGACCCGACCCGGCGGGGCGGCGCTCAACGCCGGCCAAGTCCTCGGCACACGCTGCGCCGAGCACGCGGCCGCCCGCCGCAATGTGCCTCTCTCGAGCGCGCCAGCGCTGATCGACGAGGCCGTCGCGCGTATCCTCGACGTCCTCAAAGCCGACAGTCCAATGACCGTCAAATCGATCCGGAAGGATGTTCAGGATCGAATGGGCGATCACGCCGGGGTGCTTTGCAACGCGGCTGACGTGAAACAGGCGTTGGCCGTGGCGCGCGCGCTGAACGAGAGCATTCGCCAGCAAGGGATCGCCTATTCCGGCGCGCCCGAAGCCTTGAGGGCGCTGCAGTGGCGGCAGACCGCGCTTCTATCGGAGGCGGTGCTGACAGCGCTTGCGTTCTACATCGAGCGTGGCGGCGGGAGCCGCGGAGCGAGGACAATTTGCGCACCAACGGGCGATCGCGTGCCCGAATCCCGCATTGGTATGCTTGAAGACGTTCGTTTCGTGTCCGAACGAGCCGAGGATCGGGCGGAGCAGATTCATGCGCGGTTCGACGCTGGGGCGTTCGTTTGCGAGGCGCGTCCGATCCGACGTTTGAACCGCGACGACAAGCCCTTCTTTGAACGCGACTGGCCCGATTTCCTGACCGGCGCTATTCATAATCCCGGTCGCTAGCTGACTCGGTCGCGTCGGCCCTACCGGAGGTCGCCCATACTGGCTAGTCCCTCTCGGGAACTGCATCCGGCGCCGTATTGATCATCCCGTTGCCTCAAAACTGGAGTCGGATCATTATCGCGCTCGTAACTTGGAGGATTCCTTGAGGGTCGGCGTACACAAATTCCCAATGAATAGCCCCAACGACGTTTCCGCTTTGGAGCGTCTCATGGACGACGGTCAGGTAAATCCGGCCGAGATTGTCGCGCTGATCGGCAAGACGGAGGGGAATGGGGGCGCCAACGACTTCACCCGCGGCTTCGCCACCCTTTCCTATTCGATGGCCCTCGCGAAGCGCCTCGGCGTCTCACCGGAAGAGGTTGCTAAACGCGTCGCCTTTGTCTGGTCCGGCGGCACGGAAGGCGTGCTCAGCCCTCACGCGACCCTGTTCACGCGCAGCGCCTCCGAAAAGGCCGGCGGAAAACGGCTTGCCTTCGGCCTGGGCGTGACACGCGATTTTGCGCCAGAGGAAGTTGGGACTTTGACGGAGGTTCGAGAAGTCGCTGCAGCCGTCAGGCGCGCGCAGGACGAGGCCGGGATCCTGGACCGAAAGGACGTGCACTACGTCCAGGTCAAGGGACCGCTGCTCACGCCGGCTGCGGTCGCCGATGCGGATCGACGCGGCGTCAAACTCGTCACGCGCGATCCCAATGGCTCAAAGGCCTTCGCTCGAGGCGCAACCGCGCTTGGTGTTGCGCTCGGGCTTGGCGAAGTCAAGGAATCCGACCTGAATGACGCCGTCATCGCGCAGCGGATGGATCTTTTCTCTTCTGTCGCAAACACGTCCGCTGGCGGCGAACTCAAGAACTGCGAGATCCTCCTGTTTGGCAACTCGGAAGCTGCGGGCGGAGATTTGCGGATCGGGCATGCCGTTCTTTCCGACGTCGTCGACGCAAACGCCGTGCGCGCCGCAGCGCGCGACGCGATCGGGGATCCCCAGGCAGCGATCGACCCAGAGCGAATCGTCGCAATTTTTGCCAAAGCCGAGGCGCCGCCAAACGGCATGCTGCGCGGACGCCGCACCACGATGCTGTCCGACGCGGATATCAATTACGAGCGCCATGCGCGCGCCGCGCTCGGCGCTGTCATTGCGTCCGTCACCGGCGACGCTGCGATCTTTGTGTCAGGCGGCACCGAACACCAGTGCAAGCCAGGGGAGGCGCCGATCGCCGCGATCGTCGGCGTCTGACCAAGGAAATGGCGCAGCTATTGCATAGGGATATCTCGCAAAACCACCGGCCTTCGCGAAGGCTGGACGCTCGAGCGATATGAGAGGTTCATTCCATGAAGAGTTCACTCCCGCTGCGCCGCTCCACCTTCCTGGCCGGCGTGTCATTGGCAGTCGCCATGGTTGGCGCTTCGACCGCTCACGCGGAAGATAAAGCGGCAATCTTGCTGCCCGGAAGCGCCAACGATCAGAGCTGGAACGCGCTCGGCTACTCGATCCTGAAGAGCCTCGAGCCGCACGGCTTCAAGACGGCTTATTCGGAGAACGTTTCTGACGCCGATGAAGCCGAAGCGCTGCGCGACTACGCCAACCAGGGCTACGAGATTGTCATGGGCCACTCCGGGCGTTTCGTCTCGGCAATGGAGCAGGTCGCCCCTGATTTCGCCAAGACACAGTTCATCGCGGTCAGCGGCAACGAAGGCAAGGCGCCAAACGTGATGTCGATAGACTGGAACAACGCGCAGTTTGGTTGTCAGCTCGGTCACCTTGCGGCCCGCATGAGCAAGACCGGCAAGGTGGGAGGCGTCTACGGATTGCAAGGCGTTCCGAACATAACCGCACAAGCCGGCGGGTTTCGCATCTGTGTGGAGAAGGCCGGCGCGAAAGTCAGCATCATTTATATCAAGGACATGGAGGACGCGGCGGAGGCGAAGGAAGCTGCCTTCTCGTTGATTGCGGGAGGAGCCGACGTCATCACCGGCAAGCTGAATGCGGCGGAAGCCGGCCTTGTCCAGGCCGCCAAAGAAAAGAATGTCTACGCAACAGGACGCGGGCCGGACCAGACGAAGATTGCGCCTGAAGCGGTGCTTACAAACATCGTTGAGGACTGGCCAGCGATGTTTGGAAGCACCGCGGATCAGGTGAAGTCTGGCAAATTGTTTGGAACGTTTGTTCAATATGGCTACGACACAGCGCCCGTGACCGGCGCCTCGCTGCAATACGAGGCCGGCAACGCGTTCAATCCGATCGTGCCCGCCGCGGTCGTGAAGGAGCTTGACGACCTGGCGGGGCAATTCAAGACCGGGTCGTTGAAGATCGCGCCGACGGAGCAAGACGCGCGCAGCGGCGGCTAGCTTGGCCTGCGGGATGTCGCGCTGCCCGCCCAGCAAGGACGAGCCCTTGTCGCGTCGGACTTGAAGCCTATGGGCGAGCTTCTCGAAATGCGCGGGATCGCGCGCAGCTTTGGCGCGGTGCGCGCGGTCGACGGCGTCGATCTTGATCTCAAGGCCGGGGAGATCCTCGGACTCCTGGGCGAAAACGGCTCCGGAAAAAGCACGCTCATGAAGGTGCTGTTCGGCCTGATCGCGCCCGACGCCGGTTCAATCGTCCTTCGCGGCCAGCTGCTCGTCGGACACAGGCCAGCGGACGCGATGGCGCGCGGCGTTGCGATGATCCATCAGCATTTCATGCTGGTGGACGCCATGACGGTGGTTGAGAACGTCATGCTCGGATGGCCGGAGGCTGGCCACATTCTGCGCCGAAGCGAAATGGCGAAGCGGGTCCGAGAGGAGAGCCTTCGTTATGGGCTTGGCCTCGACCCGGACGCGGTGGTCGCCGACCTGCCGCTCGGACGCCGGCAGCGGGTCGAGATTCTCAAGGCCGGGCTTCGCGACGCGCAATTGTTGATCCTTGACGAGCCAACCTCCAATCTCGCGCCAAGCGAAGTTTCCGAACTGCTGTCAATCCTCCGGCGGCTCCGCGCCGAAGGGAAAGGCATCGTTTTCATCACCCATAAGTTGCCGGAAGTCCTTGAGGTCTGCGATCGCGTTGTCGTTTTGCGGCTAGGCCGGGTGTCAGGAAGCGCGCGCGTCGGCGACGTTACGCGGAGCGAACTCGCGACGATGATGGTCGGGCGTGACGTCACGACGCCGCACGCGCCGCGCACGGCCCCGCGGGGCGCGATACGGCTCTCGGTCGATCGCCTCGCCGGTCGGGGCATGGGTCCGTTGTCTTTCGACGTGCGAGCGGGCGAAGTCCTCGGCGTCGCGGGCGTCGACGGCAACGGTCAACTGGAGCTCGTGGAGACCCTTGCAGGCTTGAGACGGCCAATCGCAGGCTCGATCCGGCTCGATGATCGCGAACTTGCGCGCGCCTCCGTCGCCGGACGCGTGGATGCCGGCCTTGCCTATATGCCCGCGGACCGCGGCCAAACGGCGCTGGTGAAGTCCATGTCGGTCGCCGAGAATCTGATGCTGCGTGACAGCCGCCGACCGCCTTTCGCGTCCGGCGTCTTTCTTTCGTTTGCGGGACTGGACGGGAAGGCGAATGCGCTCATGCGCGTCTACGACATCCGCGCACCTTCGACTGAAACGGGGGCTGCGCGATTGTCCGGCGGCAACCAACAGAAGATCGTCGTCGCGAGAGAATTCGACAGGAAGCCGGCGGCGCTCATCGCGCATCAGCCCGCCTGGGGGCTTGATCCCGGAGCGACCCGCTTCGTTATCGAACAGACGCTTGCCCTCCGGAACGCCGGCGCGGCGATCCTCTACGTCTCGTCCGAATTGGAGGAGGTGCTCGACGTCTCCGATCGCGTCGGCGTGATGGCGGACGGCAGGTTTATGGGGATCATGCCGCGTGACGAAGTCGATCTCGCACAGATCGGCCTTTGGATGTCCGGCCGAGCCGCATGACTGAGGCGCCGCCGCCGGGCTTGCGGACTTCTGCGCGGCGCCTAGCTTCGCTCCGATTCGTTGCAGCGGAAGGGATCGGGCTTCGTATCGTCGTCGCGGTCTTCCTTTCGCTTATTTGCGCGGCGGCGCTGGTCGCGCTCTCAGGGCACAATCCGCTCGCTGCGTTCGCTGCACTTGCGATGGGCGCAGCCGGGTCTCCGCACCAGTTGGGCGTCGCGCTCAATCGGGCGACACCTTATTTGTTGGCGGGATCAGGAGTCGCCTTCTGCTTCCGCGCGGGCGTCATCAACATCGGCGCCGAAGGCCAGATCGCGCTCGGCGGACTCGGCGCCGCCACGGTCGCGCTTCACTGGCCTGCTTCTGGATCCTGGGCCATCGCGCCCGCTTCGTTGATCGGAGCGGCCGCGCTCGGCGCCTTGTGGTCAGCGGTCGCGACGGCCATCCATCTCGGGCGGCGCGTCCACGAGGTGCTCGTCACCCTCCTGCTCAATTTCGTCGGCGCGCTGCTCGTCCAGCAGGCGCTAGCGGGGCCGCTCGGCCAGGCCGGCGCAGGGTTCTTGCAGTCGCCGATCATGCCTCCTAGCGCATGGCTCTGGAAGCTGCCGAACCTCGACGCGCATATCGGAGTCATCGTCGCGCTTGTCGCAGCTGCGGCGCTTTCCGTGACGCTCTGGCGGACGCCGTTTGGCTTCGCCATCCGCGTCGCCGGTCGATCCCGTCGCGCCGCGGCTTATGCTGGATTTTCGATGTCGGGCCTCACCTGGGCGGCCATGCTGCTGTCCGGCGCGCTCGCTGGCCTCGCCGGCGGCGTCGAGGTTCTCGGCATCCATCATCGGCTCATCGAAGGCTTCTCGCTCGGCTTTGGCTTCAAGGCCGTGACGGTCGCGCTGCTCGGCGCCGTTGAGCCGCTAGCGGTTGCGCCAGCGGCTCTGTTCGTCGGTCTGCTCGAGGCCGGCTCGCTGTCCATGCAGCGACAAATCGGCGTTCCCTCCGCCCTTGTCGTGGTGATCGAAGGCCTCACCATGCTGTTCATCCTCGCGGCGACCGTGAGGCGGGCGTGATCGAATTCCTGGAAGCCGCCATCCGCATCGCGACGCCGCTCATGCTTGCCGCTTTGGGCGGCATTCTCTCTGAGCGCGCGGGCGTCTTTGCCGTCGGGCTCGAAGGCATGATGCTCATGGGCGCGTTCGGCGGCGCGATCGGCGCCTGGGCAAGCGGCAGCGCGGTTGTCGGCGTTGCGCTTGCGATTCTGTGTGGAGCAGCGGTCGGGCTCGTCGTGGCGATTGTCACCGTCGCTTATCGAGCGGACAACATGGTCACGGGTCTTACTGCAAATATTCTGGCGGCAGGGCTGACCAGCTACCTCATGCGCGTGCTCTCCGGCGGCGGTCGCCCCATCGCCATTCATTTGACGCCGCTTCCGCCCTGGCCGATTCCGGGCCTTGCCGATATTCCGGTCTTCGGCACGCTTCTGTTTGCGCTGCCGCCGCTGACCTATCTCGCGATCATCGGCTGCCTCGCCCTCGCGTTCTTTCTCGGCCGCACGCAGGCCGGCTTGACGCTGCGCGCGACCGGCGAAAGCCCGGAGACAGTTTTGGCCTCCGGAGCCGAGCCGTTCCGCGTTCGAATGCTGGCGGTCGTGGCCTGCGGCGCCGTCGCCGGTATCGGCGGCGCGGTTCTGTCCTTGCAACAGGTCGGAACCTTCACCGACGGCATGACCGGTGGTCGCGGCTATCTCGCGCTCGCCTCGTTGATCGTCGCGCGCTGGAATCCTTTTGGCGCGGCGATCGCCTGTCTCGCTTTCGGCGCGGCGGAAGCCTTCGAGCTGCGAATGCAGAGCTTTGGCTTGCCGGTCAGCTCCTATATCGTGCAAATGGCACCCTACTTAATCGCGCTCCTCGTGCTCGCACTTCTCGGGCGCGCGTCACGGATGCCGGCGGCGATCGGACAGCCGCTTCCGCAGGACCAATGAGGTGAAATGTGGCGGAGACGCTCGAGGGCCTCGCGGCCGAACTTGAGAACGGCCAAGCCTCATCCGTGGGACTCGTCGAGCGCGCGTTCGAGCGCATCGATGCATTTGATTCTCGTTTGAATAGTTTCGTCGCCCTTGATCGCTCCGGCGCTCTTGCCGCTGCGAAAGAGAGTGATGAGCGCCGTTCGCGCGGCGAGGCTCATTCCCGGCTCGATGGCATTCCGATCTCCATCAAAGACAATCTCCATGTGGCTGGCTTTCCGACAACATGGGGAAGCCGCGCGCTCAAAGACCATCGGCCTACGAAGGACGAACTGCCGATAGAGCGGCTCAGACGCGCGGGAATGATTGTCATTGGGAAAACGAACGCGCCGGAGTTCACGCTAGAGGGCTATACGCGCAATGACCTGTTCGGCGTCACGCGCAATCCGTGGAATACCGATCTCACGCCGGGGGGCTCGAGCGGCGGCGCGGCGGCGAGCGTCGCGGCTGGCTTCGTCCCCGCAGCGATTGGCACGGATGGCGGCGGGTCGATCCGGCGCCCCGCCTGCCACACCGGGCTTGTCGGTTACAAGCCATCGATCGGCCGCTGGCCCCGCGCCGACGGACTCCCGGCGATTCTTACAGACTTCGAGACCATCGGATCGCTCGCCAGGACGGTTGAGGACACGCTTATGCTTGACGCCGTGCTGCGAGGTCCCGATCCGCGCGATTGGCGCTCGTCCTACGCCCCCGCGCCGAGTTGGCCAAAGAAGGCAGCGCGTATCCTCTATATCCCTCGCTTTGGCGCGGCGCCTGTCGACCCTGAGGTTGCGTCCCAAGTCGAGGCGTTCGCCCGCGGCCTGTCGTCGATGGGACATGACGTTCGCGAAGGCGAAGTGTTTTTCAATCTCGAGATCGCGGCGCGTATCTGGCATGTCGTCTCGCGCGCAGGCGTGGCGTGGCTCATGGCGGAAAATCCAACTTACGAGAAACTTGCAGGCGACTCCGCGCGCGCAATGGCGGAGGCTGGAAGGAAAGTGTCGGGCGCAGACTATCTGGGCGCGCTGGAGGCTGTGTCCGCGCTTCGCCGACACGTCGCTGAACTGTTCGACGGCGTCGATTTGGTCCTGACGCCGACGGCCGCGGCGTTGCCGTGGCCGGCCGAGACACCTTATCCGGATCAGATCGACGGCAAGCCGGCCGGACCGCGCGACCATGCGATCTTCACCGGCTGGGTGAATATCGCGGGCGTTCCCGCCCTCAACATTCCGATCGGCTTATCGCGATCCGGATTGCCGATCGGCGCGCATCTCGCCGCCGCGTTCGGGGCGGACGAACAGCTTCTCGCTCTCGCCCGCGAGGTCTCGCGCGCCAATCCTCTTCCATCGCTTCCCCAGCTCGAGGCGGCGCTATGAACACGCGTTCTCCCGGCCGCCATTTCCTCCAAATTCCGGGCCCGACAGATGTGCCCGGCCGGGTGCTGCGCGCGATCTCGGAACCGACGATCGACCATCGCGGTCCCGACTTCGCCGGGCTCGGACGCTCGGTCCTGACCGGCCTCAAGCGCGTCTTTCAGACGAACGGCCCGGTGGTCATCTTTCCCGCCTCAGGCACCGGCGCGTGGGAAGCGGCCCTCGTCAACACGCTCTCGCCGGGCGATGCGGTCGTGATGTCGCAAACTGGCTGGTTCGCATCGCTCTGGAGCGAAATGGCGAAGCGCCTTGGGCTCGAGCCGATCCTTCTGGACACCGACTGGCGACGCGGCGCCGACCCTGCCGCCATCGAGGAAGCGCTGAAAGCCGACAAAGGCGGCCGGATTCGCGCGGTCTGCGTCGTTCATAACGAGACCTCGACCGGCTGCGTCAGCCCTGTCACCGCTGTCCGCAGAGCAATCGACGCGGCGGGACATTCGGCGCTGCTGCTCGTCGACACCATCTCTTCGCTTGCTTCGATCGATTATCGGCACGACGAGTGGGGTGTGGACGTCACTGTCGCCGGAAGCCAGAAGGGCCTGATGCTCCCGCCGGGACTGTCCTTCAACGCCGTCAGTGCGCGCGCGCTCGAAGCCTCCAGGACGGCGAAGCTGGTCCGCAGCTATTGGGACTGGCGGCCGATGCTCGAGGCCAACGCAGGGTTCTATTTCCCCTATACTCCCGCGACGAATCTTCTGCGTGGCTTGCAGGAAGCGTTGGCGATGCTTGATGAAGAGGGCTTGCCGAACGTTTTCGCGCGCCACGATCGTCATGGCGCAGCGACTCGAGCAGCCGTACAGGCTTGGGGACAAGCGGGCGCAGTCGAACTGCAGTGCCTTGAGCCGACGGATTATTCGTCGTCGCTGACGGCAGTTCGCCTCGCCGAGGGCCACAGCGCCGACGCTTTGCGCGCGCTGATCTTGCGACGATTCAACATGAGCCTCGGCAACGGTCTCGGAATTCTCAAAGACCGCGTTTTTCGGATCGGCCATCTCGGCGACATCAACGACCTCACGCTGCTCGGCGCCATATCCGGAGTGGAGATGGGACTGAAGATCGCCGGCGTGCCGACCGGAACCGGCGGCGTCGACGCGGCGATGGCGGTCTTGGCGGCGGAAGGGACTGAGGGCCAAAGCTTGCGTCGGCGGACGGGGAATCTCCACTTCGCTTGACCTCAATCGACAAACAATGTCTTGCCATCCGCGCAATGATGTTCTATGTTTGTTCTAGGACAAATTGCATATGGGTCGAACCACAATCGTCATTGCGAGCGGAGCGAAGCAATCCAGGAGTCATTGGGCGCCCTGCGGCCCTCTGGATCGCCGCGTCGCTTCGCTCGTCGCGACGACGATTACATTGAAACACCGCGCGCTCTAGCTTCTGTCAGCTCGTCCTGAGGCGCCGCGAAGCGGCCTCGAAGGACGCTCCAGGAGGCGCCAACGAGGCGACGAACTGGACCTCGAGACGCGGAGCTTGGCTTCGCTCCTTGAGGCATGAAGCGGTGGGGTTCGGCGTCGTCCGAAGCTCTGCCTTGGGAGTTGCGGCCGCGCGCCAAAGCGCAGCTAAGGTCTTGAAATAATTCACCCGCGTAAACTTGTGCGCGGGGCGGCAGCTGGCCTGTTTGGTCAGGTGGTAGCGGGAGTTTCCGACCCAGCCGAGCCACAGGTCAGGCGTGGCTACGCGCAATCTCCTCCGCGGCATCGGCGAGCGCCTGGCAACCGAGGACGATGTCGGCCTCGCTCGTATTCTCTGTCCAGTGGTGGCTTACGCCTTTGATGCTGGGCACGAACAACATTCCTGCAGGAAGCTTGCGCGCCAGGATCTGCGCATCGTGCCCGGCGCCGCTCGGCATTGAGATGAATCCGCCCGGCGCACGCGTTTGCGCGGCGCGGCTCAATGCGTCTTGAAACGCCTGCGACATGAGCACGGGGCTCACGGTCCAAAGGGTCTCCATCGTGACCGCACACGGGCCCATCGCATTGGCTTCGGCCACGAGGGCGAGGAGCGTTTCTTCAAAGCGCTGCAATCGCGCGGCCTCAAGGTCGCGCACCTGAAACAACATCTCGGCGCGTCCGGGAACAATGCTGGGCTGGCCGGGCTCGAGGCAGATCGCGCCTGTGGTCCAGACACTGCGGGGTCCGGAAACCTGTGGGAAGCGGTCCTCGATCGTCGCGGACAGGTTGACGAGGGCGACGCCAGCGTCCTTGCGCTTGACCATCCGGGTCGTGCCCGCGTGATTGGCCTCTCCGACAAAGACGATGCGATATTGGCGGATGCCAACGATGCCAGTGACCACGCCGAGACGGAGCCCACCCTCGTCGAGGGTGTCGCCTTGTTCGATATGCGCTTCGAGATAGCCGATGTAATCCGAAGGCACGATTGTCTCGCGCTTGCGCTCCGCAAGGCCCGCGGTCGCTAGCGCCTTGCGAAGAGGCGTTCTGTCATTGTGGTCGCACGCTCTGTCGATCTCTTCGTCGCTGACGTCGCCAGTGAAGGAGCGGCTTCCAAGAAAGGAGCCAAAATGCCCTTCCTCGTCGGCCCACGAGGCGACGTCGATCGCGGCGCCCGACGTGCGGGGATCTTCGCTGAACGCGCGCGCGACCTCCAATCCGTACATGACGCCGAGCGCCCCATCGAGCCAGCCCGCGTGGTTCTGGGATTCGGTGTGCGAACCGATCAAGAGCTTAGGTCCGGTCACGCGCGAACGGCCGAACACGTTGCCGATTCCGTCGATCGACGCTTCAAGCCCGGCCTCCGTGAAACGTCCGGCGAGCCAGCGGCGCGCATCAATGTCTTGCGGGGAAAACGTCGGCCGGTGCACGCCGCTCTTGTAAGCGCCGAATTGGGCGAGGCGGCGCAGGTCCGCAAGCAATCGGCCGCTGTTGATCTGAGGCATTGTGCTGGCTAACTCGGGTTGACGGCGAGGATGAGCTTGCCCGCGACCCGGCGCGAAGCCAAGCGAGCCAGCATGGCGCGCGCTTCGTTGAAAGGGAACGTCTCTTCAAGCGGGACTTGCAGGCTGCCATCCATGATCCCGCCCACGACTGCGTCGATCGATCGGAGCCAGGCGGCGGAAGAGAAGTCGGCGTGGCCAAGGTGGAAGCGGGTGAAAGTCAGCGACCTCGCCACCAGTCTTTCCCACAGATTGGGAAATGGCCGGCCCTCGGCCTCGCCGAAGCTTACGACATGGCCAAGTTTGCGGATCACCGAGAAACTGCGGTCGAGGATGCTGGCGCCAGTCGAGTCCAGCACCTTGTCGACGCCTCTGCCGCTGGTGAAGCGCGCCGCGACTTCAACGAAATCCTCGTCCTCGCGATTGACCACCTTGGCCGCGCCGTAGGCAAGGGCGCGCGCATCCTTGCCTCTCGTGCCCACGGTTCCGATGACGGTTGCGCCGGCGCGCACAGCGAGCTGGGTTGCGAACAGACCCACGCCGCCGCCGATGGCGTGGAGCAGAATGACGTCGCCCGGCTTGGTCACACTCACGTTGTGGAGCAGGTGCCACGCGGTGAGCGCCTGGATAGGAAAGGCCGCCGCCACATCGAGCCCCATTCCGGTTGGGATCGGGATCAGGCGTTCGACCCGCGCCACGCAATGATCGGCGAAGCCGCCCGCCTCCTCCAAGAAGGCCGCGACGCGGTCACCGACCTTCGGGCTGACGACGCCGGGGCCGAGCGCTGCGATCCGTCCTGAGACCTCGAGGCCGCCGATGATCGGGTAGCCCTTCGGATGAGGGTAGGTTCCGCTGACGATCATTGTGTCGGCGAAATTGCAGCCGCAATAGGCGACGTCGATCAGCACCTCTCCGGGGCCAGGGATTGGTTGCAGTGCTTCGCCTACCCTTAAATTGTCTTTCATGCCGGGAGCATCGACGATGATGGCGCGCAAGGAACTCGTCCTTCGCTATTTGGTCGCAGCCGCGCTCGCCCGAAGCGCATCGGTTGCGACCACGTCCAAGGTCTTGCCTCGGATGACGACGCCGTAGTCCGTTTGCGCCTGCTCCGCCGAAATATAGCCGTCGAGCATGTCGCTCAACACTGCCTCGGGATCCCTTTCGAAGGGATCGCCATAGCCGCCGCCGTTTGGTCCGGTCGCCACCAGCCGGTCGCCGTGGCTCGCTCCCCGATAGGGAACCTTGGACGGGAGAGCCGCTTCGACGCCTGACGCGGGGCGCAGCGAGAGGGACGCGGTCGAGCCGTCGTCGCCGCCGGCAAAACCCCACGGGCGATACTTGTGCCCCTCGCCCTCGACCGAGAATGCGCCGTCAGACAGAAAGGCGAATTCGCGGATGGAGCCGATGCCGCCGCGCCACTTGCCTTTGGCGGGCGCCTGATCGCGCAACTCGTAGCGGCTGACGCGGAGCGGAAGATGGGACTCGATGTCCTCTATCGGGTTGTTTCGAGTATTGGCGTAAAGGGTGTCGACGGCGTCCATGCCGTCCATGCCCTGTCTGCCGCCGTAGCTCCCTTCGAGAATTTCCATCTGCACCCAGTGGCGGCCCTCGTGGAGCCCGGTGAATGCGACACACCGCAAGTTGCCGATGCCGGCGCTCACCTGTCCGGGGACGCACTGCGCAAGCGCCTTCATGACCGTGTCAGCAAGCGCGTTGCCGGGGCAGAAGCGCGCAATGACCGGCGCGGGGAAGTTGGGGTTCGCAAGGGTTCCCTTCGGCGCCACGATGTGGATTGGGCGCGTCAGTCCCATGTTCTGCGGCACGTTCCCGTAGACGGCGCTGTCCAAAAGGATGGATCGGAGCGTCAGCCAGATCGCGCAGTCGACCGTGCCTTCGAGCGGCATATTGATCGGCCGATCGTCGACCTGCGGCGCAGTGCCCGTCAGATCGACGGTCATCTCGTCGCCGCGCACTTTCAGCGTCGCTTTGATCTTGAGATCGCGGCGCTTCGCCTCCTCGTCGTCCAGGAAACCGTCGATCGTGGTCTCGGCCGCGTAGTCGCCGTCCGGCAGCACGCGGATCGCCTTGCGCATCAGGCGCTCGGAATAATCCATGAGATCCTGATAGGCGAGCATAAGGGTCTCGAGCCCATATTGCCGCACGAGCGCCAGGAAGCGCTCGGCTCCGATTTCCGCCGCCTTGATCTGCGCCTCCATGTCGCCGACGACGAGGTCGGACGCCCGGATGTTGTCGCGCAATAATTGCCAAACCGCCCGGTTCGAGCGCCCCTCCTCGACGATCTTGATTGCCTTGAACTGCAGGCCTTCCGCATAGGCGTCGACGGCGCTGACGATGCCCGCGCTGCCTGGAGTCGAGGCGCCGATGTCCAAATGATGGGCAGTCGTGACCGAGAAACCGATCAGCTGCTCGTCAAGAAAGACCGGCACGCAAAAGGCGACGTCCGGGCCGTGCGAGGCGCCCCCGTAAGGGTCGTTGTGCATGATGACATCGCCGGGGACGATTGTCTCGCCACGTCTCGCAAGTTCTCTTCGGATCCCGCGGATATATCCGGGGATCGGACCGGACTGGAGCGGAGTGCTCATCTTGCACTCGCAAAGCTGGCCTCCGTCCGGGTCGGTCAGCGCGGCGCCGAAGTCCTCGGACTCGCGGATAATGCTCGAGTAGGCCATGCGCATGAGTTTGTGGCCCATCTCGATCGCAATGTTTTCGAGCGCGCCGTGGATAACCGCCGCCGTCACCGGATCGACGCGGGTTGCAGCTTGGGCGTCCGGAGCGACCGCTGAATGAACCGTCATTGCAGTCCTCCGAGCGCGATGATGATATTGCCGGTCCAGTCGACGCGAGCGCTAGCGCCGGGGGGAACGAGCGTAGTGCTGTCAGTTTGCAGGATGACAGCGGGACCCGGAAAGGTCTCTTCCACCGGGAGTTCGCTGCGGCGATAAAAGGGCGTCTCGAAGCTCTCAAGCATGCCGCCAACCCGAAACACGCAAGGGCTCACGCGCGCCTTCGCCTTTTCGAGAGAACCGCCTTTTGGCGCCTTCATTGCGCGCAGCTTCGGGACGCGGCCGACGCCGCTCACCCGAACGTTCACAATCTCGATCGGGCTCGCCTCAAAAGCGCGCCCATACTCGGCGGCATGCGCGGCGTGAAACGCCTTCCAGGCCTGGGGGAGAGTTTCCTCCGTGATCTCGCCATCCGGTAGGGGAACGCGCAGCTCATAACCTTGTCCGACATAACGAAGGTCGCCTGCCCGGGAGAAGGTTACCTCAGAAAGTGGAATGTTGTCCGCCGTGAACCGCGTCGTGAGGCTAGCCTGCATTTCGGAGAGGCTCTTGTTGAGCTTCTTGAGATCGACCGCGCCGCTGACCTGAAATTCCGTCTGGATGGCGTCATATTTGAAATCGGTCGTGAGAAGTCCCATGGCGGAGGTGATACCGGGGTAGGGGGGTGCGATCACCTCGGGAATGCCGAGGATGGCGGCCACCTCCGCGCCCTGTAGCGGGCCCGCGCCCCCGAAGGCCACAAGCGAGAAGCCACGCGGGTCGATGCCCTTCTGGATCGTACGGGAGCGGATAGCGTTCGCCATGTTGGCATTGATGACGGTAATGATTCCCTCCGCCGCCTCGCTGAGGCCGAGGCAGAGTTTGCTCGCGAGGCCGCCCACAGCTCGGCGCGCCGCTTCTGCGTCGAGCTTCATGCCGCCGCCGAGGAAGTCCTCCGCGTCGAGCCGTCCGAGAACTAGATTGGCGTCGGTGACGGTCGGCTCTTCGCCGCCCATCCCGTAGGCGGCAGGTCCAGGTACGGCGCCCGCGCTGCGTGGCCCAACTCGAAACGCTCCGCCGTGGTCAATGTAAGCGATCGAGCCGCCACCCGCGCCGATCGTGTGGATGTCGATCATGGGCGTAAGCAGCGGAAAGCCGGCGATGGATGTTGAACGCGCGTCGGTCTCCGCCAGCCTCCCATCAACGATGATTCCGATGTCGGCGCTCGTGCCGCCGATGTCGAAGGTGATCAACTTGCGTCGTTCCGCCAGCCCACCGATCCACGCTCCTGCGAGCACACCCGCCGCCAACCCCGAAAGCAGCGTCAGCGTCGGTTTCTCCGACACCATGCTTGCGGTCGCTACACCGCCGTTCGAGGCCATGATTCTGAGATCGGCGGTAAGCCCCATGCCCTTCAGTGAACGGTCCAGGTGGGTGATGTATATCCGAACCTTGGGTCCGATAAAGGCGGCCAATGCAGCGGTCGTGAAACGCTCAAACTCACGGAACTGCGGGGATACGAAGGAGGATGTGGTGACAAAGGCGCCCGGGAGAATTTCGGACACGATCGCCTTGGCGCGGTCCTCATGCGCGGGGTTGAGATAGGAGAAAAGAAAGCAGATCGCCACGGATTCCACGCCGGCGTCGCGAAGGGCGATCGCCGCGTCGCGCACGCGTTCTTCATCCAGCGGCTCGAGTTCCTGTCCGTTTGGCGGGGCCAGACGTCCGGGAACCACCATGCGATTGCGACGCTTGATCAGCGGACGATTTTGCCAAGGCAACTCTTGTCGGATCGAATAATGCTCGACCCGTTGATGACGACCGATATGCAAAACATCGCGGAAGCCTTCATTGGTGATCATGCCCGTGTTCGCGCCCTTGTCCTCAAGGACGGCGTTGGTCGCGGTCGTGGTCGCATGGAAGACAAGATCAATCTCGTCGGGCTTGCGTTGCGCCGACGCAAGGAGGCCCTCGATGCCCTTCATGACGCCGTCCGAAGGATCTTGTGGCGTGGTCGGAACCTTGTGGATGGCCATTGCGCCAGTCTCGAGGTCGGAGAAAATGAGGTCGGTGAACGTGCCTCCGACATCGACGCCGATAACCTTCATGGGTTGGGAACTCCGAATGTCGAGACAGTCACGTTTGCCGACCCAAATACAACAATGCCACGAGCGTTATCGGCGCCGAAGCGTCTGGCGCGGCATAAATCCGCGATGAATCACAAGTCGACAAGGCGGCAACCGGATCCCCATCCCGACTTCCTAGTGCAAAACGCTTGCCGTCCCCAGCGGAGCAATGCAAGTTTGCACGATGCGAAGGCTTCTGATCAAGCGGGAGGCTGTGTGCTCCCGGCATGACGTTTGCTTTGTCCGGGACGTCGTGGGGGCTTCGCCATTGGGATCGCGACGCGATCAAGCGGCTTCTGCAGCGGGAGACTTGAAATGGCGAACCGTTCGTGGGTGTGGCGCACCGTCGCCCTAAACCTGGCAATCTGCGGAGCGGCCGCGGTCTCGGCGCGCGCGGATGATCTGCCGTATTTCGAGGAGCAAATCGCGCCGTTCACAAAGAAACCCGAGTTCGTAGCGCCCGGTCCCGCGTTCGACGCTCAGACCTGCATGAAGAGCAAGACGATTCTCAGCATTCCTGTTTCGAGCGCGAATCCCTTCACGGCGAATATCGAGAAGGCCATGGCGGCCGCGGCAAAAAAAGTAGGCTTCAAGTTCACCACTTGGGAGAACCAAGGCCAAAGTTCGCAATGGGTGCAGGGGATGGACACCGCGGCGAACCAGAAGGTCAGTCTCATCGACCTTCTTGCTGGGACCGACCCGCGCGTCCTCGTGCCGCAAGTTAAGGCTGCACAGGCTGCAAATATTCCTGTCGTCGCGTCGCATTACAGCGGCGTCGAGCAAACCGCAGACGTGAAAAAATATGCCGACGGAGACGTCCCCATCGATTACGCAAAGGCCGGAGCTTTGCTGGCCGACTGGGCGGTCGTCAAAACAAAGGGCCATATGAACGCTCTTGTCCTGATCGCGACAGGCCCGCTTTCCACCGACTCGATGATGTCAGGCATCGAAGCGGAGCTGAAACACTGCGACGATTGCAAAACGAAAGTGATGAACTTTCCGGTCGTCGACTGGGGCACCCGCATCACCCCCGGCGTGCAGGCTGCGCTCCTTGCCGATCCGACGGTCAACTACATCATCGTGATCTACGACAGCATGAGCCAGTTCGTTGTCCCCGCGGTCACGATCACCGGGTCGCAGAAGAGAGTTGGAATTGACGCCTTCAACGGCACGCCGTTCGTGCTCGGGCTCGTGCAGCAGGGGCAGGTGGAGATGGATATCGGCGAGAACCTCGACTGGATCGGTCACGCGATCATCGACGCCGAGATGCGCCGCGTCTGTGGCCTGCCTCTCATCTCGGATCCCAAGATCCCCTTCTATATTTTCACCCAGGAAAACGCGAAGGACGCCGGGACGCCGCCCCAGCTGTCTCAGGGTTATGGGGACGCCTACGTGAAGGGCTACGCAGACCTGTGGAAGCTTCAGTAGGCGTGGCTCGCTCGCCTGCGGCAATCGTTCCAGCGCTTCGGCTCTGGGACCTGAGCAAAACCTTCGGGGGCCAGAAGGCCCTCGACAAGGCTTCGCTCGAAATCGCGCCAGGCGAGGTGCATGGCCTTCTCGGTCAGAACGGTTCTGGCAAGTCGACGCTTATTAAGATTCTGGCCGGGTTCCACGCGCCGGACCCTGGAAGCCGCCTGGAGATTGGTGGCGCAGACGTTGCGCTGCCGCTCGCGCCGGGCGAATTCCGGAAGCACCGCATGAGCTTCGTTCACCAGCATCTCGGGCTGATCCCGAGTCTGACGGCGCTCGAGAACCTCTTCCTCGGGCGGCTCGCGGAGCGCGAGGCCTGGGCGATCAACTGGAGCGTGGAGCGACGCGCCGCACGGTCGCTCTTTGCGAGCTACGATATTGATATCGATCCTGACGCGCGCGTCGCCGACATCGCGCCGGTCGAACGCGCACTGCTCGCCATTGTCCGCGCGATTACGGAGATGAACGAGGCAGGCGGAGTTGGAGCGGGCCTATTGGTGCTGGACGAGCCGACCCCGTTTCTTCCCAAGCGCGACATCGACCGACTCTTCCAACTCGTGCGCGCGGTCATAGCCAAAAGCGCAAGCGTCATTTTCGTTTCTCATGACGTGGACGAGGTGATGGAGATTACTGATCGCGCGACTGTCCTGCGGGATGGCAAGGTCGCTGCAATGATAGAAACGAGCGCCGCCAGTAAAGCTGACTTCATCGAGGCGATTGTCGGCCGGAAGCTCGCTGCCGTGGCGCCTCCAACGGCTCCTGCGGTGCGTGGTCCTAGCCACGCCGTCGTGCACAACTTGTCCGGGGGAACGATCGAGGGTTTCTCACTTGATTTGGCCGCTGGAGAGGTCGTTGGCGTTACTGGGCTGATCGGGTCTGGCTATGACGAAATTCCTTACTTGATCTACGGCGCGCGGGAAGCTCGCGGAGGCACGCTCGACATTGGCGGTCGCGGCGTCGAACTCAGTAAAATCAGGCCGCGCGACGCGATTCGCCACGGGGTCGTGCTGGTGCCTGCCGATCGGGCCAACGCCGGCGTCGTCGGCACTCTTCCCGTCGCTGACAACGTCACCATGCCCACCCTTGCCTCGCGGTTCAGATGGTGGATGCTGCGCCGGCGCGCGATGACCGCAGAAGCTGGAGAAATGAGTCGGCGTTTTGAAGTTCGCCCAGCCGACCCGACCATGACGGTCGCTTCCCTCAGCGGCGGCAATCAGCAAAAGGTCGTACTCGCCAAGTGGCTTCAGATGGCGCCGAAGCTGATCCTTTTAGACGAGCCGACGCAAGGCGTGGACGTGGGCGCTCGACAAACGGTTTTCCGGCACATCGCGAGCGCAGCGTCAGCCGGCGCGGCGGTCCTTTGCGCGAGTTCGGATTACGAGCAGCTCGCCGCGATCTGCAGCCGCGTGCTGATCTTCGCGGCTGGCCGGGTCATCGCGATCCTTGAGGGGGCTGAGATCAACAAGGAGGCCATCGCGGAGCGCAGCCTCGCCGGGAGTTTCGCGTGACAGGCGGAGCGTTCGTTCAACAAAGCGGCGAGTCATGACCGACTCCGCGCCCACTCACGAAGCGGCCTCGGTGGAGCGTGTGGCGCATACGCCGTTTGTCTACAGGCTGGAGCAGTTCGGTCTAATTATCGTGTGGCTTCTGCTTATCGCGGTTTTCGGCTATTTGCGGCCTGACACGTTCCTGACCTGGTCCAATCTCTCGACGATCCTCGGCTCTCAGGCGGTTCTCGTCGTGGTCACGCTTGGGCTCATCATTCCCCTGACGGCCAACGACTTTGACCTCTCGATCGCGTTCATCATGACGATGTCGTCGATGCTGGTTGCCGTCCTCAACGTCAATTACGAGATTGGTATCGGCTGGGCCGTGATTGCGGCACTTGCGCTTGGGATTGCAGCGGGCCTCATCAACGGTCTGCTGATCACCGTTTTCCGTATTCACTCGCTGATTGTCACGCTTGGCACGGGCACTTTCCTGCATGGCGCAACGCTATGGCTCAGCGACTCGATGACGATCAGCGGAATTTCGCCATCGCTCATGAATGCGGTCATCGTCGATCGGCTCTTCGGCGTCCCTCTCGAGTTTTACTACGCGATCGCCCTCGCGGCTCTTGTCTGGTACCTGCTCGAGTTTACCGCGGTTGGCCGGCGCATTCTTTTCGTCGGTCGTGGACGCGAAGTCGCGCGCCTCAGCGGCATCGACACCGATCGCATCCGCGTCGCTTGTCTTGTCGCTTCAGGGTTCTTCGGCGCTTTGGCTGGCGTCCTCTACGCAGGCACTCAGGGCGCGGCGGACCCGGTATCGGGCGTCAGTTATCAGCTGCCGGCCCTCGCCGCTGCCTTCCTTGGATCGACCTGCATCGCGCCAGGACGTTTCAACCCGTGGGGCGCGACCGTCGCCGTCTATTTCCTGGTCACTGGGATTACAGGTCTCGTCTTTTTGGGTTTCAGCTCGTTCATCCAAGAGATGTTCTATGGCGGCGCCTTGGTGATCGCCGTCACCTTGTCTCAACTTGTACGCGGTCGTCAGGAGCAGCAGTTCTGACCGGCCGTCGCTTATCTGGAGCCAAACGTTGATCCCTCTCTCGCTTGAACGCGATTTTGTCGGCTATGGCGGCAATCCGCCGGATGCCCGCTGGCCGGGCAAGGCGCGAATCGCGCTCAATTTCGTGCTGAATTACGAGGAGGGTTCCGAATACAGCATCATGGACAAAGACGGCGTTAGCGACGCCGCTCTTACCGAGTTGCCGAGCGCCGCCGTGCCGCGCGGCGACCGCGACCTCGCAGCCGAAAGCATGTTCGAATACGGCAGCCGCGTCGGATTCTGGCGTCTGCACAGGAACTTCAAGGAGCGAGACCTGCCGATGACGGTCTACGCTTGCGCTTTGGCGCTCGAGCGCAATCCGCCGGCGGCGCAAGCGATCAAAGAGGCAGGGTATGACATTTGTTGCCACGGCTGGCGTTGGATCGAGCACTTCAGGCTCGACGAAGCGACGGAGCGCGAGCACATCCGTATGGCTGTCGAGAGTCTGAAGCGTACGGTTGGGCAGCGTCCGTTAGGCTGGTACTGCCGCTATGGGCCGAGCGTCAACACACGACGCCTTGTGATGGAGGAAGGCGGCTTTCTCTATGACAGCGACAGCTATGCAGACGAGCTACCCTATTACGTGATCGCCGAAGGGCGTCCGCATTTGGTCGTGCCTTACTCGCTCACCAACAACGATTTGAAATGGGGCACAGCGAACCTGGGGAGCGGGGAGGACTTCTTCACGATCCTGCGGGAAGCTTTTGACTTCCTGTATGAAGAGGGGCGTGAGGCGCCGAAAATGATGAATGTGGGGATGCATATGCGGCTCCTCGGCCATCCCAGCCGAGCCTCCGGCCTTGCGCGTTTCCTCGACTACGTGAAGAGTAAACCGGATGTTTGGGTCTGCCGGCGCTTGGATCTCGCGAAGCACTGGCTCGCGCAGCATCCTTGTGAGGTTGTTTGATGAAGCGCTTGAAGATCGAACCGATCGACAAAGAGGCCTTTGCGCCTTTCGGACAGCTTCTTCCGCCGGCGCCGCCAGGAGCCGGCCGTCAGGAGCTCATTGAAGAATTGCAGAACGATCGCGCCAGCGCGCGACCGCGCCTGTCCATCGCAACCACGGAGCCGAAAGCCTTACCGCTCACTGCAGTCCAGATGGAGCGGCACGTCCATTCCTCGCAGGCTTTCGCGCCGCTCGACTGTGCGAGTTATCTGGTGATGGTCGCGCCGCACGGGAATGGTGGAATGCCGGACTTCGAAAAGATCCGGGCCTTTCGCGTGCCCGGGGACACGGGCGTCAACTACAAAGCCGACACTTGGCATCATCCGCTTAGTCCGCTCGAACGCGTCGGGCGATTCGCGATTCTCAACTTTGTCGATGGAACTGTCGCCGACGAACAATTCGTCGACCTGCCGCAGCCGATTCTCATTGAGGAGTGACGGTATAAATTGGATTGGCGCCTGCGGCTTCGAATGGCTCGCCGGACATGATGCGCCCAGCGCTATCTCGTGGCCCTAAATGGGTTTAGGCTGCGCCAATGCTCTTTCGGACCGAGCCTTCGGGCGTTCTCGCCATCAGTCAGCCGACCCATGCGTGGATTTCTGGCCAGATTCTGCGCGCCTGGGACGAGGCGCTTAGCGAGCCGCTGCTGCTTGCCGCAGAGCAGCACGACATCGGCTGGCTGGACTGGGAGACGACGCCGACTTTCAATCCGCAGACTGGCCGCCCGCATCTCTTTCGCGAGATTGGCGCCGCGGTGCATTCGCCGATGTGGAGACAGGGCGTCGAGCGTGCCCTCGGCGCCTGGGGCGCGCATGTGGCTTTGCTCGTTTCGCGTCATGGTGGGGTGATTTACCGCCGCTACACCGATCGCCACCGTATAAGCGAAGCGGACGCCGCGGCGGCGCAGACGTATCTCGAGACGCAGGCGCCGCTAGAAGCCGCGTGGGCCAAGACGCTTGGCCTGGACGCCGCCGCGCTTCAAAAACAGACGACCCTCGTGGCGTTGAGCGACACACTATCGCTGGCTCTCTGCGGAGAACTGAAGACGCCGATCGAAGTCGAGGCGCCGAACGCGAGCGGAGGGACTGAGGGTCTAAGCCTGATGGAACGGCCCGGCCATCCTTTTGATTTCGTCCTCTCCCCCTGGCCGTTCAGAAAGGATGTGCTTGACGTCGAAGGCGAAGCGCGTCCGTTGCCGGCGACGGGTCGTTTCGACAATGAGGCGGCGATGCGGACATGGCTCAAATCGCCGGAGCGTAGGGTGTTTCGCGCACGTCTAATGAGCGAATCCGCGACTTAGCCGAATGGCCAGCAACGGCGCGTAAGCGCGTCAGGAGACTGCTCTCATACGCCGCGCGTGAAAGCGCGCGACGTAGGGTTGAGGCGCAAAGTCCCAAGAGGTCAGATGCAAAGCCGATGCAACGGCCTTGCCGCTCGCTGGCAAATCGGGCAGGTTTCTTGCTTAGAGTGTCGGCAATGGCTTCGCTCTGAGAAGTGAAGCCGTAACGAGGCAGGGGCCTCCGATCGAAAAGAGGAGTGTGACATGCGATTGTCAATGACGCGTCTCGGCCTTATCGGCATCGCCGCCGCCTTCGTTAGCGCCCAGGCGGCCAATGCGCAGACAGTCGCGCTCGTCACGATCAACCAGCAGGCGCTCTTCTTCAACCAGATCAATGACGGCGCCAAGCAGGCGGCGGACAAGGCGGGCGCGAAGCTCGTCATCTTCAACGCCAACAACGTCGCCGCGGCTCAGAATAGCGCAATCGAGGATTATATCGCCCAGAAAGTCGACGGCATCGTGCTCATCGCCATTGACGTGAATGGGGTGAAGCCCGCCGTCACCGCGGCGAAGAAAGCCGGCATTCCCGTCGTCGCGATCGACGCCCGTATCCCCGACGGCGACAATGCCGCTTTCATCGGGGTCGACAACAAGGGGGCCGGCGAGCAGATCGGCAAATACTTCGCCGGCTATGCAAAGGAC
>Ga0210406_10001830_pt1 | contig 25077 bp, 34 predicted proteins | sample IncBWC30MmetaG_FD_155454 | JGI IMG/M metagenome (GOLD analysis project Ga0210406, IMG submission 155454) | Forest soil microbial communities from Barre Woods Harvard Forest LTER site, Petersham, Massachusetts, United States - Inc-BW-C-30-M | ecosystem: Environmental > Terrestrial > Soil >... | reverse complement strand
TGTTCCTGCTGCAATTGTGCAAGGAGATTTAATTGGAACTGTGACAGCACACGGCTTTGGTGCAACTTCATTCCAAGCAACTTCAACTGGATTGATCGGCTTCGTCGCAGAAGGAACATCACTAGCAGCATTTACTGATTCTTCACAACCCACAGGTATCACATTTCAGGTAACACCATCATCCTCAATTGCTAAATCAGAACAAATGCACTTGAGTGGATCTGGTGTATTGAGTGTGCTAGGTACTGTTGCATCTACGAATGCAACAACAGGAACTATTGTTTCTTCTGGTGGCGTGGGTGTAACTGGTGCAGTAAATATTGGTGGTAGTTTAGCATTACAAACTGTCAATGCAAATACTATTGCTGTAGGTGGTTTGCCAGCATCTGACACTGGCACATTGTTACGCTTGGATAACGTAGATGGAACTTCATCTGTTGCATTGTTATCATCATATGTAAATGCTGGTAATCCAAACTCTAAACTCACATTGCGTGGTGCTCGCGGCACTGGTGCAAGCCCAACTGCAATTCAGAGTGGTGACGTAATTGGTGGTATTGGTGGCGAAGGTTATGGCACAAGTTTCCTAGGAACCGCGACAGGACAAGTGAATTTCGTTGCTGAAGTCGGTGCATTTACTGCAATTTCTCAACCAACTGCAATTTCATTCCAAGTTACTGCGTCTGGTTCTGTTGCCCCATCTGAACAAATGCGTTTGACTTCTGCTGGTGTATTGACTTTGAGCAGTGCGACTGTAAGCACAACAGCAGGGACAGGTGCATTAGTTGTTACTGGTGGTGTTGGTGTTGGTGGTGCAATGAACGTAACTGGTACTGTGGGGCTTGCTGGTATTACTTCGGTAACAAACAATACAACTAGCACAACGACTGGAACAGGTGCATTAGTTGTTACTGGTGGTGTTGGTATCGGCGGAACAATGACTGTCGGTGGTGTTACTAAACTAACATCAGGAACAGCAAGCACAACGACTGGAACAGGTGCATTAGTTGTTACTGGTGGCGTCGGCGTGGGTGGCGCGGCCTATGTTGGTGGCAACGTTGTTACTTCTGGTAACTATGCTGCAAAAGCTCCTGTAACAAACGCAACAACAACTTATACACAACTTGCAACCGACAATTCAATCATTTTCAACTCTGCGTCAGCCGTAACTGTGACATTATTGACACCGTCAACTGTGCCTGGACAGATTCTGTACGTGAAATCTACTGCTGCAGGTGTAGTTAGTAGTTCAGCATCCAATGTGGTTGCTCTCGGTGGCGGCGCCGCGCAAGCACAGATTTTGTCTGCGGCCGGCAAGTTTGCAATGCTTCAGTCTGATGGTACAAACTGGATTGTGATGATGGCTAACTAATTTTATATTAGTAGAATTTAAAAAAGCCCCTTAAAGGGGCTTTTTTATTACACTCCTGCTTGTATCTCATACCAACAAGTATCGCTTTCACTATATACAAATGTATAAAATCCGCCACCATTTGTGTTTAATATTGGTACGTATGTCCTAGCATATGGTTGAAAAAATATTGATCCATCAGATGTATTAATTTCAATAGAATTGAAATTACCGCTAATCCTCACATTAACAATATGTCCGTTACCGAGTGGCATTGGCATTGTTAATGTAAAACCTGTTGGCCACTGACCGACATCTCCAGGTGGAGTAAAATCCATAGCGTTTAACCAAACATATTTTGAATTTTGTGTTATAGAATATGAAGTCAATAGTTGTGCTGTAGCTGAAGTTACTTGCACAATTTCTATATCACTATTTGTTAATGGATTTGAATTTGTTACAGAAAGATTGCCGCTTGAATCGACGGCGAGGCCGGACCCAGATTGAACCATGACACCGCCCAATACTGTATCTGTTGCTGAGGGAAGAACTGCAGTTAAAACTGTTGTGAGATTTGAATTAGACATAATTTTCTCCTTTTAAATAAAATTTAATACTATTCAAATGTGTTGCTATTTCCATACCTACATTGTGCAAGTATGGATTAATATTTAGTATTAAATTTACAGGAATTATATCGTGCTATTATCTTTATATTTGCATCTATCTCCATGATGCAATTTCATATTTCCGCCATCCACTAATTTGCCACAGTATATACAAGGAGTTTTCTTCTTAATTTTTCCTTTAAGTGCTTTGCTGAGATTTTTCTTAGCTTCTTCAGTAACAACAAATCCTTTCAATGTATTGCTTATTTTAGCTTTTGTTTCCTCAGTTTGTGTTCTTCCAGTCAATGTTTTCTTGAGTTTTTCTACGCTAGAAGCATTATACATGGGATTGTTACTGGGATTCAACATCCATTCTTGTTTTTGTTTTCTTGATTTATCTGATATGCCTTTATTACCTTCGCCTCCGTCAGTTAAATTTCTCAGACAACCAGTTCCCAGATCAATACGGCCAAATTCTGCAATCCAAAATGCCTCCCACATGTATGCATCGTCCTCTGATAAATTTTCTTTGATAAAACGTATTCTTGATTTATCTTTAGGTCGAAAATTTGCTTTTATTCTCATATGAGGTTCGTATGCCCTATTGTTTTTTCCTTTACCGATATAGTAAGGTGATCCCTTAGGACCATTCTTTGTATCCTTGTCCCTCAAATACATATAAACGTAATAAATGTCCATTCTTATATTCTCAATACATACAGATTATATCACAAAATTTCAATAAATAATAGTATTAGGAATAACCGTCCATGGCACAACCGGTATGGCAAACACTAGCTGGTAATCTCGGTGTCATCGCTGAGAATGTTTTTTACACACTAAACTTAGTAGCACAAGATCCAGACAATCAAACTATTACGTATAGTCTTGTGTCTGGTGCGCTTCCACCTGGTATCCGACTAAATTCTGCTGGCACATTGTCAGGTGTTCCAACTAAAGTAACATCAAATTCTTCAAATCAAACAACATTCAATAGTGATGTAAGCAGTAGATTTACTGTCAGAGCAAAAACAACAACCAATAATGTTGCAGATCAATCATTCTCTGTTACAGTTACTGGTGAAGTTGCTCCAATAATTACTGCACCCACACAAGGTTCATTAGGACAATTTTATACTGGTGAATTTATAAGTATTCAAATTGTAGCTGCTGATAGTATCCCAGGTGCAATTTTAACATATAGTATCGTCAATGGCGCACTTCCTGCAGGTGTCACTTTAAATGAAACAACAGGTCTTATATCAGGACACATTATTGAAAATCCACCTGCTTCTGGATTAATTCAAGGATGGGATGAAACTCCATACGATAAAGGTTTATTTGATTTCAATAGTGTCAATGCTGATGCAAACTATAAATTTACTATTGCTGTTACTGATGGAATTCAAAATGTATATGCAACGTATTACTTCTTAGTAGTTGCAAAAAATTCACTCACAGCAGACAATACACAACTCACAGCAGATGATGCAGGTATTCCTACGGCAGATGAAGATACACTAAGTATTCCGTTCCTAACTACAATTGGCCCAAATATCGGCACTAGCGTTAGCGGTGATTATTTCGCATTCCAATTTCACGCAACTGATCCAGATGGTGATGCTATAACATTTCAAGTCGGTACATTCTTATACATAAACACAACTCATATAACATGTGATAGCACAAAATACACTTGTGATGCATCTGAATTAAACTCTAATTTGCCGCCAGGCTTGAAACTTGATTCTCAGACTGGATGGGTATATGGTCTCGTTCCTCCTTTAACAATCGGAACGGTCACATTTAATTTCACTATGGTGGTTTATAAAACCCAATTCCCATCATATATTAGTTTACCCGTAACGTATAATCTTGTCATTGAGGGAACAAATGCCAATATTATATCTTGGATAACTCCGAGTAACTTAGGATCAATGAACAACGGAGACACTAGTATGTTCTCTATTCAAGCTGTTTCTAGTTCTGGTGCTGGCTTATCATATTCTATTGCTCCTGACTCTGCAAGCAAACTACCAGATGGATTACAATTGCAACAGGATGGCTTGATTGTTGGACGTGCAAGCTTTGAAATTTTTACTTTAGATCACGCAACTACAACTATTGATGGTGGTGTGACTACATTTGATGCTACTTATACGTTTGTTATTCAAGCAACTGATTCAACTCAAACAGCAATAAGCACTAGGGAATTTGTTATTACAGTAAAGCCCACATATTTGAGACCATATGATGATTTGTATCTATTTGCATATCAAGACACAAATCCACGCAATGATTTTACTAACTTCATTAATAATCCTACAATATTCCCTGAATCTTCTATCTATAGATTTAACGATACATTTTTTGGTGTCTCACAAAATTTGAATATGCTAGTGCTGAGCGGTATTAATCCCGTAGATTCTGATGTGTATCTTGCTGCCATGCAAAAAAATCATTACAGAAAACAATTATGGATGGGTAATGTAAAAACAGCAATGGCAACTGATAGCAACGGCAATCCATTGTATGAAGTCGTTTATGTTGAAGCTGTTGATCCGTTGATTAATGCAAGTTCAGCAGCAGGATTGAACGTTCCTACGCCTCAGGCTCTAAGCAAATATGCTGTAGTTGAGACTGTGATTGGTCCAGTATATCCGAATAGTATTGAGGCAATGCGTGATCAAATTGCATTTGGTAATCTCAATCTGAATGCAATCACACCAGTAAGTGCTGATGGTGTATCATTTACTGCTGATGACACAAATAATACTGCTGATGCCACTCCGCCGGAGGGTATTACAACAAACATAGGTCTAGAAACTTATGCTCAACTGCCATTATGGATGACTAGTATTCAACCCAATGGCAGTATTTTGGGATTCACACAAGCATTTGTTATCTGTTATACAAATCCTGGACAAAGCTCTCGTATTGTGTATAATATTCAACAATCAAATTATGATTTCCAAGAAAATTATTTCTTAGTTGATAAGTATGTTCTAGACGATGCGTTAAGTATTAATTACAACACAAGCACAGGATCATTCTTACCTAGTGCAGAAACAACATTTGATAAATTTACAACTGTTGCAAGCACGCTCCCTATTGTAACGACAGTAAATTATGCTGTATCAACATCTTACAACTCTATCAATGGCCAAACAATCTCATCCATCAATGCAAATGGTGGATTGGATGGCAGTATGATTTCCAGTGCCAATGATAATAATACAATCATTTTTGCTAAACAAGAATTCTATGACGGTATTTTGGATCCAAATTTTGGATGGTATTCGAATGGTCAGGAAGCACTAAGTTTGTCTCTTGACACTAGCAATATCACATTTGATTCAACTTTATTCACATATGATATGGTGTATAAAGAAGTTTCTACGTCAGCATTTGTAATTCCTGGTTATACACAGGTTCAATTAGGTCAATCGCTAGTAAATATGCGTTCAGGTGTGTGGCAAATTAGTATAAACCCAATAACAGAAATTGTCACGTTGGCTTATAAAATAAATGTCAAGACAAATCAATCCGTTAATGTGTTGAATGGAAATACTTATGCTGGAAAGAACTTGTTCTACAATCCCATAATTGAGTCTGGCTCAAATGTTCCAGAATATGATATTAACCTTTCAGTTATTCTTGGACACGAAACGACATTCGATATGCATACAACTAGATTCTATGACAATAAAGATACTTACATGGCATTTGGTGATGGAGATACGTTCTTAGAGTTTCCTAAGTATAATATCTTGGCATAAATACTAAAATAAAGGACACTTCATTTTGAGTAACATTAATCCTAATTCTATTAACATCACGTTCCCTGTTGCTGGTCAAGACAACAATTCTCAGGGATTTCGTGACAATTTTGCAAATACTGCAACCAATTTTACGTTTGCGGCAGCAGAAATTACTGACTTGCAAAATAAAGCAATTCTTAAATCGGCTTTGACTGGTGGCACATTAAACAATAACTTTCAAGGTGCGCTTCTTTCAAATGCAGTTACTGCTGGTTTCGCAGATTTGATTCTTGATCTTGGCGTTGTAAGTGGTGCTGTAAGTATCAATGCAACTACTGCATCATTCCAACGCATTACGACTGGTGGATCAACAACTATTTCATTTGCTGGCTTTCCAGCAGCTGGTAATTATGGTAGGCTTCGTTTAGAAGTTGTTGTCACTAACGTTGCATATACACTAACAATTCCAGCGACAGTCACATTAGGAACTACAGGAATCAATGGGTTGTCTGCGAATGTCATCACATTCCCTACAGTAGGCAATTATCTGTATGAATTTAGCACGTTTGATGGCTCAGGAAGTTTCTTCATTGTTGATCTATTACAATCACGCACAACATTGAATGGTAATCTAAGCATTACTGGTAACATTTCTGCAACTGGTTCTCTTACTGGTGGATCAAACGTTAATGTGAATGCAAACGTGACACCATTGGCTTCTCAACCAGCTGCACTGCCTGGTACATTGCTACGTTTAGTTAATCTTGATGCTAGTGGTTGCCGTGCATTAATTGAAACATACAACAGTACAAATCAGGCGCCAGGTATTTCTGCTAGACAGGCACGAGGAACGGCAGCCGGCCCAACTGCAACACAAACGACTGACTTACTAGCTACATTTACTGGGCATGGATATGGTGCAACAGGATTCGGTGCAGCTTCCACTGGTCTATTTGGTGTGATATCAGAAGGTGCATTTACTGATACTTCAATGCCAACTGCGCTTATATTTGAAGTTACACCGACTAGCTCAATAACTAAAGCTGAAAAAATGCGCTTGAGTAGTACTGGTGTATTAACTGTTACAGGTGGCGTGGCAAGTACATCAACCTCAACTGGAACAGTGGTTGTAACTGGCGGTATGGGAGTAGCTGGCGCAATATCTGGTCAATATTATATTGAAAACGTAGTAAGTAAAACTACTACATATGTTGCTGCAACAACAGATTCTGTCATTTTATGCAGTGCAACAGGCGGCGCATTCTCAGTAACATTACATACTCCTGTTGGATTTACTGGAAAAGTTATTCAAGTTGCTAAGACAGAAACTTCAACAAATAATATTACTATTGCGACTAGCGCTGGAGCTATCAATGGGCTCCAGGCATTGTCTGGTACATCATTTGCTACAAATACATTACGTGCCTCATACATATCAGATGGAACAAATTGGAATCAAATAGCATAAAAGAAAAAGCCCCGCCGGGGCTTTTTCTTTACCACATCAATAGCCACCTGGTAGCCATGCATTTACAGATTCAAAATACACCCAAGTGCTGGCTCCAGCACTATATTGTCTAAAACTAGATCCACCTTCATTTGTGGGATAGATAGTAGATCCGTCTGAAGTTGCCAAATTCCCATATTGTAGATTTCCTACGCTATAAGTAAATGTATGCCCGTCACCGGTTGGTATTGGAAACGTTAGAGTCCAAGTGCTATTATTAGGTGGAGAACCAGCATTAAAACTATTAGTATCACCATAAAATATTACATACCTAGCATCACTAGGTACAGTATAAGAATCAATCAAAAATTCAACTGTTCCTCCTACAACATTAACCATTTGAAGATAATACGTTTTTGTATTGGTCAATTTATTTACAGTTGATACATTACCTGATCCATCGACTTCTAACCCTGAATCCACTTTAATGCCTCCCAAAGTAGAAGTTGTTGCTATAGGCAATGTATATCCACTACTACCAGAGATTGCTTCAGCAACAAATTGAGTAGAAGCTGCATTATTAGAACTATCACCATTTGCTACTGTAGGAACTTCAACAGGACCACTAAAATTTACACCACTAAGCAATGCATAATTATTCAATGCTGTTTGTGTTGCATACGTAGTTGTTGCATCTGAAATTGTCAGATAATTAGACAAAGACAATTGTGTTGCATAAGTTGATGCTGCTTGAGATGTAGATAGAAATTCAGTAGTATCAACTGAGATATTACCGTTACTATCGACTAAGATACCAGAATTAGCTTGAACCATGACACCACCCAATACATCATTTGTTGCTGATGGTAGATCCACAACTGCTGGAATTGAAAGTAAAGCTGAACCAATGAGATTTGAAGTAGACATAATTTTCTCCTTTTATATAAAATTTAATACTATTCAAATGTGTTGCTATTTCCATACCTACATTGTGCAAGTATGGATTAATATTTAGTGTCTAGCATTGCGGAATTATATGGTGATATTATACCAACTTCCTTGACTTTGCCTCATCATTTCCTCTATACTTCAGTTCTAACAAGGATTAAGTATGTCTAAGCAAATCGACTTCAACAAATATACAGAGTTCGTTAAAGCAGTATCTAGCGAACCAACCAATAATGTAGATGCAATGATCAATCGCATTACTGAACTAGCAAACAATTACCCAAACCTCAATATCAGCCTTATGATGAACAGTGCGATTGGCTTAGGTAGCGAAGGTGGCGAGGTAGAGGAGGTAATCAAGAAAGTAATTTGGCAAGGTAAAGAACTAAATGAAGAAACAGTGTTTCATCTTAAAAGGGAACTCGGTGATGTAATTTGGTATTGGACAAATATGTGTCGTGCATTAGGATTTAAACCAGAAGACATTATCGCAGAGAATGTAAATAAGCTTGAGAGTCGTTATCCAGGCGGAAAATTCGATGTTCATTGCAGCGAAAATCGTAAGGAAGGTGACCTTTAATTTAGGAGCCAGAAATGGAATTAATCGCAGAAGCAAAATTTGAGGATGTAGATGTAACAACCAACGAAACTCGTTGTATCGTCAGGTTTTGTAACGGAACCATTGTAACATATACAGAAGAATCAGATTTGCAAGAAGTATATAAACAACTTGCAGAACAATTCGAGATGGGTAAACAGAAAGAATATTTCGAAAAAGAGACTACCCATCTAGGTCTAGGAGAATAATCATTCATCCACTTCACACCATAGACATGTCAAAACTGTCTGATGCACAATTACAAGAGAAAATCGGATTACTAATGAGCCGCATGCATTATGCTGGCTCATACGGTAATATGTCTCTTTGGAATCAGCTTCACCTTCTTTATGAACAATATCAATATGAAGTTCAAGAACGATATCGTATCAATCAAGAAAAGTTGCTAGAAAAAGTAAGAGAAAAGAAGGGCTTGCCGCCACAAGAACCACCAGAAAAAAATCTAACATTGGATTAAACATGCGAAATGTAATTACATGGAGGCCTGCCTTCACAAGTATTCTATTGACTGAAGATATGCTTGTTCCGGTCAATTTTGAATTAGAACTAAGAATGCAAATCGTATCAGAGGCATTCGAGGAACAGGATATCGCATTAGAAAGAATACAAACTGTTGCAGAAAGCTTCTTTAGTGGGTCATTAATTTGCACTATGAACGAATTTGCAGCAGAACTACCGTATGCATTTAGTAATAATGTGGTGGCAGTTCCATGCGAACCCACCGATCATATTCTTTGTGGATTGCTTTACACAAAATGCAATGCTGTAGCTGAAGGTAAAATTATTATGGAAGAAATCACGATTGTTTCTTCACGCGGATCCGGTATAGAATATTCAATTTCACATGAACATCCTCTTCCAATTTTCTTACAGAATACTAATTCCACTGTTGCACCTTGGTTCTTAAGAAATGATATTAGTTTTACTGATAGTTTCCAACTTGAAAATAAAAATATCATTGAATTTCCACTTGAATATAGTTCTTGGGAAGAATTGGAATTAAATTGGGATCGGAATAATAAGGCAGTGACAGAAAGCAAGGATACTGATATCATTGACTTCAAAAGTATTATGCCTAAAAATGAAGGTTAATGAATACGGAATCTTTTGTAGAACTGAACAAGAACTGTTGGATAGCTTGTGGGCAAATCCAACAGTCGATATCTCTTTAGCTATCAGCGAACCAGAAATTCAAGAACAGTATAATCACGCATGTAAATTGTATGTTACTAATAAGAGAGCAACATACAATGGGAAAACGCCAAATATTTCAACAGAAGAATATCATAAAAGCAATCAAGATACATGGTTTATGCCAGACGAATATAAGTGCTTCGATATTCATCAATTTCTGGTAGATTCGTGCAAAAATGATAAAGAATTGAACAGAATTGCCTATGAAATTGGCGTCTATGAGGAGAGGAATCTTTTACCTCTCTTACGATATATTAAATATCTCGTAGATACTATGCGTAAAAATAAAATAGTTTGGGGTGTTGGTCGAGGAAGTGCATCTGCATCTTATGTGCTTTTCAAGTTAGGTATCCACAAAATAGATTCAATAAAATTTGATTTAGATGTATCAGAATTCTTTAAGGAATAAAAATGGCAAAAAATATTTACAAATCAGCAAAGGGCAAGGTTGTCGATATGGACAAACTTAAGCTAAAAAATGAAACAACCATTGCAGTTGGTAATAAATCAGTTAATGCACGCGGTGATGTATTGGGTCCTGGTGGAAAAATTATCAAATCACGCGACGAAGTTATGAAAGAACGTTACAGCACAGAAGCGCTACCAAACGCAACCCCTATAAACAAAGGAAACAAATAATGGAATCTACAGAAAGAAGGGTGTTCTATGTTGATGTAGGTGATATGGAACCAAATGTTGCACAAGCATATCTAGAAAGTTTATTTTTTGAATTTAAGAATAGGGAGATACCCAATGGCACTCAATCCAATCAAAGTTAAAGGCATTAAGCCAGTTAGAGACCATGTTATCGTAACTGACATGGAATTTGATCAACGTATAGTCAATAACATTATCTTGTTGAAAGATGACGGGAAATCCCAAGGAGTTCGCCCACGTTGGGGAAAAGTTTATGCAATTGGGCATGAACAGAAAGATGTTACGATTGGTCAGTGGGTTTTGATCGACCACGGTAGATGGACTAGAGGTGTTAAGATTGAAACTCCTGATGGGCAAATTCATACTATTCGTCGCGTAGATCACAAAGATATTCTTATGGTATCTGATACTAGACCAAATGATGAAACTGTGCGTGATGGTATTAGCTCCCCTAACGCATAAAAATAATTCATACAACAAATTTATATGGGACATTTAGTGTCCCATATTTTTTGACTTCTGCATCAACAATCACGTATAATCACTCAAGTTAAACATATAAAGGTTTTTATGAAGGAATTATGGGTTGAGAAATGGCGACCAAACACAATCGACAATTACGTATTCAAAGATGAAAATCAAAGAGAACAAGTTGAATATTGGGTAAAAGAAAAAAGCATCCCACACATTATTCTTAGTGGTGCAGCTGGAACTGGTAAGACGACTCTAGCCAAAGCATTAGTTAATGAATTAGGGATTGATCCATATGATTTTCTTGAAATTAATGCATCCAAAGAAAATAGTGTTGATACTGTCAGAGAACGGTTATCCAACTTTGTAAGCACAATGCCATTCGGTTCATTTAAGATAGTTCTTATGGATGAAGCTGATTATATGTCTGCAAATGGCCAGGCTGCAATGCGTAATCTGATGGAATCATATCATGAAAATGCACGATTTATACTCACTTGTAACTATCCACATAAGATCATTCCGGCACTTCATAGTAGGTGTCAAGGATTTCATATAGATAGTTTGGATAAAACTGAATTTACTGCCCGAACAGCAACTATTTTACTAGAAGAGGGTGTAGAATTCGATCTTGATGTTTTAGATACGTATGTAACTGCATCATATCCAGATTTGCGTAAATGCTTGAATTTGCTTCAAGCAAATAGCGTTTCTGGACTACTTAGAGAACCGAACAAATCTGATAAAGCCACACTTGATTATAAGTTGGCTGTAGTAGATATGATTAAATCTGGAAAAATCAGAGAAGCAAGGCAATTGCTATGTTCTCAAGTCAAAACTGAAGAAATGGATGACTTCATCAGATGGAGTTATGATAATTTAGATTTATGGTCTAATACTGAAGAAGGAAAAGATCAAGCAATTCTTATTATACGTAACACATTAGTAAATGTCTCACTCGCGGCCGACACAGAAATTCTTATTTCTGCAATGTTGGTCGAACTCTCACAAATTAATTAAAGGAAACAAAATGAAAAAAGATATCTACCTCATTTCTCACTTGTATAAGACAGCACGCCCAGGTGCTCATACTGCTGCGAAAGACTTCGGAAAAAATGAAGCTGGTTGGCAATGGAATGAAGAAGTTTCTTTCAAACAAAAAATTAGCAAAAAGGACAATGTTTCTGCTGCTGTTATTCTAGGTCTTCATCAAAAGAAAGTTATTCGTTCCTCAATGAATCCTGCTGCAACCTTTGACGAATTGTATAATTACTTCTACAACAATGGTTACAAAGATTATCTTGATCGTGTCAAACAAGCTGAAGATATTGTTGCTCGCGCGGTAGAAGAAGCGATGGCAGAAATGAAAGATACGAACACAGATCCTACTACATTCCATTTCCCAAAGGCTGAGGATTTCGAAGTTAAACCAGAAGTAGAAGATTTTACTGACTTTACTCCAATTAAAATGGAACAACCAACGAATGAGTAATATTATTTTAACTGATATCGATGGATGTACGTCCGAATGGCTTAATGCATTCAAATATTGGATGGAAAAAGAGCATGGTGAAGTCATGTCTGAAGTTCAATCCTTCGATTTACTTGTAAAATATCCGAAGCTTGAACCTAAGCAAGTATTTGCTTGCATCGAGGAATTCAATCATAGCGAAATCATAGCAAGGCTCATTCCAACAAATGACAGTCATCAAGTGATTAATTCATTAAATGCTGATGGTTACAAATTTATTGCTATTACGAGTTTGTCTGACAATCCGATTGCTTTAGCTAATCGAACTGCAAATTTACAAACATATTTTGGTGATAGTTTCATTGATATCATCTGCCTAAAAACTGGTGCAAACAAAACAGAGACATTAGCAAAATACACTGACGCATTGTGTTGGGTAGAGGATCATCCGAAAAATGCCGATGCTGGTGTTGAGTTAGGTATTCATAGTTTCTTGATTACTCAACCGCATAATGTCGGACAAGAAACAAAGGCAACACGAATAGATAGTTGGAAAGATATTGCTAGATGGCTTAAAACGTTTTAAATAAAAAAGGGGCTGAGTCAGCCCCTTTTTCTTATTCCTCGTTCTGAGGATCTTCTTCCCCATACAACCACAACACTTCTTTTACTGTTTCCGAACGTTGAATATCATCTGTCCCAAATTCAACAAAGGAAATATATTGTGTCTTGCTATTACGCAGTCTATCGATGAAATCACGAAAACCATTGTCTGCAATGTATTTCTTATCATGCTGCTTCAAATCTCCTGTAATAACTAACTTGCAATTCTCAGAAACACGAGTTGTTATCATTTTAATTTGATTGATTGAGCAATTTTGTGCTTCGTCCAAAATTACGAATACGTTGTTGAAGTTACGACCACGCATAAATGCCATTGAAGTCATTTCGATAACTTCCTCATCAATCATTTTATTAATCTCAGGAACTGAGTAATATTGCTTCAAAACATCTAATAGAGGAATACACCATGGAGCCATCTTTTCCATGAGTGTGCCAGGTAGAAATCCCATCTTCTCGTCATCTGCGCCAACACTAGGTCTAGTCAAAATAATTTTATCAACTCGGCCTTCTCTTAGCGCCTTAATTGCTGCCAACATTGCTACGTGTGTCTTTCCTGCTCCAGCTGGACCAGTTGCTAACACGATAGTTAATGATGGATCTAACAATTGATAAATGTATTCTTGCTGATTATCAGTTTTAGCTACTAATTGCACTGTTTTTCTCTGCTTTACATAGCTATTGAAATTGATTGTGTTATCTTGATGTGGAGAACTACGATTTGTTTTCTTGTTGTGTGAATCGTATTGATTGTAATGTTCGTCCTCTACTGCTCTGTTTTTTCTTCTTGACATCAAATATTTTCCTTAAAATAGAAAAGGTTACTGCGGCTAATATGAGTCATATCTTTCTGTGATGAGCACAGACTTTCAATGCTCATACTTTTATTTACTACTATCCTACCTCTTCAAATATACGCTTAAATTTCTTAATCTGCAATCATAAATAAACCAATTGGCAAAATTCTCTATGTTTCTTCGTTCGATAAATATCTGTATTAGAGAAATATTTTATGGCAGCGAATTTAAAATCGATTATCGAAAACATCAAGACTGTAACTGAATCGCCATCAATGGTGGCAGCCATTATTGACTTTGAACGTGTCTTGGACGAAATGGACATGTATGCGTATGCTAACTGGCAATTTGGTGAGTTAGTTGAAGGTCCAGTGTTTGAAAAATATTTTGTCACTTGCACATTCATGTGGCCATATACAAAAATGCCTGATCCAGATGCAGCAAAGCGATTACTTCAATATGATATAGAAGTTGAATATAACCTAGATCGATTAGAAGTTCCAGTAAAGATTAAATCGCCGTATGATTACAAACCTGGCACTAAATTTGCTAAGCACAAATTTATAAAAGTTTGGCTCGTAACTATCACTATGCCAAAAGATTTGATTTCCAATATTCAAAAGGGAACTGTTGAATTAGAAAATGAACAGCTTGATCTAGAGGATATTGAAGAAGCATATTCTGAAGGTATGGATGAAGAGGAAAATGAAGAGGACGAGGAAGGTAGCGATGAGGATAACGGAAATCAAGAGGGTGGCCAAGAAGAAATGGCATTGCCAGGCGGCAACCCAGGTGGAATGCCTGGACCAGGTATGGGAGCACCAAATGTCTAAAAAAATCAATGAAGGTCTTGAGCCACTAGACTTGAAGAGGTTGGTTCGTCCTATTTTACACGTAGATGAATACAAGAGTAAATTGGGTGAGGATGATGATGTTATTGTTCTTAGCTTTACAATAAAGGGCGAAGAACCCGCTAAAGAATTAGCAAATTTCTTTGAAAAAGGATATGATTGGATCCTGGATTCAGATTCTAGCTCAGGTGAATTAGGGAATAACTATTATCTTGTGTTTGTCGAAATGGAACGTAGGACAGATGTTCCAAAAAACATCATGAGACTAGTCACAGAAATGAAGAATTTAACTGGTCAAAAATCTAATGAATGGAAATTTAAATATGGAAAAGATAGTGAGTCCTATCCTCTAGAGGTTAAATACTTAGAATCAAAAATTCCTCTATCGCCTCATGCATATCGTCTATTACAAGACCAGTTGAATGCTATGAAACATGCTGCAGGATTAAACGTTGATGACACCACTAAATCAACGAATGAAGATATCAACTTTTTGAAAAGACTTAGTGGTTTAGAATAAAGGTATAAGTATGTTTGGATTATCAACCGTAAAACTAGTTGCAATTGCAGTGATAGTATTATCACTAATAGGAACAGTAGTGGGTGTTAAGTTGCGGTTAGATCACTTAAACTCTGAAGTGGCAACTCTGATTGCACAAAATGCAACATTAACAGTTGCAAACAAAACTGATGAAGCAAATATCAAAGCAAGTAATGACGCAGTAACACAATTACAAAATCAAGAAGCACAGCGTTCATCAGAAGCAAAAGCTGCAATGCAGCAAGTTCAACAACAATCAGTTGCACAACAGAAAAAGATTTCTCAATTACTTGCACAAAAAGCAACAGGAAACAAAGCACAAGATTGTTCATTGCTTGAACAAAACTTGAACGCTGAATTGGGATTACCACAATGAAATTATTAACTATTATCGCCTCAGCAATTCTGGTATGTGGTTGTGCCACACAAGCACCTGTTGTAACTTCAGTTCCAGTTAAAGTACCCGTAGCTGTAACCTGTACTGTCCAACATCCAGATAAACCAAAAAATTTATTGTCTGGATTGAAACCAACTGATTCTATTTTAACTAAAGGTAACGCTGTCTTGGCTGAACTTAAGTTATATCAAATTTACAGTGCAGAGTTGGATGCAGCCCTCACTACTTGCACAACACCAAGCACAAATGTCCAAACTCAATAAAAGCAACATTGATAAAGTTCATGATACGGTTGTCAATTCTTGGCTAAAAAAGGATTGGAAGATTATTGCTGGCATAACTTACTTGACTATAAACATTTTTGACTTTATACTATTTCCTATTATGTTTGCTGTTCTATTGCCTGCACTTCATCCTGGAACGCCACCCCTTGAATGGAAACCTTTGACAACTAGTAATGGTGGTCTATTTCATATGTCATTTGGTGCTATATTAGGTGTTACTGCATGGAGAGAACAGGGATTCTCACAATCATTTGCCAACGCAGCACAATCTGGAAATGATAATCGAGGATACTATCAGCAACTAGAACAAAATTATTCACCTGAACCTGTTCACCCACTTGCATCCAAATATGATCCAAATATATTTGCAGGACCAGATAATCAGACGGATTGGCAAGGCAATCAAATTCAATGAAAGCTAATTGAAATGTTGTAAAAATACAACATTTTGGTTGCTTTCTGCTGTAGTTTAAGCTACAATTAATTCATACATACACATTTTCACTATGACTCCACATGAAATATTGGGCGTCGGCCCATCCGCTTCGGAAGAGGAAATCAAAAAAGCCTACAAAAAGCTTGCGATGAAACACCATCCCGATAGGGGCGGCGACGAAACCAAATTCAAAGAAATCAAAGAGGCTTACGAACTCCTTACAAATAAAAATCAAAATCTGAATCAGAAACAATTTACTGAATTTCAAGATATTGATTTGTCACAAATTTTTGCCCATATGAGAAATCAATGGGGAAATTTTCAAGCGCAACAACCTCAAAAAGCAAATCATTCATTGCACGTTAATATTATGTTAGAGTTGGAAGATACTTTAACTAATCAAGTAAAATACGTTCAAATTAAGAAAACTACGAAAGAACCAGAATACGTTCGTTTGGATATTCCTGCTGGCACGTTTCATGGTCAGAAACTAAAATATCCAAATCTAGGAGATGATGCAATTTCAGACTTGCCCAAGGGTGATTTATATGTTACAGTTATTCTAAATGCTCCAGAAGAAACTCAAATTCTTCACTCAGGCGATATATGTATTCAACGCAAAATCGATTGCTTTGATGCTGCGCTTGGAACTAGCATCGAAGTCACAGGCATTGACAAGAAAGTGTTTGAAGTACGGGTCCCACCTGGCACGCAGCATGGTGCAATTTTATCACTAGCAGGTCAAGGCATCAAAATTGGAAATGTTCGAAAGAACATTCTTGTCCAAATTCTCATCGAAGTTCCCACTTTAGTTACAGATGATTCATTGAAGCAGTATATTGAGAAGTTAAATTCTTCGTTAAATATTTTTGAAAGGAAAGAAAAATGATCGGATACACACCAGAAATCGAACAAATTATTGAAAACGCTAGTGCGCTCGCAAAGTCACTGAATCATGAATACGTGACTTTAGAGCATTTGCTACACTCAATGGTTTCTGCACAAGAATTTGGTTCTTTGCTAACTGAATTTGGCACTGACACCCAAAGCTTGAAAGCTGACGTTGAACAGCATTTGAAAAATCAAAAGAATCTAGAATTGGAACACGGAAAGGCACCGAAGAAAACGGTAAGTCTTGAACGCGTATTCAATCGTGCATTCACTCAAGTATTGTTTTCTGGACGCACTACTGTCCAAACAATTGATATCTACCTTTCATTGACTGAAGAAAAAGCAAGTCATGCACTATACTTCCTTAAAAAGTATGGTGTAGAGAAAAACGAGCTGGTCCAATTTTTTAATGGAAGATACGTGGAAACCAATAAACCTAATAATACTGCTGGTGGGAAGAAAAACCTCACTGAGGACAAAGCAGACGCAATTTTGAAAGAATATTGCGAAAACCTCAACGTACAGGCCCAAGAAGGTAAGATCGATCCTGTTATCGGTCGGGAAGAAGAAATTTCTGAGATTGTCCATATTATGGCAAAGCGCTCTAAGAGCAATGTTTTGCTTGTTGGCGATCCTGGAACTGGTAAGACTGCAATTGCAGAAGGTCTCGCAAAGCGACTTGCTGAAAATGATGTTCCCAATTACTTGAAGGGTTATACAATGTATAATCTGGATATCGGCTCTTTGCTTGCTGGTAGCAAGTATCGTGGTGAATTCGAAGAAAAACTTAAGGATGTTATTAACGCACTTAAGACGAAGGGTAAGGTTATTCTCTTTATTGACGAAGCGCACCAAATGAAGGGTGCAGGAGCAAGTTCAAATAGCTCTGTTGATTTTTCTAACATGATTAAGCCTGCACTTGCAAAGGGACAAATCAAGGTTATTGCATCCACGACTTGGAAAGAATTCACTGAATCTTTCGAAAAGGATGCAGCGCTAATGCGTCGTTTCTATCGCCTTGCTGTTGATGAACCAACACCTGCAGTGGCGAAGGAAATTCTTACTGGTTTGCGTAAGAATTTCGAAGAATTCCACAACGGAAAAATCTCTCAAGAAGCAATTGATGCGGCAGTCGATTTGTCTGTCCGTTATCAAGCTGATAAGCGTTTGCCTGATAAGGCACTTGATTTGATTGATGCTGCATGCGCAATTTACAAAGTCAAAGAAACTGTTGATTTTATGGTTACTCGTCAAGATATCATCAAGCAAGTTAGCAAGGCAACAAAGATTCCTGTAGAACAAATCTCTGGTGCTGATAATAACACTAGCAGCGTTATTAACCTTGAATCGCAAATTAAGGCTATCGTTAAGGGTCAAGATAAAGCAATTGAAACTGTTCTTGATGCGATTTATGTTGCTAAGGCTGGTTTGCAATCGCCGACGAAGCCGATGGGTTCTTTCTTGTTCACTGGCCCCACTGGTGTCGGTAAGACTGAAACAGCTAAAGCGCTTGCTCAAGCATTGGGAATGAAGTTGCTTCGCTATGATATGTCTGAATACCAAGAGAAGCATGCAGTTGCTAAGTTGATTGGTGCTCCTCCTGGATATGTCGGATTCGAAGATAGCAATGTTTCTGGCGGATTGATTGTCAATGACATTGAAAAGCATCCAAATTCTATTATTTTGCTTGATGAAGTCGAAAAGGCTCACCCAGATGTATTCAATGTAATGTTGAATTTGCTTGATGAGGGTTACATTTCTGGTAGCAGCGGTAAGAAGGCGGATGCTCGTAACTGCATTATCATCATGACGTCCAACTTGGGTGCGCGTGCAGCAGAAGGTAATACTATCGGTTTTGGTCGCGATCTTAAGAAAACCGGTGAAGATGACAAAGCTGTTAAAGAATTCTTCCGCCCAGAATTCCGTAATCGTATCGATGCACAATGCAAATTCGAAAAGCTCTCCAAGGAAAGCATGGTCGAAATCGTTGCTAAGTTTGTTGGCGTGCTTGCTAATTCTCTTGCAGAAAAGGATATCAAGATTCGCTTGACGGATGCAGCAGTTAGTGTATTGATCGACAAGGGTTTTGATCCGATGATGGGTGCGCGTCCACTAGAACGCAAGATTCATGAACTTATCAAGGTGCCTCTTGGTCGTAAGATTCTGTTCGATCAATTGGGTGCAGGTAGTATGGTGACTGTTGATTACCGTGAGGATGAATTTAAGTTTGATGTTGTTTCCTCTGTGAGTATCGATGGTTTAGGTTTCAATCAAATTTTGGATGAAAATGGATACGTTGTTTTGGACAAACCTCAAGGCCAATAACAACGAAATCAAGTTCGAAGGAAGTAAAACTCTGAGTAAGGGTTTTACTTCCTCTTTACGCCTTGATGATCGTTGGATATATTGTTGCTTATATGAGAGAAAAAGTGATAGATCAGATATTATTAATACTATCCTTGAAAATGAATTTTATGCTGAGAAGTGGGGCAATTCTTATAACAACCGACAGTTAGAATGGGGCCCATGGAGAAAAACCAAAAGCTCTTATGTTGCTAAACAAAATAGATTTGTTGATTCTGTCATCAACTATAAGAAAACTCATCCAGAACTAAGTTTTCAATTTGGATATTATGGTGGAAAGGTGTGGGGTTCTGAGCAAGATTTAATTGCATTGCTTACAGCAATACCTGATCTTGCAAAATATGTAAGTGTGATTACTATGCCATCTTCTGATGAAGCTGAACAGCTAATTAGAGACGGATATATTCTCACAAAGACTGAACCTAAAATGCCATATCGTGCAAAAACGCAAGCAGGCTATATTAAGAAAGCAAGCTTAGAGAAAGTTGTCCGTCAAGTAGAATTGTCACCTGACAGGTATGCAGTGTCTGGTTGGTTTAAAAATAAAGCAGCTGGTTTGTATAAAAGTTGGTATACTAATAATGTCTGGACTAATTCTACTGCGGTTAGTGATAGCGTTCGTATGAGTTCAAGCAATATCTACTTTAAAAGTGAGCATGACATTGCATTGTTTGCATTAATTGATTCATCTTTGACAAAGAAAGTAGAAAAAATGTTGATGGATCCAAGTCAACATCAAATAGTTAAATTAAACAGAGTTAAGAAGGCTAGAAAAAATGCTAGAAAAGATAAAGAATTGGTTTAAATCTATTGATACCGAAGTTGCATATGATCCTCAAGTAGTAGAGGCAGCAACTAGAGATAAGGTACCACTTCCACCGGGTCCTAGAACGATAACTCAATATGAGTTATGTGAAAAGGGAAGGCATGAATATGGTAAATGGCAAATGAGTGCAGGATATTTCTTCCAACGTAGATATTGCAAACATTGTAACTATTGTCAAGAAAAGAGTATGTAATAAATACTACTATTAAGTAGGAATTTATTATGGCACAAATCGCATCTGTAAGTTACGTAATCACTGTTAGCAAAATGGTTAAAAATGATTCTAACGATTCTGTTAGTGTAGATGATTTTGAAACTAGTCTAGAGGCAATCGCACAAGAATTGGTTGGTGATGCTCATTTGGTAGAGGTTATCAAAGCAGAATGAGTCTCCCAACCTCTACCCTTATTCAGACTGTATCTTTCGGAACTCCTAGTGGAGTATATGATGGGTTCAGCACAACATGGTATAGCAACCCGATTTATGGTCCAGGATACTATGGTTATAGTCCAGGATTGGTAACTGTTGCATATTATGCAAGTGCGTTTATTAGCAATATCACTCAAGCATTTGTAGGCGATATGAATCTCCAAGGAACTTTAGCACAAAATCCTCAGGCTTCAGATTGGGTCGATATTTCCAGTACGTTAGTGGGAAATTTAAATCCTACTAATGCCACCCCTATAGCCACTAGTATGAATACTACAGGAAACTTTACCTACCTTCGTATAAAAGTTAGCAATTTTTCAAGTGGTAATATAGTCAAAGTTCAAGTCAATTACTAAGCTTTGCAGCTAAACCCCAAAGACGCTAAATACTCTATTGAAATAGGGTTTTTATGCGTCTTTTCCATTTGTTCGAAGATATTTCACATCAAAATTTAGTAATATACCCTGGTAGGTTCAGTCCTCCAACTAAAAATCATTTGAATGTATATAAGTATTTGGCAAAGACGTATGGTGCCAATAATGTATATGTTGCAACCAGCGATAAGGTAGATCCTCCGCGGTCGCCCTTCAATTTCGCAGAAAAGAAAGAACTACTTTCATTCGCTGGCATTCCCGCAAACCATATCGTAAATACAAAATCGCCATATATGGCAAGAGAAATTACAGAGCACTTTGATCCAGCATCAACAGTGCTCATTTTTGCGGTTGGACAAAAGGATATGGAAGAGGACCCACGATTCAATTTTAAGCCTAAGAAAGACGGATCACCGAGTTACTTTCAACCATATGCTGCAAATAAAGGCAAACTAGAAACTTTTGACAAGCATGCATATATTGTTCCAATTCCTAATTTCAAATTTGAACTAGGTGGCCAACAGATTTTAGGTGCGACACAAATCAGAAAATTATTTTCGGAAGCATCTGCAGAAGAACAAAAACAAATCTTTACTGAACTGTATGGTCGATTTGATCCTAAGCTATTTGCATTAGTTCAGTGCAAATTAGCTCCGCAGGTGGAAGAAGGTTTCGATATTGAAGGACTTAAACGAAATGCAAGAAAAGTAGCAGCAGGTGCGTCTATTGCAATGGCTGCAATGGGTGCAAGTCCGCAGGCAACAAAGGCACCAGATGTTCCTGTAAATCCATTATATTTTAGATACAAAGAAGCAGAACGTAGAGAAAATATGAAGAAGGAACGAGAAGCTGCAATAAAAAGAAACGCTGTCAAATATAAAAGCCAACAATTTTCTAAAAATGAAAATTAATTTTTCTTGTATCGTTAGTAGTAATAATTTAAACAAACCAAAGTTTCGCATTTGGTTGAATAACAAAATGCTTTTAGAACAAACATACATTTGCAGCAATGAATATGAAGTTCTACATGAAACATGCGAACTAGATTTGCTGTTAGGTTCGTATGAATTACGATTAGAATCATTAAGCGAGAATGCAACATTTAATTTGAGTAGAATTAAAATTGATGACGTTCTAGTAGGGACAAGCTTTACTATATAGGTAAATATGTATTATGTCTAAGAAATCAATTACAGAACTACATTCCATCGCTAAAGATGCTATGGCAGTTGTTGAACAAATCAAAAACGGTAAATTTACTCTTACTGAAGCTGAAGTTGCTCGCTTATCTCAGATCAAATCGTATATCGATACGTTGAAAGAGAGTGCTGAGCTACAACACCTTTGGGAAAATGCTACAGCAGGCGCAAGTTCTGCCGGATCAATTGCTACGGTTGTAAGTGGTGGGCCTTCAAAGCCAATCAAACGCATGGATGAGTATTCAACTAATCCCAAGATGATTCCTGTTGATAAAAATGGCAAGCAGATGAAGAAGTCTAAGGTTAAAGAAGATATGGGTGTAATTGAACCTGTCACTAATGATGAAACTACTGCCATCAATAACTTGAAAGGCGTTACTGGATCAACCTTTTCTGGAACGCAAGTAGGTAATGCACTTAATAAAGCACAGGCTGGTGCAACATTAACAACCACAGATCAAAAAGTATTACAGCCAATTTTAAACACCATGGGAAATGTTGTTGATGATCCAAACTCAGCAAATCAGTTTAGATCAACTGCTCAACGTGCTGGTGCTATCAATATGGCAAAAGTTAATGCTCAAAAACAACAGCAAATGCAACAGCAACAAAAGAATCAACAAGCTGCAAACCCGACGAATCCGAATAATCCAACAACTAGCTCAACATTAAGTGCTAATCCGAATTCGTTAGGAGCACAAAATAATATCGGGACACAGTTTAAGGCTGGTGGCAATGGTCAAAATCTTGCACAGCAACAAACAAATCTCGAATCTAAGACGCCGAAAGGCAAACGAGTAAGTGAATCATCACTTATGAATCAATATTTAAATTTTAAAGGATCCAGTAATGGCAAATAATAACGATGATATTCTTCGCTCAATGAAGCTTTTCGAAGGCAAAGACACGAAGAAGGATGACAAAAAAGAAAAGAAAACTGCACCATGGTTAGAAAAGGATGCAGATCAAATGAATTTTACTCCTCGTGGTAAGGATGCTGAAGTGAAAGCAAAGGGCGAGAAAGAGAAGATCGATGAATTCAAGATGAAGCCTACTCCAGACAGCAAAAAAGGTATGTTTAAAGGCAAACCTAAATCTGAGATTCGTAAAGAGCTTGCAAGCGTCAAAGCACGCATGAAGTCAATCGAAGATTCTGGTAAGAAAGTTCCTAAGGCTCTGCGAACTAAATTCAGCGAACTGACATTTGCGTTACGTGCAAAGAATGATTGGGGTAAAGCTGAATCAAAAGAAAACAAACCAGCTAAGAAAGCGAAGGTAGTTAAAGAATCATTTGATCTAGAAACTGCAATTGATCGCATGCTTGCCGAAAATTTCTGGGGTGGTGAAGAAGATGGTTCCCAAGACGGCGGAAGTTCAAGTATGGGATCAAGTGAAGAAGGTGGTGAATCCCCATTGGGAAATGGTCATGAGCATGATGAAGAAAGCTCTAGTGATGATAGCAATGAACACGAAGATGTATTGAAGATCGATGTGCCAACGTTCATCAAGTTCTTAGAATTCGCGAGAGAAGATTCAACTGGTGATGACGAACTCCACGAACTTGCTGAAAAGCTAGTTCAATGTTGTAGTGAAGGCGAAACTATCACAATGGAAAAATTCGAAGAAATTTGCTGCATGAATCATGACGGTGGCCAAGAAGTAGGTGCTAATTCAGAAGCTGGACAAGAAGATCATGAAAGTCCTGACTATGGTAATGAGGAAGGAGATTCTGGCTCTAGTGATTCGGAAGAATCTGACAGTGATTCAGGATCAGGTGACTCTGACTCTGGTGAAGAAGAATCTGAATCTAAGGCTCCATATTCTGTCTCAGAATCTATGCGTATCCTAATCAACCGCTTGAACTAATTTAAATTATCGCAATATATAAAAGGCTATGGAGACATAGCCTTTTTCTTTTAATAGTATTGACTACTAAGATACAATACTCTACAATCATTCAACTGAGGCATTTTATGAAAACTAAACTACAAGAAGCATTGATAGAAGCATTAACCATTCTAGAAAACATTCACACAGAGCTTCGGGAAAATCCAGAAGAAATTATTTCTCATATGGACAATCAAGAATGGCATGCAAATACATGTAATCTTGTGACAAAAATCTGCTATGCAGGAAAAGACATTGCAGAAACAGTATTATCTAGCATAGATGCTAGTAGATCAGTTGATGATCTATTCAAAGGAAAATTAGGAGAGTAAAAATGAGTGACAATAAAAAATTTGTTCCGGCGCATGAAAGGACTTTCACTTCGGAGCAACGCAACAAACTGATTTCTGTAATCTCAGACGGAATTGAAGTTGAGAAAGAAATCGAAGATTTGAAGGGCGGATTAAACGACACAATCAAATCTATCGCAGAAGAATTGGAAATTAAACCATCAATTCTTAAAAAAGCAATCAAAACAGCACAAAAAGGTAAATTTACTGAACTAGATGAAGATCATTTGACGCTAGAAAATATCTTAGTGACTGTAGGGAGAACAGTATAATGTATTTGGACGCGATACATAATCGTAAAAC
>Ga0210406_10001829_pt1 | contig 25077 bp, 25 predicted proteins | sample IncBWC30MmetaG_FD_155454 | JGI IMG/M metagenome (GOLD analysis project Ga0210406, IMG submission 155454) | Forest soil microbial communities from Barre Woods Harvard Forest LTER site, Petersham, Massachusetts, United States - Inc-BW-C-30-M | ecosystem: Environmental > Terrestrial > Soil >... | reverse complement strand
TCGAGCCTTCCTGTGACCTGTGACCTGTGACCTGTGACCTGTGACCTGCGCCTATTCCGGCGGCCGCGGTACTGCTGGCGCCAGCGGCAGCTTCGTCGTTTCCCGCAGCATATTCCGTTCCTGATCCGAGAACATGCCCTTGAAGCGGTCGGACTCGAGTACGCGCTCGCGCTGATCGGGGGGCATCGCTCGCAAGTCACCGATGGCGGTCTTCATCACCTGCTTGCGCTGTGCAGGCAGTTGCTGCCACTGCGATGCCAACTGCCGCGCCTGCGATTTCTGCTGCGGCGTTAAGTGTTCCCAGGTTTCGATGCGGTTCAGCCGCTGTTGCTGGGCCTGCGGTGACAGGCTGTTGAAGTTATTCAGGCGATTGACGAGCCGCTGCTGCTGTTGTGGAGGCAGCTTGCGGAATTGCGGGTCGTTCTGCAGCGCTTTCTGTTGTTCGGCAGGCGGCAAATCGCGATGCGTCCTTAGCCAATCGCCTCCGTGGCGCTGCGCTGCGCTCGGCGGGCGTGGCACTTCACGTCGCGAGTTTAGGGATTCTGGCGGGCGCGCGACTTCCTGCGAGCGGGGCGGGCCGTTTGTCGTTGTCTCCGAGCGTGCTGCTCCTGCTGGCGGACGGGCTACCTGGCCGGACTGCTCGACTCTCTGTGCGTTTCGTTGTTCTTCTCCACGCGCCGGCGGCCGTGGCACTTCGCGGTGCGGCTGTGAGCCCTGTTCTGAGAGAGTCATGGGACGGTTGCCGGGCCTGGCATTCTCCGGCGGACGAGCCACCTGCCCTCCTTGCGACGAGGCAGGTGGATTCCCTGGGTTTCGCTGAGGGTAGGTGGGAGCGGTTGACCGCGCGGGGAAATGTTCCGCAGGCCGCTCCGCACGGACATAGGTTCGCTCCTGGCGCGGAGGCCGCGGCGCCTCCAGTCGTTGCTGCGTGGCTTGGTGCTGTTCTCGGCGCTGCTCCTGCTTTGGATGTTGTCCCTCGGCAGGCAACGAGAGGCCGACCGCCAGCAGAAAGCTGGCCACCGTAGCGATCCCGTTTTTAAGCCTGCGAGTCATAATTCTCTTCTGCCAACTTGCCTAGCTCTTTTCTGCCCACCGACCACTGCCCACTGCTGTTACGGTGTTTCCTGATCCGCATCGACATCAGGCTGCACCTGCAGGTCGTCAAGCAGATCGAAATTCGCATACAGTTCTTCGTTCTTATCGAGAGTCTGGAGGTCGCCCACTGCTGTTCCCCGAGGGGCTCGATCCTGCGCAATCGGAGGAGCGCCTGTCCGTGGCAACCACCGGATACCGCCGGCCACCATCAACACGAGAGCCAGCGCTCCCGCCAACGCTGGTGCCCGGAACCATGACAACCACGGCGACCGCTGCGGCTTGGCGCGCTCCTCGCGCACGCGCGCCATCAGCCTCGTATTGAAATACTGAGAAGGCTCCGGCGCCTGCCACTCATCGAGCAGTGCCATCGTCTTCTGCATGTCGGCAAACTTGTCGGCGCATGCATTGCAGCCGGCAAGGTGCTCGTTCAAATTCGGCGAGGCTTCCCCGGCGCCCGCCGCCACATCCAGCATTAATTCCCGAATCTCTTCGCACTTCATGATTCCACTTCCTCTACACAAATTCTTTCAGTTGTTCCCGCAGCGTCTCATACGCTCGGAACAATAAGGACTTCGTCGCCGACTCACTCAGTTTTAATACTTCCGCAATCTGCTTGTAATCCATCTGCTGATACTTGTGCATCAGCACCGCCGTACGTTGCCGCTCAGGCAGCCCTTGCACTTTGGCCCGGATCGCCGCCATGCGTTCGCGCCGCAGTATATTTTGCTCGACCGTCAGGGAGCTGTCGGCCACATCCATCGTGGTCCCGGTTTCCTCATCCGGTTCGTCGAGACTGGCTAGCTTGTCGGGCCGCTCGTTGCGCGTGTCGCGCGCGTGGTTCACCGCCAGGTTGGTCGCGATCCGATACAACCAGGTCGTAAACTTCGCGCTCGCCTCGTAGCCGGTGCGCGACCGGTATACCCGAAGAAACACCTCCTGCGCCAGGTCTTCGGCCGACGCCGCATTATGCGACATGCGGTACATGAAGCCCACCATAGGCCGGCGATATTTCTGGACGAGATATTCGAAAGCAGACTCATCGCCCGCTTTCACTCGCAGCATGACTTCGGCATCGGTGAGCCCAGCGGCTGATCCAGGCAGGGGGTTAGTGGGGTCGGCCGCAGCTTGGGCTCCGATGGAACCCATCGCGAGGAGTTCCCGGTCCATGGCTACGCTGCTCACATCTGTATCAACCCCGTTCGGGTCAGAAAGTTGCACGTCCTGCTCTTCGGGAGGATCAGCAGAAGTCCCTTTGTGCGAAGCACTTGCGGAGGGTAGTCGGGGATCGGGGAGACGTGCCATGAACTTTTCGAGTCTGGAATCAACAATCTACGGTCGCGCCCGAGCCCGGCGGACCGTTCCGGCCTGCTTCGCCAAGGCTACCACGGGTGGGTCGCGGTGGAGAACCCGCTTCGTTTGCTACAATATGCGAACCGCACACGTGGGGCGCTTAACTCAGCGGTAGAGTGCCATCTTCACACGGTGGAAGTCATAGGTTCGAATCCTATAGCGCCCACCAAGTCTTACTTTTGTTTTCAGCGGGTTTCTTGAACGTAAAGGGAGCACTGGGGGAGCGCCCCCTAGCCCCTACTTCAATTTCACAAACAACAGAACGAAGATCGCCCACACCCCCACTGTCAAGGGGAACTGAGCCAATTGAGCGTCATGCAACGCCCCTCCTCGGGGCAAAGCAAAGGTTAGCGCCAACATTGCCAGTGCTGTGAGGATCCCAAGAGCCAACTTGGATGTCGAGTTCATCGTTGTTTGAACCTCGCTTATTTGTTTTGTCCGTTCCCACGCTTCGCAACAGCAATCTGCGGCATCATCCTCGCAAAAGCCGGGACGTGCAAGCTCTCCCCTTCACGGGCGTCTTACGACCTTGGTCACTATCGAGGCGCACACCACCCCGCTAGCATTGCCTTTGACGCACTTCAGAGAGCTTGGGCTGTTAGGGATGCCGCCGCATAGGAGCAGAACAAGGCGGGGAAGTCGTCCGAATGGGAGATGACCTGCGAGAATCCTTCGCTCGATCGGAAACAGCCCACGCCTTCAGACGCGGACCGCAACGCTGGGGTAGATTGTGTCGTTATTCGGATCTCGCTCAGCGCGCTCTGCAAAAGAACGAGCCCTTTCGGCGAGCGCTCCTGGCTGCAGTCTAGTGTGCAGGCCTCTAAGTATCTGATAACAAGCTAGGAATTCTCGCAATTAGGTAGTGGCGCGGCGTTCTCGTTCCGTCAGCCGCCTAGTGCGCCCACAAACCGCCTTCCCAAAAAATCTTGACAGTCACCAGCGACCCACGATCCTATTCTGCGCATTGAGTTTCCGGCAAAACGGGTTCAGAATATGGGGCTAACTGGGCCTGGGGCAGCGCTGGCCTCGCGTGGTTTGGGCGGGGTCTCGCGGCCGTCGCTTCATATCACTGGAGGCGGCCATGAAAACGTTCTTGCAAAAAAAATGCACGCACTCTGTTGCCGCTGGCATCGTGCTTAAGGCTTTTCTTGGCGCGTGTGCCTTGTCTGTCTTCGCCTGTGCTCAGAGCGAGAGTGGCGCGGACGCCGGGTCGAATTTCACCGGGGTCGTTCGCTATGAGAACAATGCCCCCGCGCAGTTTGTACAAGTCGAGCTATGGACAGACGGCGAGGCCAGTTGGCGAACCATCACTAACACCGATCGGATGGGGAAGTTTCATGCCGGCACGCCTTGCATGGTGATCCAGTACAAGATCGACGCCGCTGGCTATCGCTCGATCTACGGGCGCGTCGACATGAGTGTCAAACCCTGCCGCGTTCTGGAATGGGTGACGTTGAAAGTGGATCCGAAGAGCGCGGCTCAAAAGAAGGAAGTTCCAGCCGCCGGCGTCGTTGATAGCAGGATCGCGGGAATCCCGGCCGAAGCGAAGGTCGAATTTGAAGCCGGGCAGCTGAATATCAACAGCAACGACTACTCAGGCGCTATTCCGCATCTTGAGAAGGCAATCAACCTATATCCCCGCTACGCGGAGGCTTATCAATTGCTGGGGGTAGCGCACTTGCAACTGAACCATGGAGCCGAGGCTGAATCCTCCCTTGTGAAGGCGTTAGAGATCGAAGATCGGATGCCGAAAGCGCAATATCTCCTGGGCGTTCTATACGCCATGACCAGCCGGGCCAATCTGGCGGAAAAGCCTTTAACCCGCTTCGCGGAACTTGATCCCCAGAATCCGGACGCCCACTTGGAGTTAGCCAAGGTCGACTTCGCTCTAAACAAGTTTTTGGATGCCGAAGTGCACGCTCGTACGGCGATCAAGCTGAAGGAAACTAAGGCGGCCGTTTACGTGATCTTGGGCTACTCCTTGCTTCGTCAAAAGAAAGCTGAGGATGCGCGCCGCGCGTTTCAGCAATTTCTTAAGGCGAATCCAAGTGGCCCCGCGGCGGATGATATGAAAAATATCATCGCGCAGATCGATCAACGGGTGGAGCGTCGGTAGAGCCGCGAAAAGCCGAACGCGACGTTCGATTAATTACCTGGCGCCGGATGGGTCGGGTGACCCGGCTACATCGAGATCGACAAAGATCTTTTCGCGTAAAAGATCGGGCGGATAGCAATTCCCGTCCGCAGCGTAGTTCGAGCAGCCGCGGGCGAAATCGCGGCGCCGCGGCGATTGCGCGTATTGCCAAACACTCGCGAACTGGATTCCGCTGGCCGAAGGTCGGGGAAGCTGTGATGAAAACGAACATCCCGGCGCAGGAGGACAGGAATCATTGGCGACCCAGAACTCGATCTTGCGCCCAGCGGAGTTCTCGCGGAGATCGTCGGCGGTGACCACCGAAATCTTACCTTCAACGGCCGCAATACCGGAACAATAGATGCCCGTGCGGTAGCCCGCGCCGTTCACACCATCGACCCACGCATAGATATAGGCTTTCTGCTCCGGCAGCATGCGGCCGCCCTCTTCCTGATCGAGGAAGATCAGGCTGCCAGGTTTGAAACCCTCGCGCCGAGCCGCCGCGACCGCAGCTTCGCCATCGGAGCGCCCCAGTTCAGCAGCGTTCGCGACTCTCTTAATTTCTGCGTCCAGTCTGCCATTAAAGAGAAGCAGAAATCCGAATCCCGCCGCTTGGAGGGCATCGCGTTTGCCGGTCCACGAGTTCCCCGACGCTCCCGGGGGAGAGTTCAGCCAATATCCCGCGAACGCGAATGTGCGGCGCAGGAGCGGGAGCGCGTTGTTTCCCGGGTACTCGTTGCGGTCGAATCCAAGGAACGTGTTCGCCGGCGTTGTTGCGTGATCTGTCGCCTGCAGTCGGTCGCCGCTCATGGCCAAGAACAGAATCCCTGACGCGGCGACAGTGAACGCCATCGCCATGAGGGTTACGGTCGGCCGACTTGGTCGAGGAATCATGATCGCGTGCGTTCAGAAAGCCGCGAAAATCCGGGAGGGAAGTATCAACACTTTCACAGCATCTCTACCTTTCGCAGGATTTTTCGGGCCAGCCCGGTAAGAGGAAGAGACGTCAGTCGCGATCCTGCGATCCAGTTTCCCGCGTGCTCGTCCGGGCAAGCGAATTCGAGTACGCGAACCGAGTAGTCCGTGACCGTGATCGAATGCCGCAGAGAAAGCAAGGCTCGTCCGCGTTGCTCGCCGGACAGGTGCGGCAGTTCCCACATGCCCGGCATCAGGGATTCGGTTTTGCTTCTTTGCCGCAGGAAGACTTCTCCGTTTCTGCGCGCCAGGCCGAACTGAATCTCACGTTTTGTTTGTGGCGCCGGCCTGGACGTGCGCGGCAGATCGCCACGAGTCACACAAAACTCCGACACGGGGCATAGCAGGCACTTCGGTTCCCGGGGCAGGCAAACGGTTGCTCCCAGTTCCATCATCGCCTGGTTCGCGTCTCCGGGACGAGTTCGATCGAGCAGTTCCTCGGCGGCTCGCCAGGTCGCCCGCTCGTCCAGCGGCTTCCCAAAGAGTCGAGACAAGACTCGTTCGACGTTGCCGTCGACGACCGCGACCGGCTCTGCGAAGGCAATGCTGGCGATGGCTGCGGCGGTGTAGCGTCCGATGCCGGGCAATTGCCGCAAAGCTTGGCTAGTCTCAGGGAATCGACCGCCGTGCTCTCTTACCACCAGCTTCGCAGCGGCATGCAGCATCCGCGCGCGCCGGTAGTAGCCGAGGCCGCTCCACATGGCCAGCACACTTGCCTCGCGCGCCGCGGCCAACTTCTGCACTGTGGGAAATCTTCTGAGAAACACACGGTAGTGCTCGAGCACAGCGGCCACCCGAGTCTGTTGCAACATGATTTCTGAAACCCACACGCGGTACGGATCGCGACCTTTGCGCCACGGGAGGTCGCGCGCGTGCGCGTGGTACCAGGCGAGCAGATGAGAAGAAAATTTCAGCTGAATGCCGGCGCCGCAACCATCTTCGCCGGCCACATTGTCCTTAAGCTTCTCGCGCTTCATGCGATGGCCTGGAATTTCACTGCGGAGCCGGCCCCAGCACGGAATGGGCAATGGCAATCCAACCCTTCTTCTGTTGTTGCCACACGGTCATTCTTCGTTCTGGAGTGGAAGGGAGCGGGCCTTTCTGCGAGCTCCCGCGCAATACAATGGTGTACGTCACCACGAAAGTGTCGCGATTCATTTCCGTGGACAGATCGGAGATGGTGTAATCCTGAATGCGCAACGTCTGAATATGTTCGAGCGCCGCGCCGCGCTCCCACCGGCCCGTGGGGGTGACATATACAAAATTCGACGACAGGTGCGACTCTATGTCCTTCCAATCCTGTGCCTGAACTTCCTTCCAGAATGCCCGTTCGAAGCCTTCCCCGCCGGTTGCCTGATTAAATGCCTTGATGGGATGTTCGGGGTAAACCGTACAGCCCAAAAAAGTCATCAGACCTGCCAGTGCCAATGAAATAGGAATCCAGCGCATGCGGGCGATTTTAAACCAAGTGCCGAGCGTGGATGTTTCGCTAATCAGGGGCGACGTAGCGGATGAGGTGCGTGGCTGTTGACCCTGTGCCCAGAGCCACGAATAATGAGCAGATCGAGTGTCGAAACTCGCCGGAAGCCGGCACTCGCCGAGGTACGTCATGAATGATTTCAACCGCAAGATGGAGGACGCGGGAGCGCGCGTCAGCCAGAAGGTCTCGGAAGCCGCCGAGCGCCTTGAGAAAGAGAGCGCCGACCTGATCAACTACCTGAATAAAGAGGTTGTCCCGGCCGTCCGTGAACAGTCCTCGAAGGCGCTGCGCCTAGCCGCGCAACGGCTCCACGAGTTTGCCGATTACATGGACGAAAGCAAGAACCCGGCAAACAAGCAATGACGAAGCGCCGCCGGCACGCGTTCCCGATTGTCTTTTTAGCCGCGTTTTTGGCCGGCTGCGGCCATCACAAGCAGGCGCGCGTCGACGTTCCAGCCCCGCCCCCGATTTCCGCGCCGCCACCGGTGGCAAGCGCGCCGAAGACGGAATCCGCAGGCGCAAAAACTCCTGCAGCTGACTCGGCTAACAAACCGGCGGAGAATCCGCTCTCGGTGCCGCCCGACACCGTACCCATTCTCACCGAAACCGGCCTCGCCAGCTGGTACGGCGCTCCCTACCACAACCGGCGCAGCTCGAACGGCGAAATCTACAACATGAACGCCATGACGGCGGCGCATCGCACGCTCCCGCTCGGCTCGGTAGTCCGAGTTACCAATATGAAGAGCGGGCAATCCGCGTTGCTGAAAATTACCGACCGCGGTCCTTTTGTGGATGGACGCATCATCGATGTCTCCTATGCTGCCGCCAAGGCGCTGGACATCTGGCAGCCGGGCGTAGCGCGCGTGAAACTCGAAGTCCTGCTAACCCCGGTTGCGATCGCGACCGGTGGGCGCTGGGCGGTGCAGATCGGGTCTTTCGGGAAGCAAAAAGAAGCATCCGACATGGCGGCCCACCTGGCGCGTCGTTACCAGACAGCCAAGGTCGATAAGTTTCTCAGCCCGGTCGGCGACTGGTGGGTACGGGTGCGCGTTCTCAACGATGACAGAACCAGAGCTGAAGCGCTCGCACATGAAACGGAAACGCGCGTGGGATCAGTGTATTTGGTGCGGCTGGACTGAGAACCAGGTGACAGGTGTCAGGTCTCAGGTGTCAGCCAAGACCAGGATTGAGGTTTTTGACTCGCTCCGGCTTGTGGTTTTAGATCGGCAAAGTGTTGTGGCTGCTGGCACTCGGGTTTGGCGCATCAGAATCGAAAGTTGCATCTTGGGAATCGCTCAATCACAATCTTCCTGAGACCTGAGACCTGAGACCTGAGACCTGAGACCTGAGACCTGAGACCTGAGACCTGAGACCTGCCCCATGTCTGACTGCCTATTCTGCAAAATTATCAGCGGCGAGATTCCTGCCAAGAAAGTCTACGAAGACGAGCACACGTTGGCCTTCGAAGACATCAATCCCCAAGCTCCCACGCATGTTCTGATCATTCCGAAGAAACACGTGCCCGGATTGAAAGAAGCGCAAGTGGAAGACTCCGATCTGATCGGCAGGTTGCATCTGGCAGCCGCTGAAATCGGCCGACAGCGTGGCATCGAAGATGGTTACCGTACCGTGCTCAACGTGGGACCGAAGAGCGGTCAATCGGTGTTTCACATGCACGTCCACCTGATCGGCGGGCGCGATATGAAGTGGCCTCCGGGATAACCGAGGACCAAGATGCCTGCGCGACTGCGGCGGGACGCGGGGGGCTACTAAGACTTACTGAATCTCTGCTTCCTCGGCCGCCCCGTGCCGCCGCAACAACTGCGGTAAATTCTGCGAGAACGCCGACCGCGGCAGAACCATGTCGCAGCCCACTTCGTGCGCCTTCTGCTTCAGATCTCCCTGCACGTGCGAAAGAAACCCGATGATCGAGGTGTCTTTCTTCAACTTGCTTTTGAGTTTGGGGATCAGCGTGAGCGGCTTGGCGTTGACATTGTTCAGATCGAAGATGATCAGGGACGGCTTCTCTTCGCCGTTCTGCTTCATGCGTTCGAGAAGATCCTTGTCGGTCTTCACGAACTCGACCTTGACATTCATCTTGCGCGCCGTTTCCTGAATCTTCGCCAGGAAAAACAGGTCGTCCACGAAGGCAAAAATGCGGGAATTGGCATCTTCGCGCGCCGGTAACGGTTCGGGATCCGGCGGTTGATAGGTAGGAGCGAAGCCGGGACGTAGGCCCCGATTCTGCTTCTGTCCATGGCCGTTATTGTTGCCCATCACGGCGCGATAGCTGTGGTCCATGGGCGCACTATAGATGCCGCCGCCCGTGTTTTGCTGCCGGTCGCGTTTTTGTGCGCCACCGCGATGGTTGGGCGGACGCCGACCGCGCCGCCGTCTGCCTCTCCCTCCGCCACCGGAGGGATTTCCAGATCCTGCATTCATAGTTTTCTCTTAAAAGTGGTCCCAACAGTCAGTAATGAGAGGGTATTCGTTCTCGTCTGCTGCCCTGCTTCGCCTTCGAGGTGCACCCCACTTGAGCGCCCTACTTACGATGCGCAAGAACCCCGATGCGACTGGAAAAACTCTCTAGATCTTTTTCCGCTTAAGCGCCTGGAGCTAAGGGGCGCGGAGGGCCAGCGCGGGAAGCTCGGCCGCTGGGAACTCTTTAATGCTACGCTGCGGTGCAGGTTCCACGCAAGTCCAAAGTGGCGACCGTTTTGCACAGAGGTACTGTTCGCAACCCCGCACTTCCGCGCGCTGTATGCGTCGCACACGCGACCCATTGCGAAACAGGTTCCCCCCGGCCATTAATTTCCGCTGCTGACCTGGCGCGCCCAGTGCATGGACTGCCACCACATCTCGCCCAATTCGCTTTCACTGACGCGCAACTGGGTCGCGAAGGTCTGCGCCTTCGTCCAGTTTCCGGCTTCCTGCGCCAGCATCATTTCATACATTGGCTGCAGCTTCCCGCCGTTGCCCAGCAGCACGCACTTGGTGTCCTGATCGATGGCGATCTTCTCGACCACCTCCGACATCGGGACGTCCAGAATCGCGTCCATCATCGAAACCATGCCGACGAGAAAAAGATCTGATTGCGTGCGGGGAAGCTTGCGTGCGAGTTGCTCGCAGAAGTACGCTCTTACGAGTGCGGACAGTACCAGGTCTGACGTCTTTTGCTGCCCGGCCGACACCAGCGCCACCAGCCGGATCCATCGCCGTATCTCGCGCTCACCCAGAATCGCCAGCGCGTGCCGGATGGAATGAATTTCGTTTCGCATGCCGAACATCGGAGAGTTCAGATAGCGCAGGAGTCGGTACAACACCGACGCTTCGGTCCTGATAATTCCTTCCAGTTCGCGAATGTCGATCTCTTCCCGCGACACCGCCTGCAGCATGCGCAAATAGTTGACCTGGTTGGTGGGGATCTCGCGCGCCTTGAGGACTTCCGGTCGGCGGAAGAAATATCCTTGGAAATAGTCGAACCCAGCCTTCAAAGACGCTTCGAACTGCTCCCGGGTTTCGACTTTTTCCGCCAGCATCTGGCAACGCGGACTTCCATAGCGCTTCACCAATTCCACGCGCTCTGCGGCCGTGGTTCGTTCGAAGTCGACCTTGATGAAATCCACCGATCCTGCCATCGAAGCGCGGGGATCGTTGGCGACGAAGTCATCGAGGGCAATACGGTACCCAGCCGCGCGCAGTCGCTCGCAAGCGGCCACCACCAGATCATCCGGGGCGACCGTCTCCAGAACCTCGACCACGGTCTCTTCGGCGGGGAGGAGAGTGATCCCTTCTTTCAGCAGCAGGTCCCGCGTGCAATTGATGAATGCTTTCTGACCGTTGCACAAGACGTCAAAGCCCATCAGAAGCATGCTGTCGAGGGTGCTACGTGCCGCCGCCTCGGTGTCGCTAGCCCTGAAAAAATTCTCGATGCCATCCCGAAATAAGAGTTCGTAGGCAATGACCTGCTGCTCGCGGTTCAGAATCGGCTGGCGCGCGACAAACCGGAAGGCCTGCTTTGGCCCGTCGGCCACGGGTTTGAGTCCAGGAGATGACGACACACTTCTCCTATCGGCGACCGTAAAGATTGCTTGAGAAGCGCAGCCCTCCCTATCACTTCGTCCTGGGTGCCACAAAAGGGACACTGGTCATCTAAAATAAGGTACGAACTTGTAGCGTATCGGAGGATTCGAAATCATGCCCGCTCTTGGCCAAGGCCGTACAGCGCCCGACTTCACGCTTGATTCCCTCGACGGCAAGGCTGTCTCGTTGCGGGAAACGCTGGCGCGCGGCCCGGTCGTGCTGGTCTTCTTCAAGATTTCTTGCCCCACCTGCCAGTATGCTCTCCCGTTTTATGAGCGTCTCTTTCGGGCCTACAACGAACGGCAGGTTACGCTGCTGGGAGTCTCGCAAAACAATGCCGAGGACACGGCGGCATTTGCCACGGAATTCGGCATCACCTTCCCGATCCTGCTGGACGACACCATCACGTACCCGGTTTCAAACGCCTACGGTCTGACCAATGTCCCCACGGTTTTCTGGATCGAGCGCGATGGAGAGATTGAAGTCAGCAGTGTGGGCTGGGTTAAGTCTGAATTTGAAGAAGTCAACCGCAGGATGGCGGAGTCTTCGGCGATGGCCAAGGCGTTCGTGTACCGTCCGGGTGAGGATGTTCGCGATTATCGCGGTGGTTGAAGCTCGAAAAATTGATCCCGCGGTCCGTGGGACGAGAAAGAACTAAGGCAGACCGGAACGATAGAAAGCTTTCTCTGAGTTCCCCCTGTGCCCTGTTTGGTAACCGGGGTTTTCCAGCGCCCGCGATCTTCTGATGACCTAAGACGTAACTCCTTCGCCCAAGTACCTAAGGGAATCCCCAAAGATTCTTCCCGTACAATAGAACAATCCTTAGAATTCTTCGTCTTTCATCCAGGAGTCTCAACCGAACTATGCGCAAGACCGTCCTTTTGTTTTTTTTCAGCATGGCCGTTGCCGCTCTCGGCCAGAATTCAGCCAAGCTAGTACATGCTCCTGCAGCGACACCGCGACCTTCCTCGGCGGCATTTGCCGCGATGGAAACGATCAATCCCGACCGGATCCGCGCCCACGTGCGGTTCCTGTCCCACGACTTGCTGGAGGGGCGGGGCACGGGGCAGCGCGGAGGCGATATCGCCGCGGAATACATTGCGACTCAGTTCTCCGTCTACGGATTGAAGCCGGCAGGCGATAACGGCACCTACATGCAGAAGGTCCCCATGGTCGGCATCACTCCAATGCCTGAGTCCACGTTCTCGCTGGTGCCCTCCGGCGGTTCGGCGATGAACCTGAAGGTCCTCGACGACTATGTCGCCTACGACCAGACCCAGCAGCCGCAGTCGGACATCGATGCGCCCATCGTCTACGTCGGCTACGGCATTCACGCCCCCGAATACAACTGGGACGACTACAAAGATGCCGACGTGAAGGGCAAGGTGCTGCTCATGCTGGTCAACGAGCCGCCCTCCGACGATGTGAAATTTTTCAAGGGCAAGGCTCTCACATATTACGGGCGCTGGACCTACAAGTACGAAGAAGCGGCGCGGCACGGGGCGGTGGCCGTCCTTCTGATTCACCAGACTGACATGGCCAGCTATCCGTGGGAGGTCGTACGCAATTCCAACTCGGGGGAAAAGTCCTACCTGAAGCTGGATGGCTCTCCTAAGCTGAAAGCCGCGGCTTGGCTTCAGCTCGAAGTCGCTGACAAGCTGGCCAAGTCCGCCGGCCTCAATCTCGGCAAGATGATGACCGAGGCACAGTCGCGAGAATTCAAGCCGGTGCCTCTGCCCGCGAAGCTGCAAGCCCACATCGTCAGCAAGATTCGCCCGTTCGAATCCAACAATGTGATTGGGCTGCTGCCCGGAGCGGACGCGAAGCTCAAGAGTGAAGCTGTCCTCTTTACCGCACACTACGACCACCTGGGAATCCGCCCCGACATGCCGGGCGATAACATCTACAACGGTGCGAACGACAACGCCACCGGATGCGGCGTGCTCCTGGAACTAGCTCGCGCCTTCAGCCAGTCGGCGGAAAAACCCCGCCGTTCGATCATCTTTGCTTCCGTCACTGCCGAAGAGCAGGGATTACTCGGATCGGAATACCTCGGCCAGCATCCTCCGTTCCCGGCGGGGAAAATCACGCTTGACCTGAACTACGACGACCTCCCGCCGCTCGGCTCGCCTGAAGAAGTCGAAGTTTCGGGCGCGGAGCGCACCACCTTCTACAAGACAGTTGAGGCGACCGCGAAAGATTTTCGGCTTGTGATTCGGCCCGACGCCCACCCCGAAGCGGGCCACTTCTACCGCTCCGACCACTTCAGCCTGGCTCGCGTCGGCATCCCGGCCTTTTCGGTGAACGAAGGCGTCAAGTACAAAGGCCACGATGAGGCCTGGGGACTAAAGCAGGACGAGGAGTACAACCAGAAGCACTATCACCAGCCGACTGACGAGTATCACCCTTCCATGGACTTCACAGGCGATGCCGCCATGGCCCGCTTTGGTTTTGTCCTCGGATGGCAAGCCGCGTCCATGCCCCAGCTGATCGGATGGGAGAGAGGTGACGAGTTCGAAGCTGCCCGGTTGAAAAACGGCCAGTGAGGACACCGAGGACTTCTTCAGAGACATGGCACGAGCCTCGCGAGACCGGGGTTCGGCGTCGACAACCGTACCGGATGTCCGCTTCGGTCGGCGACCGCTTGACACCAGAGTGCCACTGACATAACTTCCACCACGCAACCGAGTAGCGCGCCCATTTATTTGCCGCCCCGGGCTGTGGAGGACGACGCGATGCTGCACGATCGACAATCTGGAACGCGCCTACTGGGCTTGATTGCTCTGTTCGTTTTGGCGCTGTGTACCCTGCCGGGGATCGCCTTTGCAAGCAAAGAACCCAAGACCTACCCGGAAGAAGGCAAGGTTATGGCAATGGGTCTCAACGAATGGGTCGTCAATCGTCAGCACCAGTACTCCCACACCTACACAGTTGTGACAAACACGAAATCCTATCTGCTGGAATGCGGCCATCGGCCGGTGTTCGGTTCAATGGGCGAGGAATGCGGTGGTAGCAAGAAGTTACAAATTGGGGATGTAATTCACTTCCGGATCGACAAGAACCAGGCTTACATCCCGATCACGAAAATCGACAATTCTGCCGCGGAAGAGAAGCTTCACGTATTGAGCACGGCACTGAAACCCGACACCCCAACCGAAACACCGCAAGCGTCGGCCGAGAAAACCGCCCCTAAGCCGCCGGGGCCAAGCTAGGTTGGCGATGCGGTTCTGATTGGAAGGACAGGGTGCGCCATGGCCCAGTCCGAGTAGGATGAAAGACTAACCATAGCGCTCATGGTGGAGTGTGGGCGCAGTGTCCCCTCCGCCTCCGAGATCCTGTGCTTTCCCAAACAAAATAAAGCCTTTGGTCAGTAACTTGCGTAACGTTTTCGCCCCCTGACCCGCATGCTACGCTCGTCTTTATAGTTCCCTGAAATCAAGCATTTCCGAGGTGGTACCTTGCGTTGGACTGCCTTCCTGCTCGTGCTGTGCGCTGCTGCTTTTGCCAGCGCCGCGAAGCCGCGTCACGCCAAGTCGTCACCCGACAGCGGCACGCTCCCCGTTACGACCTCGTCCGTTGCTGCGCGCAAGGAGTTCGAGCACGCGATGGTCGACCTCGAGGCCCTTCGCCGCACCGATGCGCTGAACGATCTGCGCGCCGCCATCAAGCGGGATCCGAAATTCGCCCAAGCTGAGATTTTGATTTCGCACCTGACGCACGATCCCGATGAGCAACTCGCCGCTCGCGCTCGTGCCGTGCAACTGGCTCCCCAGGCGACACCCGGCGAGCGGTTGCTGATTCGCTGGCTCAGCGGGGTGCAGGAGAACAATTACGTTCCGGCAATCTCGGCCATGAACGATCTCCTGGCCATGTATCCCAAGGACCACCGTACCGCGTTCCTGGCGGGCCGCTGGCTGGTTCAGCAGCGGCGCTACGCCCAGGGTATCTTTGTTCTCGAGCATGCCGTTGCGCTGTTCTCTGACTACCCGGCGGCCATCAACGAGCTGGCTTACGCATACGCTTTCAGCGGCAACTTTGAGAAGGCATCCGCCCTGATGGAGCGCTACGTCCAGCTGCAACCCGACCAGCCCAATCCCTACGATTCCTACGGCGAGATTCTGCGTGAAGCCGGCCAATACGACGCCGCGCTCGACCAGTACCGCATGGCGATCCGGGTCGATCCCGCTTTCGGGTCCGAATTCGGCGTGGCCGACACGTACGCCGTGATGGGCCGCGAGCAGGAAGCGCGCGAGGAATACGCGAAGGCGCTGATGTTTGTCACCAGCGAATCGGATCGGGTGCAGTACGAGCTGCAATCGGCCCTGACTTGGATTCGCGACAACAATCACAAGCAGGTCGACAAGTCTCTGCACGAAGTTGCCAAGCACGCACATGCTGTCGGCTTGGCCAAGCTTGAGGCGGAAGCCAACCGCATCATGGCGATGAGCGCACCAGACTACAAGGATGCGACTCATCATCTGAAGGCGGCCGAGCACGCACTCGACGACAGCCGCACGATCTCAAAGAGCGATCGCGAGGAAGAGCGCGCCCTTTGTCTGGCGGTTGCGGCAAGGCGAGCGGCGGAAAACAAGTCTCTCGACGCAGCCGCCAAGTCCGTCGCGCAGCTGGAAGCCATGGCCGCGCAGAGCCGCAGCCAGGTGATCCAGTTGGCCTACCATTCCGCTGCGGGCGCAGTCCTGGTCGAACAAGGCATGTATGCCGAGGCCATTCCGCACTTGCAGGAAGACACCGAGAATCCGGAATCGCTCCTCATGCTATGGAAGGCCTACCGGCAAACCGGGGCCCAGGAAGATGCCAAGATCCTTGCGGCACGGCTTTCCGGGATGAACGAGCCGACCGTCGAACAAGCGCTGGTGGTTCCGCAATTCCGGATCGACTTGGCCGACCAGCAAAGGCAGGCAGCCAAGTAGTTTCAAGAACCCCATGCCCCGTATTCCGATCTTCAAACTCGGCGGCTCCTCCGAAGAACTGATTCCTCCGGTGCTGTCGAGTTACGCGCCCTCCATGTCGCTCGAGGGATTGCAGGTCGGGGTCGACAACCTCCGCCACGACGTTCATCTCAGCCCGAGGTTCACCGAGACCGCCCGCGCGCACATTGCCCGCCTGATTGCCCGTCACGGCGACGTCGAAGGACTGCTGGCGGCGGAAGCGCCCGCCGCTTCACCTCGTACGCCGTTTCTTAACAAATTGAGCAACGTCTTGAAGCCCGGCCAGAAAGCCGACCCCGCCGACTTCAAAAGCGTGCTCACGGAGTTGCACGTCGGCGCCCTGAATCGCGCCAAGGCCGAGAACAAAGTCACGATCGATCTGCTGGCGCGCCTGGCGGTCCTCAAGTTCCTGCGCATGGAACTGAATTCGCAATTTGCGCAGGTGCTCGAGCGCTGCCGCATGATGCTTAAGAGCTACGAAGGTGTACGCCAGGCGAAAGCTTTGGAGTACCGCGAGCGGGTGGCGTCGTTTCAGGTCCGCAAGAAGATCATCCTGCGCAAGACCGGGCAGGACCTTTTCCTCCTGCTACGCGACATCGAGAAGGAAACGCTGGCTCGCATGCGCCGTTCGCGATTCGGCGAGGCCGACAGCGAAGGTCATAAGCTGCTGATCAATCGCCTGATACTCTCAGAAGACGGCCGCGACGACTATCTTTGCGCCGAGCAGTACGTCATGTTGGGCAATTGGGACCGTGATCCGGACCGCTTCATCCGCATGCGCGAGATTCTCTGCGAGTTTCTGCGCTCGCTGGAAATCGATATTCCCGACGACGATACCGAACTCGATCCTTGGCTCAACGCTCCCGAGAACGCACAGGCCCTGGTGGGCGGCGGGACGCCGAACGAGTCCACACCTGAAGGTCGCTCCCAGAAAGCGCGCCTCGGTGGTTGGGTGCGTTTCCTGGAAGATCAGTCGGTGATGGAGTACGTCATCGCGTCCTATGAAGTTGTGCCGCTGCTCTCGGAATACTCGTCGCGCATCAATCCCCAGCAGCTGAAAAACGCCCTGGTCGACCGCGCCGAGTGCGACCGCGTGGAGCGCTTGATTCAGGAAGGCGGACGGCTTTCGGCCAACAATCTCTATGGAGCCGTCGGGCGCGTCGCCAGTTGCCGCGGCGCCGATCGCGCCAAGGTGGCGGGACGCTTCATGCGTGATTTCCTGCGCTACCACCGCGACATGCGCCGCCTCGAAGCGCTGAACTCCGCCCTTGACAGCATCAATCTCATCGGCAACGTCAAGCTCCGGGAACTTTCGGCGGTCAATGGGACGCTCTATGAATTCCTTCTTGCGTCCGAGCAGAAGCCCGCGGAAGAGCGAACGCTCGGCCACGTGATCATCAAGGCCGACATTCGCGATTCGTCGCGCCTGACGCGCTCTCTGATGGACTCAGGCCTGAACCCGGCCTCATATTTCAGTCTGAATTTCTACGATCCGGTGAACAAACTGCTGCCCAAGTATGGAGCAAGTAAAGTATTCATCGAGGGCGATGCCGTCATCCTCGCCCTGCACGAGAAAGAAGGAGAAGCGGGACTTACCGTCAGCCGCGCCTGTGTGCTCGCCCGCGAGATGGTCGAGATCGTTCGCGGTTACAACGAGCTCGTCACCAAGAGCGGGCTTCCGCCACTCGAGCTGGGAGTCGGCATCTGCTATCAGGAAGCGGCACCCCTTTACCTGATGGACGGCGAGAAGCGCATCATGATCTCCGAAGCGCTGAATGAGAGCGACCGCCTCTCCTCCTGCAACAAGCGCGCCCGCAAGGCTATGGAGCCGCTGGGCAGCCCCTTCCACGTGTACGCATTTCAAACCGTCAGCGACGCCGACGCAGGCGAAGCCGCCGAGGACTTTGTCATGGCTTTCAATCTGGGCGGTATTCGCCTGAGCCCTTCGGCATTCGAGAAACTGCGTACGGAAATTTCTCTCGAGCCAGCCGAACTGAAGCTGCCAGAACTCTGGGGCAGCGAACAGTATCGCCTCTACTGCGCGCTTGTGAGTGTCGACAACGACATCTTCCGCAAGATCGTCTTACGAGAGAGCCGGGTCGCGCAGATCGATCCCCGTAATTTCACTTTGCAGAAATGGACCGAGCAGTCCTACTACGAGGTTTGCACTGATCCTGCCATCTATACCGCCCTGGAAGGCGAGAAAGCCAGCGCCGCCGGTCGTACCTAAGTTCCCCACCGAAGATTTCAAGGCAACATAAACTTGACGATCTTTCCCTGCGGTCCCACTGCGATCGCCTCACCCGGTCCCACGAAAGCAGCGGCATTCAGGTTGAGATCCCAGTAGTCTTTCCAGACTCCGCTTCCCAGGTCGTCCGCGTAGGCAGCGTGCGCACTGCCCACCGCCAGCAGATGCCGGCGGTTCGCCGGATCGATCGCCACCGCGGAGAAATAAGACTGCCGACCGAAGCCCATGCTTTGCCAGGTGATTCCGCCATCGTCGCTGTAGGTGAGAGTCGGAGTACGCTCCGGATGCTGGTAGTCGCCGCCGCCGATTACGGCGCGTCCCTGGCCGTCTAATGCCAGCGAGAATGCCCCCGAGGATGCATTGTCTTTCACGACCGGAACGTCAGCGGCTGACCATGTAGCCCCGCGGTTGCTTGAACGAAACACCCGTGCCGCAAATCCTCCCGTGACGAACCACACGTTATTCGTCCCCTGCGTCACCACGCACGTGCCGCTGGCCGCGAATGCCCCTTCCTGCGCAAGCGAACGCGGATCGGCGGCCTCAGACATCGCCTGCCAATGCTCGCCGTCATCGGTTGTGATCAGTTCAAACTCGCCGTCAACTGGATCGCCCAGTGCTAGGCCATGGGTGCGGTCCCAGAACGACATGCAATCGAAGAAGCCCTTCGGGTCCGCATTGGTGAACTGCAGCGACCAGGTTTTGCCGGCGTCGGTCGTCTTATAGATGCGCGACTGATTGCCGGGCCCGGCCGCAAGCAGGATGGCTTCGTCCGCGCTGAAGGCTTGGACGTCGCGAAAGTCGAGCGCCTCGGCGCCCGCTACCTGCCCGGCCATCCAAGTGGTGCCACCGTCCACCGTGTGCAGGTAGGTGCCGTGCGTGCCGCTCGCCCAGATCACCGACGGAGAAACCGGGCTGAGCCCGCGAAGATTCTCGGTCGTTGTGCTGTTCTGAACCGTAAAGGACTGCGCCAGGCTCATCGACAACAGCATCAGTGGCACGAGCCAGCGAAGGCGCATGCCATCGATTGTCCTACAAGCCGCATGGATGACGGGCGATTTTCGAGCGGAATCGTTGCAGGGAGGGAACCCACGTTAGTTTCCGCCGTAAACGCGCGGTTCGCCAAGGCTTCCTTTGGGAGGCAGATGCCGGATGTAGTCCACGATCTGCCAGATCTCGTCATCATTCAAAATGCCCTTCGAGGCAGGCATCCCCGAGGGGAAAATGCCATTGTCGATCACCCATTTCAGCTGTCCGTCTGTGTACTTCTGCACGGCCGCCGAATTCAGCGACGGTACCGGAGGAGACATGCGATCGGCAAACGGCACTCCGGTGTTCTGCCCATCCAGTTCGTGACACACCATGCAGTACTGCGAGAAGTTCTTCTGCCCGGCCAGGATGTTGTCGGCCGGACCCGTTGAAGCCCACGTGTGCGTCGCTTAACTGGACGAGGGAAAACGGCGTCATCTTTTCGCCGTTTTGTTGACCCAGCCAGTGCATCCTCTCGCCCGCTTCGCCCACGACGGGCATGGGCAGGGCCGTGTACAGCACGTCGATTCCCGGGGAACTTCCCGCAATCTTCATGAACGATCTGCGGTCCACCGACTTTTTCATAGCCCGCTCCTGTTGGTTGCAAGGCTCACCGCGGATAACTGCGGGAAGGCAGGCTTATTCCATGAATTCCAAAAAAATCCCGCGAATCCCACGAAAGAAGCTCGCGATAAATTCTTTGGCAGTGTGGGAATAAATTAGGCTTCGGCCGGTTTACTCTAGTGTGCGTGGCGTCACCCCCGCAGCCCGCGACGTTCGAAGAGCTGGCCATGCCGCTGTTTGAGCAGCTCTACAACTTCGCCCATTGGCTATCGAAAAATCGGGAGGAGGCCGAAGACCTGGTGCAAGAAACCTACGCCAAGGCGCTACGTGGATTCTCTTCGTACCAGCCAGGTACGAATTTTCGCGCCTGGATGTACCGGATCCTGCGCAACACGTTCTTGACTTCGCGCACCGGACTGAAGGCCACCATGACGGTTCCGCTCGAAACCGACGAAGAGGGGCCGGTGGTCGTCCTCACCGATCCCCAGACGCCGGAATCGATTTTGCTCGATCGCTCGAACCAGCAGGTCTTGCAGGACGCCCTAGAGGAACTGCCGCTGCACTACCGCGAAGTCCTGCTGCTTTGCGAGGTCGAAGAGATGTCGTATCAAGAGATCGCCGATACGCTCGGCGTTCCCGCGGGCACGGTGATGTCGCGGCTGTCGAGGGCACGCGCTGCCCTGCGGGGCCTGGCGCGCGAGAAGCTGCAAGGAACGCAGAAAGGCTGAATCATGGCGTGCCAAGAATGGCAAAACCAACTCGATAGCTACCTCGACGGAGAGCTGTCGTCTGACGCCATGCGTTCGCTCGATGCGCACCTGCGCACCTGTCCCGCATGCACCGCCGATGCGCTGGCCCGGGTGCAGTTCAAGCGCTCGATCAAGGCCGCGGCGGGCAGCCGCTTCGCTCCCAACGCCGAATTCCGTGCAAAGATCCAGAAATCGATTGCCGCCAAACCGCGCTGGAATCGGAACTTTGGCTGGAAGCTGGCCACCGCCTCGCTCGCCCTGATTTTGTTCGCTGGCGCGGTGACCGCGTACGTTAGCAGGCAGAATCTCGAGCGCCAGCAGTTCTACACGGAACTGGCAGACCTGCATGTGGCCACTCTGGGCAGCGCCAACCCGGTCGATGTGATTTCGACCGACCGTCACACCGTGAAGCCGTGGTTCCAGGGGAAGATTCCCTTCAGCTTCTACCTGCCGGAGTTGCAGGGCACCGACTTTACCTTGCTAGGTGGCCGCGTTGCATATGTGGGCCAGTCCTCCGGCGCGCACCTCATCTACCAGATCCGCAAGCACGAGATTTCAGTATTTATTCTTCCGGTGGGCGGAAGTGTTCCGCTCTTCACCGACGACTCCAATGTCGAACGCCGGCAGACCTTCAACGTGCAGGACTGGACGCAGGGCGGGCTGCGGTACGTCGTCTTCGGAGACGCCGCCGCCGAAGACATCCAGAAGTTGAGCGCCCTGCTAAAAGCAGCGGCGGCCCAGCAGTGAGCGGCGCGGGGATGCCAGCGGGGTCAACCGAATGTCCCAAGAAGCCTCAATCCGCGCCGTGAGGCGGAAGGAGGGCACGCCCAATAGAGAGCAGTTCGCCTATCCACTACCGTGCACAATCCTGAACTGCGCACGATCTTGTACTCTACGCAATCTTGGAAGCGAGCAAGAGCCCGAGCCGCGAAGCGGCGGCAGAGGTTAGCCCCGGGCGTAAGCCCGCGAGCCAACTACGGCGTGACAGTAAAATCCACGCTCGCCGAGCTCTGTCCACCCTGGTTCATGTAAATGCCCGTTCCCCCAGGATTCCTCACAAAAACAAGAACGGTCTGTGCGGTCCCGATGTCGGCGGCCGTGATGGCTGCGGTGAGCTTCGTGGACGACACGAACGTCGTGGTCCGACTGGCCCCGCTCCAATAAACCGCGGCACCGCTCGCGAATCCTGTGCCATTCACGGTCAGGGTAAACGCCGTCCCACCCATGGCGGTGCTATTGGGGGCTAAAGAGGCGATCGTCGGCGCCCCGGGCGCAACCGTGCCTTTTCCGTTGGAGCTGTAACCGCAACCCACGCTGAAGAGAACGAGCACAAAAAGGCAAATCGTCTTCATGAGACAACCTCCGGAACGAACTTTGCCTGACTATCCCGAAGGCTACGATCCGCCTGAGGCATATATGTCAACCAGATGTCATTTTCAGGTAAAGGTTCGGTGGCACCGAGCCGGCCGACCGGTCCTTGTTTCTTCGTCGAACGCTGTTCCGTTCGCGCGACCACCCTGTCCCTCATCGTCAAGCAACACGAGTTGCAAGTCCGGAATCCTCCAGCCCCTTCACCAGGTTCAATTCTCTGAATGCGCGAGAAAGAACCGTCGGCCCAAACTCAATCGGGTTCGCACCAAACAAGACAACCCCGTCCGACCCCCGCATTAGTGCCTCTTCCTCCCTCTGCCCACTGGGACATGTCCTTTCGTCAGCCCCCTGTGACTAACTCTGTGGATGATGTCCATTTGTTTCCGCAGTATGCTCTTGCCGTGCCCAGGAATTTCCTCCCCCTGCTCGTGCTGTTTACCCTTCTGGGTTCCGCTGCGCTCACGCGCGACAAGCATCACGCTCCGGCTCCACCGCCACTACCGTCGGCTCCCATCGTCACCGAGAATTGGGCAGAAAGCACGTTGGGCACGCTCTCGCTCGAGGAAAAGGTCGGGCAGTTGTTCATGGTTCGCATGCGGGTCGAATTCCTCGGGAATCAAAGTCCCGAATACCTCCGCCTGCGCGACAGCATCCGCAAATACCATGTCGGTTCGCTGGCCATGTCTATTCCCGCCGCTGGCCATTTCCTGAATGGCAATGACCGCTACCAGACCGTCACCCTGATGAATCAGCTCCAGTCCGAATCGAAGCTCCCTCTGCTGGTCGCCGGAGACTTCGAACGTGGCGTTCTTCCTGCGCGCCTCTTCGGCACGACGGTCTTCCCGCACGCCATGGCCTTCGGCGCGGCTGGAAAGCTGCCCTACGCTGAGGAATTTGGCCGTATCACCGCCCAGGAAAGCCGCGCTCTTGGCGTTCACTGGAACCTGTTTCCAGTCGCCGACGTCAATTCCAATCCGGCCAACCCGATCATCGGTACGCGCGCCTTCGGCGAGAATCCGCTGCAGGTTGGCGACCTGGTAGCCGCTTACATTCGGGGCGCCCGCGCCAGCGGGATGCTTACCACCGCCAAGCACTTTCCAGGACACGGCAACACGGCCACCGACTCCCACATTGCCGTGCCGACCGTGGGTGAGAACCTCGCCCAGTTGAATGCCGTCGACCTTCCGCCCTTCCGCAAGGCCATCGCGGCCGGAGTCGACGCCGTCATGACCGCGCACGTGCGCGTGCCGGCGCTTGATCCCGACCCCAACCAGGTTGCAACCACTTCGCGGCGCATCATCACCGATCTCCTGCAGCATGACCTCGGCTTCAAAGGACTGGTCGTCACCGACGCGCTCGACATGGCCGGCCTCACCAATCGCTACGCCTGGAATCCCGGCCGCGCCGCCGTCGAAGCCTTCAAGGCTGGCAACGATGTCCTCACCATGCCGGCCGATCTGGACTCCAGCTATCGCGCCATGCTCGAAGCGGCGCGCAGCGGAGAAATCTCGCGCCAACGTTTGGACGCCTCGGTTCTCAAGATTTTGCGCGCGAAGAGCTCCCTGCACCTGGAAAAAGAACGGCTGGTCGATGTGGGGGCGATCCACCGCCTGGTGGGCAATCCGGAGAACATCGCCGAAGGGCAGCGCATTTCCGACGACTCCATCACGCTGGTACGCAACAACGGGCACCTGCTCCCGCTCACTCTCAAGCGCGCCGACGAAAATACCCTTTTTCTTTATCAGCGCGTGAAGCCGGCGCCGTCCATCGCACTGGTGATTCTTTGCGACCACCTGACCGCCGACGATGGGCGAGTGCTCGAGCGCGAAATCCGCGGTCGCGCCTCCGACGCCGAGGTAATCTATGTCGATCCGCGGGTGGCCGCCGCCCGAACCGATCTTGTGTTGAGCAAAGTGGACCAGGCGCGCGCCGTGGTGGTCGCGGTCTACGTGGTGCCGTCGGCAGCCAGAACCAGAACAGTGGCCCGCGGCCAGAAGAATTCCTCATCGCTTCCGGATTCGACAGCCCGCCTGCTAGGCGCGATCCTCGCGAGAGCGAAAGAGAAGACGGCCGTGTTGGCCATGGGGAATCCGTATCTAACGGGAGACTTCCCAACGATCCAGAACTACATCTGCACCTTCTCGAACGCGACGGTCTCAGAAGTCAGCGCGGCCCGCGCCCTGTTCGGAGAAATCCCGCTCTCCGGCCACATGCCAGTAAACATTCGCACCGCGGCCCTGACCCCGTCCGAGGCACCGAGACTGGCCACGGCTACGGTACCCCCAACGTACTCCAACGCGACCGATCAATTCCGGAAAGCCCAGTCAGCCCGCTAGCACTCGAAGCGCACGAGCCTCGATCCGATGCTTGCCCACCCATGGCACTGGCATCGAAGCCAATCACCAAAACCGATTTGTCATCCTGAGCGAAGCGAAGGACCTGCTTTTCTTAAATCTGGCAAGACTGCCGGGTGCCCCAGCCTAGCGCGCCCTTTGCGCTAGGCTGGGATTCCGCAAAAGTCGGCACTGTGGGGTTGACCTAACACTCCCGCGGATCAGTCAACAAAAGGAGACCGTGGACGCCGACTACTCCAAATCACTTCCCCTGCACCTCCACCGCCTCCGGCAACTGAACGGCATGACTTCCCGACGCCGGCACCACGACCGTCTGCCCATGCCCCGTATACTTCGCCAGCACGCCGGCCCGCGACCAATCCAGATCCCACCCGTCGGCGATCGCGATCACGGTATACGTCCCAGGGATGACGCCTTGTAGCAGGAAACTTCCGTCCATGTCGCTCTGGTCCCGGCGAAATAACTCGCGGTTCTCTTCCGGATGTTTGGGGATGAGCACCACCATCGCTCCCGCGATCCCCTTGCCGAGTTGCTTCGCGAATCCCTCCACTCGCCCGCTCCCGCTAGCTAGTGTCAGCGTTACGGATAACGACGCCCCGGCCGGCACCTTCAAGGTATGCCCGGACGTCTCCTGTCCCTCCGACACGACCTTAACCACTCCATATGAGCTCATCTGCGAACCCACCACCACTTCATAGC
>Ga0210406_10001827_pt1 | contig 25083 bp, 27 predicted proteins | sample IncBWC30MmetaG_FD_155454 | JGI IMG/M metagenome (GOLD analysis project Ga0210406, IMG submission 155454) | Forest soil microbial communities from Barre Woods Harvard Forest LTER site, Petersham, Massachusetts, United States - Inc-BW-C-30-M | ecosystem: Environmental > Terrestrial > Soil >... | reverse complement strand
CAGCAGGTCCACCTGGATGGCCTGCCCGTCAACCTGATCGATACGGCGGGCCTGCGGGCGACGGCCGATGTGGTTGAAGCCGAGGGTGTACGCCGCGCCGTTGCCGAGCTCGGCCGAGCGGATCGCGTGCTGTACCTTTTGGACGCCGCGGCCCGCGCCGGCGACGGGAACGCTTCCAGTCTCGCGGCGGAACTGCAAGAGCTGCCGCAAGGCGTTCCGGTCACGCTGGTGTTCAACAAAATAGACTTGAGCGGTGCGCTGGCGAGCGCCGATGAATCGCGCGATCCGCCACAAGTTTTTCTAAGCGCCAGGACCGGCGCGGGTCTTGATCTCTTGCGCGCCCACTTGAAGAGCCGCGCCGGTTACCGCAGCGGCGAGTCCGGCGCGCTGTCGGCACGGCGCCGCCATCTCGATGCGCTCGAGCGGGCGCGATCCAGCGTGGCACAGGCCGCGCAAATCTTGACGACCTCACGCGCGTTCGAGCTGTTCGCCGAAGAATTGCGGCGCGCGCAAATGGCCTTGGGAGAGATCACGGGCGAGTTCAGCAGCGATGACTTGCTGGGGGAGATATTCGGCAGCTTTTGCATCGGCAAGTAAGGGACTTGGAGTCCAAATTCAACGGCGACGATGGCCCAAGCGCGATGCGCTGTCGCTGATTGCCGACAATCAAACGCTCTGTTCGGTCCGATCCAAATCCTTCATCTCGGCATCAACGGACCGTGCAAGCTTCGCCAATACGCCGAGCACGGCGAAAACGCCGAGCGTGACGATCGCCGTCGCGAGCGGAAAATTCCATAAAAACCAGAGCATTGTGCCTGCGGATACCGTGAGTATGGCCAGAAAAGCCACTATGCCAATCCGTGCGGTGGATGATGATTCGCGCATCCCTATCTCCCCGAGCAACGCCGATCCTGCGTTGTAAATACTATACATATGCTCTACTGAAAGCCATTCAGGAATCCCCCTAATTTTGTCCGCGCGAACACTCCTGTTAAACGCTCACACAATAAGGATTATCCGAGCATGCTTTCGCGCCGCCAGTGGCGCGCGGTGAGCACGAACAGGACCAGCGCAAGTCCGAGCGATGCGGCCGCGGAGACCAGCACGTCGTGCAATAAAATCGGTTCGTCCTTGAGCACGCTGGTCATCAGCAAATGTTGGCTCAATGAAGGGATGATCATCAGCGAACTCTTGGTCTTCAACGAATAAATGCTGGCGAAGGCGATCGGCAGCGTCGGGACCAGCAGCACGGTGGTCAGGTAGGTTTGCGCCTCGCGGTAGGTGCGCGTGAACGATGCGACCAGGGTCATGAGCGTCGCGCCCAAGGGCACGAAGGGCAGGCAGATCCCAAAAAAGAGCAGCGCGGTGCCGAGACCCAAATTGGCGCTCATGCCGATCCGTTCGAGCGGCACGAAGCGAAAAACACACACGAAGGCGGTCAGACTCAGGCCCAGCGAAATGCACATATAGGCGCAGGTCGCCAGGATTTTTCCCCCCACCAGCGCCGAGCGGGCCACCGGCAAGCTGAGCAGCGCTTCCAGCGAGCCGCGCTCGCGCTCCCCGGCGGTGGAATCGATCGCCAGGTACAGGCCGCCCATCAACAATGCGAACAGCACGAAATAGGTCATGAATCCCAACACCACCACGGCGCGGCCGGTGGGCGTCGCGACGTCGACTTCATTGACCGCAACGGGGATGCCCAGCAACGGGCTCACGCCGCGCATCTCCAGGCGCAATTGCGCGATGGTGCTGCCGTAGGTGGCGAGCATCCCCTTGGCGCGATCCGCGATTTTCCGCGTCTGCGAATCCGCGCTGTCCGCGAACAGCAGCAACGGCGCGGGTCTGGCGTCGGCGAACAGCCGTGGATAGTCCGCTGGCACGAGCAGCACGACCTGGGAGCCGCCGCTGCGAACGGCTGCGCGGGCCTCATTCTCCGTCAGTTCCCGCCGCGTGAGCCTGACGCCGCGGCCTTCGAGATACCGGACCAGTCCCGGCGCGTGCTCGCCGCCGGAGATCGTGACCTTCAAGGGCACGTCCGATTCGACCACGCTTTGCTCCAGCATGCGCGACACCATGAGGCCGAAGAGCAGCGGTCCAAACAGGGGACCGAACAACAACGCCGACAACAGCGTGCGCCGGTCGCGCAGGTTCTCGAGAAATTCCTTGGCGAAAACCGTCAGCAACGTTCGCATTCAGCTCACGCCTTCCGTATCGCCCAGCACCTGCAGGAAGGCTTCTTCCAGCGTCGCCGCGCCGCTGCGCTCGCGGATCTCTTGCACCGTGGCGTCCGCCAACACGCGGCCGTGGCCGATGATGACCACGCGATCGCACAGCGCCGCGACCTCCTGCATGACGTGCGACGAGAACAACACGCAGCGTCCCTGCGCCTTCAATGCCAGCAGCATTTCACGCAAGTTGCGTATCGCCATCACGTCGAGTCCGTTGGTCGGCTCATCGAGCACCACGTTGCCCGGGTCGTGAACCAGGGCGCGCGCCAGGGCCACCTTGATGCGCTGGCCCTGTGAGAATCCTTTCGCGCGCCGTTCCATGAAGGCATCCATGCCGAGCGCCAGCGACAGCTCGGCGGTGCGCGACGCCAGGCGCCCTGCTTCCATCCCATGCAGCGTGCCGAAGTAGCGGATGTTCTCGCGCGCCGTCAGGTTGTTGTACAGCCCGGCGGCGTGCGGCAGCACGCCCAGGTGCGCGCGGGCCTTGGAGGTCTCGCCGAGGATGTCGATGCCGTCGATGCACGCCTTGCCGCTGTCGGGGGTGAGCACGCCGTACAGCATCCGCAGGCAGGTGGATTTGCCGGCGCCATTGGCGCCCAAGAGACCGGTGATCTCGCCATCGCGCGCGACGAAGGACACATCCCGCGCAGCCTCGATGCTGCCGAAGCGCTTGTTCAAGCCCTGCGCCTCGATCATGGCGCAGGTCCCGTCATGCTCAGAAAAAATGGCTCCGGCGTGTGCCGCTCGAGGCAGCTCGCGTCCAGCTTGTCGGGCGCGGCGCTGTCGAGAAACTCGGCGGCGATGATCGGCATGCAGCCGGTCGCGAGTTGACCGTGGCCTTCGCCCTTCAAAATCAAGTGCCGGTGCCGGGTGAGTCCTTCCGCGGCGCGCTCGGCGTCGATGGGCGGGGTGACGGGGTCCGCTTCGCCCGACAACAACAAGGTCGGGATATCGCTGTGCAGGGCGGCGTGCAGGTCGGCGTCCACCGGTCCGCGCGGCCACAGCTTGCAAATCTCATGCAGCGCGTCCGCCATGTCCGTGCCCTGGTAGGTCTTCGCCATGCCGGCGCGATCGATCGCGCCCGCGAACAAAGGTTCATCCTCGCTGCAGATCACGCTGTACTGCATGCCGTTCGCCAGCTGATCGCTGATCTGCCGCATGTTCATCACGGATTGAGCCGCCAGCGGCCGCAGCTTGCCATGCGCCGCCTCATGGATCAGCGTGGGCAGGAGCGATGCCTGCATGCTGCTGTACGAGAGCATACGCAGCGCCGCGTTGAAAATTCTGCGGTTGAATTCGAACTCGAGCGGCAGTCCGCTGTTCGGATCGTCGATGGTCACCGCGACTTTCTGCGGTCCAAATTGCCGCAGCAGGAGATTGAGATCGTCCTGCAGCCGCGGGTACGTGGCGGCGCAGTCGGACGTTTGCACGCAGCGCGCCAGGATCAAATTCAAAGCGCGCTCCGCGTCCTGCGGCGTCTCGACACCGATGGCCTGCTGCGGGTACGTGACGCCATCCAGGATGACGGCGTGGACGTGCGCCGGATAACGGCGCATGTACAGCTCCGCGACGCGCGTGCCATACGAGCCGCCGTACAGGTCGATCAGGTCATAGCCCAATGCCTGGCGCACCGCATCCAGGTCGCGAACGGCGACGCTGGTGGTATAGAAGCGCACGTGGGCCCCAAGCGTCGCGAGGCAATCCGCCGTCGCCTTGCGCAGCGCCGGCAAAGGATCGGCCGGCTCCTGCCAGTCCTCGGGATACACGCAGGACTGCGGGCTGGAATTTCCCGTGCCGCGCTGGTCCAACAGCACGATGGCGTGATTGCGGTTGATGCGCGCGAACGCGCTGCTGAGGGCGACATACACCTGCACGGCGCTTTGTCCCGGGCCGCCGGCCAGCAGAAACAGCGGCGCCGCCGTGCTGCGCCGGTTCAGCGCCGGCACGACCGCGACTTTCAGGTCGATGAATCCCTCTTTGGGGTGTTCACGATCGATCGGCACGCGCAAGGTTCCGCAGCGCGCCGCTATGGAACTCAAACGCAGCGGGTGCTCGAGGCGGCACTCGATCGTGGGCAGAGGCGCGGCCTCCTCGGCGGCGGCGGGCTGCACGGTCCAGCACGCGCACAGGCTCACGCCCATCCACACCCAAGCCCAGCACAGCCGCATGCCATCTCCCATTGGGAGCGATTGTATGGGATTCGCCACCCACGCTTGCTCACATCTTGATAGATTTGCGGCCCAGTTCGATTTATCGTGAGAATCGCATGACGGTCATTCGCGAAGCCGATGTCATTGCCAGCGTGGCGGACGCCCTGCAGTACATTTCCTATTACCACACGCCGGACTTCATCCGCGCCATGGGCCGCGCGTACGAGGTGGAGCAAAGTCCCGCGGCGCGCGATGCCATCGCGCAAATTCTCACCAACTCGCGCATGTGCGCCGAGGGCCACCGGCCGATCTGCCAGGACACCGGCATCGTGGTGGTGTTCGTCAAGGTGGGCATGGCCGTGACCTGGGACGCCCGGCTCGATCTTCCGGCCATGATCAATGAAGGCGTGCGCCGCGCCTATTTGAATCCGGACAACAAGCTGCGCCCCTCCATCGTCGCGGATCCCGCATTCAAGCGCGGCAATACCAAGGACAACACACCGGCCGTGATCCACACGGAATTCGCTCCGGGCGACAAGCTCGAGATCACCGTCGCCGCGAAGGGCGGCGGTTCGGAAAACAAATCCCTGTTCGCCATGTTGAATCCGTCCGATTCGGTGGCCGACTGGGTTTTGGAAATGGTGCCCGAGATGGGCGCGGGCTGGTGCCCGCCGGGAATGCTGGGCGTCGGGATCGGCGGCAGCGCCGAGAAGGCCATGCTGCTCGCCAAGAAAGCGCTGATGGATCCCATCGATATGGGCGAGCTCATTGCGCGCGGTCCCAAGACACCGCTTGAGGAACTGCGTTTGGACATATACCGGCGCGTCAACGCACTCGGCATCGGCGCTCAAGGCCTGGGCGGTTTGACCACGGTGCTGGACGTCAAGGTTCTGGATTATCCGACCCACGCCGCATCTTTGCCGGTGGCCGTGATTCCCAATTGCGCCGCCACCCGGCACATTCATTTCACGCTGGATGGCAGCGGTCCCGCGGTGCTCGAGCCGCCGAATCTGGATCTTTGGCCCAAGGTTCATTGGACCGCCGATGCCAGCGCGCGCCGCGTGTCGGTCGATGGCCTCACCAAAAAAGAAATCGCGACATGGAAGCCGGGTGAGCGGCTGTTGTTGTCGGGCAAGCTGCTCACCGGGCGCGACGCCGCGCACAAGCGCATCTGCGCCTTGCTCGACGCCGGCCAGCCGTTGCCAAACGGTCTGGATTTCACCGGTCGCGTGATCTACTACGTCGGACCTGTCGATCCCGTGGGCACCGAGGTCGTGGGGCCGGCGGGTCCGACCACCGCCAACCGCATGGATCGATTTACGGACACCATGCTCGGCAAGTCAGGATTGCTGGCGATGGTGGGGAAGGCCGAGCGCGGGCCAGAAACGGTGGCGTCCATTGCGAAGCACCATTCGGCCTATTTGATTGCGGTCGGCGGCGCGGCATTTCTGGTGTCGAATGCCATTCGCGGCAGCCGCGTCGTGGCCTTTCCGGAACTGGGCATGGAGGCCGTGTACGAATTCGACGTCAAGGACATGCCCGTCACGGTCGCGGTGAGCGCCGACGGTGAATCCGTGCACGAGACCGGGCCTAAAAAATGGGCGGGCAAGTTCGCGGGCATTCCGGTCGCGGTGGAATAGTCGTCGATAGGCCAAGCCTTGGCCGCTTAAGATAGCCTCACAGCGGCTTGCGCATCAGCAATCCCAAGCCGAAACGAGTTTCGAACGTGCCGACGATGTTGAAACCGCAGGCCAGATAAAACTGCTTGGCATGAGTATTTCCCACCACGTGCAAGGCGCTCGCGCCCTTCGAGCGCGCCGTCTCGGCGCAGTGCTCGATTAATTTTCGCCCGATCCCCTGCCGCTGAGTACCGGGCTCGACAAATAGCGCGTCGAGTTCGGTGTCGCCATCGTCGCGCGGCAGGATCGCGGAGAAGCCGACGATGGCGCCGTCCCGTTCCAGCACGAATACGCCGCCGGCCGTAATCTGTTCCAGCGGCAGATCGATCGCATCGGGATGGCGCAGCAAGGCGTCGCGATCGCCTTCGTTGGCGATCGATGCGCGCCACTGCAGGGCCTCGAGGGTTTTGCGTTCGGCGGGAACGGCGGGTCGGATGATCACGCTGCGGACTATACGCGGTCGGACCAGCCGCGCGGATCACTAGTATTTGATCGAGCAACCGTAGGGTTTGGTCACCGGGTGCGCGACGGGACTGCCCGCGGCCACCGCCAGCATCGCTTCCTTCAAGTAAGGCTCAGCGCGCGCAATGTCCGCCTCGCCGGTGGTGGCAATGCTGTCGATCCCACCCATGTATTTCAGCTCCCCGTCCTTGTCGATGACGAACATATGCGGTGTCGTCTTCGCGGCGTACAAACGCGCGACGCTTCCCGTCGGGTCCAGGAGCACGGCCGTGGGGACCGCGTGGCGTGAGACCGTCAGCGCATCCGCCGCGGGGCCATTCACATAGCCCTGTTTGCCGGGAGCCGAGGAGACCACGCTCAGCCAAACGATGCCGTTCTGTCGAGCCAGCGCCTGCACGCTTTGCATGTTGCCGCTGCTGTAGTGCTTGCGCGTGTACGGGCACTCAGCGTTGGTCCACTCGAGCACAACCGTTTTGCCGCGGTATTCGCTCAAACGGACTGTGTTGCCCTTGGCGTCGACGGCGGTGAAATCCGGCGCCGGTTGGCCGATCTGCGGCGCGGCCCCGGCCGCCGAGACGAAGATCCCAATCATGCCCAGCACCAGCGCAAGAATGACCGCCACGGCGGTGATTCCGGCGGCGCCGCCGTCGCGGTGCGCGCGCATGGCGCCAGCTTTCAAGGGGATCGAAGAATCCGGACTCATGCGCGGGCTCCTATCGCTTTTGGGGTCTTTACGCTTAGTTCGGGCCGCCCCATCATTGGTTCCCTGGTGCTTTTGGCCGCCAGCGTTTAGAGTACGCGCCCCTGCCAAAAATCGAGTAGATTCAGCGTCATGCGTTTTGCAAAGCAGTACGAGGTCATCGTCATCGGCGGCGGTCACGCCGGTACCGAAGCGGCGCTCGCGGCTGCCCGCTCAGGCGCCGCGACACTGCTGCTCACCCACAACATCGAGACCCTGGGACAGATGAGCTGCAATCCCGCGATCGGCGGCATTGGCAAAGGGCATCTGGTCAAAGAAATCGACGCGCTGGGCGGGGCCATGGCGCGCGCCACGGACCTGGCCGGCATCCAGTTCCGCACGCTGAACGCCAGCAAGGGGCCCGCCGTGCGCGCCACTCGGGCGCAGGCGGATCGACAGCTCTACAAACGCGCCATTCGAGGCATGCTCGAATCCCAAACCCATCTGGCACTGTTTCAACAGGAAGCCAAGGATTTGATCGTCGAAGGCGATCGCGTGGTGGGTGTCGTTACCCAGAGCGGATTGACGTTCCGCGCCCCTGCGATCGTGCTCACGGTGGGCACCTTCCTCGGCGGCAAAATTCATGTCGGCTTGGAGAGCCATCCCGGCGGGCGCGCCGGCGATCCGCCCTCGATGAGCCTCGCGGCGCGCCTGCGCGAATTGCCGCTGCGCGTCGGACGCTTGAAGACCGGCACCCCGCCGCGCATCGACGGCCGCAGCGTCGATTTCTCGGGGCTGCGCGAACAGCACAGCGATGAGCCTCGACCGGTGTTTTCATATCTCGGCGCGCGCTCTCTGCACCCGCGCCAGCTTCCCTGTCACATCACCGCGACCAACGAGCGAACTCACGACATCATTCGTGCCGCCACCGCGCGCTCGCCCTTGTTCACCGGGTTGATCGAAGGCGTTGGCCCGCGCTACTGCCCGTCCGTCGAGGACAAGGTCGTGAGATTCGCGGACAAGCAGTCGCACCAGATCTTTGTCGAACCCGAAGGTTTGGATACGCACGAAATTTATCCCAACGGCATCTCCACCAGTCTGCCCTTCGATGTGCAGTACGAATTCGTGCGCAGCATTGCCGGATTCGAGGATGCTCACATTACGCGCCCGGGATATGCCATCGAGTACGATTTCTTCGATCCCCGTGACTTGAAGCGCAGCCTGGAAAGTAAATTCCTGTCCGGTCTGTACTTCGCCGGCCAGATCAACGGCACCACCGGCTATGAGGAGGCGGCGGCGCAAGGTTTGCTGGCCGGCACGAACGCCGCGCTCGCCGCGCAGGGGCGGGAAGCCTGGTGCCCGAAACGCAGCGAGGCGTACCTTGGCGTGCTGGTCGATGATTTGATCACGCGCGGCGCGACCGAACCGTACCGGATGTTCACCAGCCGGGCGGAATACCGGCTGTCGCTGCGCGAGGACAATGCGGATCTGCGCCTGACGGCCGCCGGAAGAGAGCTTGGGCTCGTCGACGATGAGCGCTGGGAGTTCTTTCAGCGCAAGCGCGACGGAGTGGACAGCGAGGTGAACCGGCTCGAGCGGGCCGTTGTGCATCCCGCCGATGTGGATGCCGCGCTGCTCGGCAAGCTCGGCGCGCCGTTGACGCGCGAGACGCATGCGTTCGATTTATTGCGCAGGCCCGAGCTGTCTTACGATGACATCGGCGGCGTTGCCGGGTGCGCGGCGGGCGATTGGTCCGCCGATGAGCGCTTGTGCGAGCAGGTGAAACTACAGGTCGAAGTACAGGCCAAATATTCCGGGTACTTGAAGCGCCAGAGCGAGGAGATCGACCGCGCCCGCCGCCACGAGGAATTGTGCCTGCCCGCCGATATCGACTATGCCTTGGTCGGCGGCCTGTCAAACGAGGCGCGCCAGCGGCTAGGCGACGTGCGTCCGGAAACCTTGGGACAGGCGGCGCGTATTCCCGGACTGACGCCGGCCGCGGTGTCGCTGTTGTTGGTGCATTTGAAGAAGCGTGAACGCGCGGCGTGACGTTGCGGCGCAACTTCGAGGATGGCGCATGAGTGTCTTCTACGATTTCACGGTGCAGGGACTGAACGGCACCCCGAATATCCTGGCGCCGTTGAACGGCAAGGTGACCTTGGCGGTGAACGTCGCCAGCCAGTGCGGCTACACGCCTCAATACGCGGGTCTTCAGGATCTTCACAAGGAACTCAAAGATCAGAATTTCACCGTGGTCGGTTTTCCCTGCAACCAGTTCGGCGCACAAGAGCCCGGCAACGCGCAGGAGATTCAGGCGTTTTGCGAAGGTCGTTTCGGCGTGACCTTCCCGCTGTCGGCGAAGATCGACGTGAACGGCCCTCGCCGCCATCCGCTCTACGCATGGCTGACGGCCGAGGAAAACGGCTTTCCCGGCGATATCGGCTGGAATTTCGAGAAGTTTCTCATCGATCGCGGCGGCCGGGTGGTGTGCCGATATCCGGCCGGAACCTTGCCCACCGATTCCACGCTGCTTTCGGACCTGGCAAACGTTTTAGAGTGATTCCGCGTGAATCTGCCGATTGCGGGCGCTACTTCAGTGGCATTTTGCCCGCTCACTCTTTAACATCACCGCACCTGAAATGAACCTTGAAGTTGGCTCGGAGAATGAGATGCTTTCTCGATTGACTGGGTGGCTCGCCGGCACGGTGTTGACTTGTTTGTCGTTGGGCGCGCACGCGGCGGGCGATCCGGCCAAGGGCGAGATGAAGTTCTACACCTGCTACGGATGCCACGGCATCGCCAACTACCGCAACGCCTATCCGGATTACAGTGTGCCGAAGCTGCGTCACCAGAATGCCGCGTACCTGGTCGCGGCGCTGCAGGAGTATCGCGACGGCACGCGGCCTCACCCCACCATGCATGCGCAGGCCTCCTCGCTCTCGGATCAGGATATCGAAGATATCGCAGCGTATCTGCAAGGCGCGGAGCCGGTGAAGCCCGCGGCGTCCGCTGCCTCGAAGGCGCCGAAGCAGGCGGCGCCCTGCATCGCATGCCATGGAGAGACCGGTCTCGGCGTCGATGCGCCGCTCGTGCCCAAACCGCCGGTGCTCGCCGGCCAACATGTGGATTACCTGGAACAGGCGCTGACCACGTATCGCAACGGCCGCCGCAAGAACGTGGTCATGGACAGCATGGCGCAGCTGCTGACCACCGACGAAGACGTCAGGATCGTGGCCGACTACTTCGCGCATCAGTCCTCGCCCCTGTCGACGGCGAGCACGGAAAGCAAGTAGCCTAGTTGCGCAGCGCCATCAGGAACTGCGCGAACGTCTCGTAGTACGCGTCGCGGTTCGTTTTCTTGCGGTAGCCGTGGCCTTCGTCGGCGGCCAGCAAATACCAAACCTCCCCGCCCTTGGCACGCAACTTGTTCACGATCTGTTCTGCCTCGGACACGGGTACGCGCGGATCGTTTTTGCCGTGGACCACGAGCAGCGGACGGGTGATTCGATCCGCGTTGGTGAGCGGCGAGATGCGGCGCAAAAAGCTGCGCATCTCCAGCTCCCGTTCATCGCCGTATTCCGCGCGCCGCTGATTTTGCCGGTACGGCGCGGTATTGGTCAGAAAGCTCACGAAGTCCGCGATGCCGCTGACATCCACGCCGCCGCGCAATCGATCGCTGTAATTGACCAGCGTGGCGAGGGCCAGGTATCCGCCATAGGAGCCGCCCGAGACCACCACATGCTTGGCGTCGAACTCCTTATGCAACCCGATCCATACCAACATGGCGCCGACGTCCTTGACCGCGTCCTCGCGCAGGATGCCGTTGTCGAGCGCCATGTAAGTCTTGCCATATCCTGAGGAGCCGCGCACGTTGGGAGCAATGACCGCGAAGCCCAGTTCATTGACCAGGTATTGAATCCAGGGATCGAATCCCGGACGGAACTGCGACTCGGGTCCGCCGTGCAGAGAGATCAGCACCGGATGCGGGCCGGGAGTTGCAGGCTCAAACACGTATGCCGGAACCACGCGGGATTTGCCGTCGACCCGATCGAAAGTGGGAAACTCCACCAGGCGCGGCAGCACGAACTTCGCCAGGTCGACGGCGCCCGCTTCACTGCGCGTCCACGGTTCCAGATGATTTTCCGCGACATCCAGCACGTAGGCGTCGCGCGGTTGATTCGCGGCGGCGAAGGCAAAGGCGAGCCGCTTGCCGTCCGCGTCGAAGCGCAGTGAACCAATGATTCCCGCGGCCAGCCGCGGCGGCGTGAGGTCTTGATGGGTGCGCAGATCCAGCAGATTGAGTTTGCCGGCGCCCGCCTGATTGCTGACATAGGCCAGATAGTGTCCGTCTCGCGATATCGCCAACGATTCGATATCCCAGGGGATATGCTCTGAAATGACGGTCTTGTCGTTGGTAAACAGATTGATGTAGCGCAGGCGGGCAAACTCGGCGTCGCGGTCCGAGATCACATAGACGCCTTGGCCGTCGCGCGTGAATTTCGCGGTGAGGATGCCGACCTTCGTCGGCGCAGGCTCGACTTCGCGCTTTTGCCCGCTGCTCAAGTCCACCACGTACAGATAGGCTTCGGAAACCGACACTTCCTTGAGCACGAGTAATTTCGAATCATCGGGCGACCAATCGAGCGCGGACCACGCCGCGCCGCTGCCGTCGCCGGCAACGGCCAGCCGCGGCAACGTTCCCGATTCCGGATCGACGATGCTGATGTCATAGCTGTGTCCGTCTCGCGCGGTGCTGAAGAACGCCACTTCCCGTCCACTGTTCGACCACAGCGGGGCGCCATTCACGGACTTGCCGTCCGTCAGCATCCTCGCCGTCCCCTCGCCCAGCCGCTGGTAGTAGAGCTGTGCATTTTCGTTGCCGCCCGAATCCTTCAGAAACACGTAGGCGCTGCGCGCGGAATCCGGCGAAAATGCGGCCTCGGTGATCGGTTCGTGCTGGAAGGTCAGTTGGCGGCGCGCCCCGCCCGGGGCTTCCACCAAGTGCAGCTGATCGACATCGGCGAAGCGGGTTGCAATCAGCAATTGGCCTTTGGGCGACCAACCGAGGGGGGTTGCCTGACGCGCATTGAGATAGCCATCCAATTTCTCCGCGAGGTCTGCCGGCGCCTGCGGAATATTCTCGTAGGTCAAACTGCCGCGTTCGACGCGCGAGGCCCCGAGGGCCGCGGAGCCGGCCGAAAGCGGCGCAACGAGCAGCAGCAACAGATAAATTCGGGTCATATTTCGTAGTTTCTCACACCACGAGGATAATGCGGTCGATGGCAGGCTTCGAGCATTTGGTTCAATCTTACGATGTCGGCGATCTGCTCGACGAGATCGCGAGCGCGGAGCCGCCCGCGTATTTGCGCCGCTGTTTCGCCGAAGGCTTGTCCGCGCCGGCGCTAAGCTGGCCTCGTGTGCAACAACTGGCCGTGTGCGCGATGGTTCTCGACGCCATCGCCAACGACCGGGACTACGAGTTTTTCGAGCGCGAGCTGATAGCCGATTGGCGCTTACACTATGCGAGGGCATGCATGAAGTTCAAGGACACAGCATTGCAGGCATTGCGGCGCGCGCTGGAGCATGATCGGCCTGCGGATGCGGAAGCCGCGGCCGAACTCGAGACCCTCGCCGCTCGCCTGGCTGGGGCCTGATTGAGCCTGTCCACGACATGCGCGCGGCGGGCGATCTTGGGCTGCGCGGCGCTTGTGTTGGCGGCCTGCGCAGCGCCCGCACCCAAGCCGGCGGCGCCGCTTCAGGCAGCGCCGGCCCCGTTGGATGCGTCCTACGATTGGCATGTCCTGCTCGTCGCTCCGTTCGGCAGCGTACTGAAAGATGTTCCGCTGACATTTCACGAGGTGCTGTTGTTTCGCGACGAGTCGCGCGGCGCGGCGGCGGGCGATGAGCTGGAGTGCTATGCCGTCGACGGGCCCCGCCCGCAGTTCATCGCTCGGTCGCCGACCGAATACCTGCTCTGCTTCAAGCATGAGCGGCTTGCGCGCGTCGAGGCCACGGTGCGGCTCGCGCCGGACGAGGCGGCGGGAGTTTTCGCCGATGCCTGCGGTTTATGGATGAAGAATGCCCAAGCAACAACCGAGGACTGCGCGGGCACCGATGGCGGCATTGCATTCTCCGGCCATTTTGAGAACGAGCCCGACGAGTCCGCGCGATTGATCGTCGAGCTCGATGCTCCCGATCCCGATCCTCCGCCCGTTCGCGCGCCCGACCGGTAGCTCCATGCGAGCGGGCGAACTTGACATGCTTACCTCGGGTGCGAGAGAGCTCGGAATCGAATTGGATCCGGTGCGCGAGGAAACGCTGCTCAAGCTGGTCGATGAGCTCGAGCAGGGCAACGCGCAATTCAATCTGACCGCGATTCGCGATCGCTTGGGGATGCTGCGAAAACATGTGCTCGACAGCCTGAGCCTGCAGCCCTATCTTCGCGGCGCGCGCCTGGCCGATGTCGGCACCGGCGCGGGCTTTCCGGGCTTGGTTCTGGCCATTGCCAATCCGGAGCGCCGTTTCACGCTCATCGAGGCGACGGCCAAAAAGGCTCGCTTCGTCGAGCAGACCGTGGCGCGCTTGGGGCTAGGCAATGTGCTGGTGGTCAATTCGCGAGCGGAAAGCTATAGGCCGTTCGAACTTTTCGATACAGTGGTCGCCCGGGCCCTGTCATCGCTGGCGGACTTCGTGGCCTATGCCGGCCACTTGTGTGTTCCCGGCGGGCGCTTGCTGGCGATGAAGGGGAAGCGGCCGGATGATGAGATATCCGCACTGCCAAGATCGTTTCGCGTGCTGGCGGTGCATCGATTGAGCGTGCCGGGACTCCCCGATGAACGGCATCTCGTGGAGTTGGTTCCGGCACAACGCAAGTCGGGCAAGTCTTGAAGCGGGCCAACATATGAAACGCGTCATCGCAGTGGCCAATCAAAAAGGCGGCGTCGGCAAGACAACGACCGCGGTCAATCTCGCGGCGTCGTTGACGGCGACCAAGCGCCGCGTGCTGCTCATCGATCTTGACCCGCAGGGCAATGCCACCATGGGATGCGGCGTCGACAAGCATGCCCAATCGCGCACCAGCTGCGATGTGCTGCTCGGCGATTGCAGCGCCGTCGAGGCCCTGGTCCCCGTCGAGTACGGCGGCTTCATGCTCATGCCGGCGAATCAGGATCTGACGGTGGCTGAAATCCGCTTGCTCACCATGGCCGTCGGGCGCGAGTTCAAGTTGCGCAATGCCTTGAGTCCGGTGCGCGGGGATTTCGACGTAATTTTGGTCGATTGCCCGCCGTCGCTGAACATGCTCACCTTGAATGCCTTGGTCGCGGCGGATTCGGTGATGATTCCCATGCAGTGCGAGTACTACGCACTGGAGGGTTTGACCTCCCTGATGCAGACCATCGAGCAAATCAAAGACAGCATCAATCCGGATCTTACGATCGAAGGGTTGCTGCGCACCATGTTCGACCCGCGCAATAACCTGGCGAATGAGGTGTCCGCCCAGCTCATAGAGCATTTCGGCGAAAAAGTGTTTCGTACCATGATCCCGCGCAACGTGCGCCTGGCCGAGGCCCCGAGTTTCGGCAAGCCCGCGCTGTTCCACGACAAGGAGTCGCGGGGCGCGCTGGCCTATCTGGCGCTGGCAGGTGAAATGATTCGCCGCGACGAGCTGCCAGGAACGCCAACCGGCGATCTAGCGCCGACGGGCGATCTAGTCCCACCGGCCGATCAGTCGGGCGCTCCGCCGGACGATCAATCGGGCGCTCCGCCGGACGCCCCCGTATAATCGTCCATTCGATTTACAGGGAATTGCTATGTCCGGCAAAAAGCCGTCTTTAGGTCGAGGCCTGGCTGAGCTCAGCCCCCTCCTCGCGCGGCGCGCCGGCCCGCCCGACGTCGAGAAACCTCAGATTCTCGTCGGCGACCGATTGGCGTCCCTGCCGGTGGATCTCCTGCAGCGGGGCAAGTATCAGCCGCGCGCCGACATGCGTCCCGAATCCCTGGGCGAACTGGCCGATTCCATCAAGGCGCGCGGCCTGGTGCAGCCCATTCTGGTGCGCCCCTTGCCGCGGCCCAATCCGACCGAATCGCAGCGCTATGAAATCATCGCGGGCGAACGGCGCTGGCGCGCGGCGCAAATGGCGGGGCTCGCGGAAATCCCAGCCGTTATTCGCGATGTGGCCGACGAAGACGCCGTCGCCATGGCGCTCATCGAAAACATTCAGCGCGAGGACCTCAATCCGCTGGAAGAGGCCCGCGCGCTTTTGCGCCTGATCGAAGAGTTTGGGTTGACGCACCAAGCCGCGGCCGAGGCGGTGGGACGCTCGCGCGCCGCCGTCAGCAATCTGGTGCGGCTCATGGAATTGACCGACGAGGTCAAGGAAATGCTCGAGCACCGCCAGATCGAAATGGGCCATGCGCGCGCCCTGCTGGGCCTCGCCACGCGCCGTCAGCAGATCGAAGTCGCCACCTTGGTTGCCAAAAAATCCCTGTCGGTGCGCGACACGGAAGCATTGGTGCGTCGCATCATAAACCCGAAAGCGGCCGAGGCCGCAAGCCCCGCCGCCACGCCCGATCCCGACATCCGCCGCCTGGAAACCGAGATTGCCGAGAAGCTGGGCGCCAAAGTCGCCTTCCAGCATGCCGCCTCGGGCAAGGGCAAGCTCATCGTCAGTTACAACAGTTTGGACGAACTCGAGGGCATCCTGGCGCACATCCAGTAGGCGAGAAAATCGGCCAAAACGCCTTGATGCACCAAGGCGGCATCTCTATAATGCGCCGGCCATTTTTGGCACAGTACAAGCGAAGTGTTCGCAAGCTTCGCTCCACGGGATTTAACTTGGTCGCGATCGATTTAGCCCTAGCGCGGCGGCTGGCTCTCAGCGTCGTACTGGGCCAGGTGGCCGTGACCGTAGTCTGCGCTCTCGTGAGCTGGCTGATTGCGGGTTCCCATGCGGCTCTTTCCGCCGCGATGGGTGGCGGCATCAGCACCGCCGCGAGTCTTGTCATGGCATTGCTGGGTTTTGGCGGCAAATCGGCTGCAGATGGGCAGCGGGCGATGCGCGCGTTCTTGATAGGCGAAACCGCCAAGATCGTCGTCGTGATTGTGCTGTTCGCGATTGTGCTGAAGACGATGAAGGTGGTGCCGCTGGCGATGCTCGGCACCTACGTAGCAACCTTCCTCGTGTTTTGGGTTGCATTGGCGAATTTGCTGCCGCCGCTGGGCGGGACAAATGTCCCGCGCGGACGTGCGAAAAACAGTTGATTTGAGGCGATTGAGACACACATAAGACTTGAAATGGCAGCAGAGCAACCTACTACCGCAAACGAATACATTCTTCATCACCTGACGTTCCTTTCCAACAAGGAACCCAAGGGAATAGTGGATTTCTCCGTCATCCACTTGGACACCGTATTTTTTTCCATTGCGCTGGCCTTGCTGTTCGGCGGCTCATTCTATTTTGCCGCGCGCAAGGCCAATGCCGGCGTGCCGGGCAAGTTTCAGAACTTCGTCGAACTCGTGGTCGAGTTCATCGATACCCAGGTCAAAGACAGCTTCCACGGCACCAACAAGCTGCTCGCGCCCCTGGCGCTGACCATTTTTTGCTGGGTTTTCCTGTTCAACGCGATGGACATCCTGCCGGTGGATCTTCTGCCCTGGGCGGCTCACCACGCGGGCGTCGAACACCTGAAAGTGGTGCCGAGCACCGACCTCAATGTCACCTTCGCAATGTCGCTGACGGTGTTCGTTCTCATCATCTACTACAGCATCAAGGTGAAGGGCCTCGGCGGCTTCCTGGCCGAGCTGACTCTGCAGCCCTTTGCCGCCAAGAATCCTGTCTTAAAAGTCTTGCTCGTTCCCGTGAACCTTCTCCTGGAAATCGTGCCCTTCCTGGCGCGTCCGATTTCGCTCTCGCTGCGTTTGTACGGCAACCTGTTCGCCGGCGAAATGATTTTCCTGCTGCTCGCGGCGCTGACCCTGCACGGCGCCTCGCAATTGTCGAGCGCCGGCGGCTGGGCCCTATTGGTGGCGCAATTCGCGCTGGCGTTTTTATGGGCGGTATTTCATCTGCTCGTGATCACGCTGCAAGCCTTCATATTCATGGTGTTGACGATCGTCTATTTGTCGATGGCGCAGGAACATCATTGATGTCGTTGAGTCCGGTAACAACAATTTCGCTAGCTGTTTCGTTTCAGGAGAATTGAATGGAAAATTTTGCACACGTCCAAGCCATGACCGTGCTGGCTGTCGGAATCATCTTCGGCATGGGCGCGCTCGGCACCGCGATCGGCTTCGGCATTCTCGGAGGCCGTTTTCTGGAAGGCGCAGCCCGCCAGCCCGAACTCACTCCGATGCTGCAGGTGAAGATGTTCATCGTCGCAGCGCTGGTCGACGCAGTCGCCATGATCGGCATTGGTTTCGCGCTGTTCTTTACATTCGCGAATCCGTTCACCTCCGGGTTGACGCACTAAAAATGCCGCAGGCTATGCTGGTCGGGAGACGATTGTGAATATCAATCTCACGCTGATCGTGCAGATGCTCGTATTCATCCTGCTCATCTGGTTCACGATGAAATTCGTGTGGCCGATGATCCTGGGGCCGATGGAAGAGCGTTCGCAAAAGATCGCGGCGGGACTTGCCGCCGCCGAAAAGGGCAAGGCTGATTTGGCCTCGGCAAACGAGCGGGCCGAAGCCATCTTGCGCGAGGCGCGCGAACGCGCCGGTCAGATCGTCGACCAGGCGCAGCATCGGGCCAATGACATGGTGGAAGAGGCCAAGGGCGCCGCCACGGCCGAAGGCGCGCGGCTCATGGCCGCAGCGCAGGAGCAGATCGATCTCGCGGCGGCGCGTGCCCGCGAAAGCCTGCGGCGCGAAGTGGCGCAGATCGCGGTCAGCGCGGCATCGAAGATCCTGGAGCGCGAGATCGATCCTCGCGCGCACAGCGATCTCATCGACAAGCTCGCGGCACAGATCTAGGACGATGCGGCATGGCTGAAAAGACCACCATCGCGCGGCCCTACGCCAAAGCGGCATTTCGGGAAGCGCAGGGCGACAACCGGCTGACGCAATGGTCCGAGACGCTGCGCGCCGCGGCGACCGCCGTGCGCGATCCGCGCGTGCACGAGTTGCTGGGCAGCCCGAGCATCGGCGGCGAGGATCTCGCCCAGTTCGTGATGGGTGTCACTGGTGAGACGCTCGATGAACATGCGCAAAACTTTTTCCGCACGCTCGCGGAAAATCATCGCCTCGGGATACTGCCGGAGATTTCGGCTTTATTCGACCAATATAAGGACGAAGCGGAAAGCGTCGTCGACGTGACGGTGACATCCGCCGCGCCGATCGACACCGCCCAACAGCAGGCGCTCGGGAAGGCCCTCGAGCGCAAACTCAAGCGCTCGGTGCGCCTGCACTGCGACACGGATTCCACATTGATCGGCGGCGCCGTGCTGCGTGCCGGCGACACGGTGATCGACGGTTCCCTGCTCAGCCGGCTCAAACGCATCGCGTTCGAGCTGACGGCGTAAACGCTCAAGTATTGCTAGAGGATTCAAGGTTATGTCCATCAAGGCATCGGAAATCAGCGACCTCATCAAGGCGCGCATCGACAAATTCAAGTCCGCGACCGAAGCGCGCAATGTGGGCACCGTGGTGAGCGTCACCGATGGCATCGTGCGCGTTCACGGCCTCGCCGATGCGCGGTACGGTGAAATGTTGGAATTCACCGGCAATATATTCGGACTCGCGCTGAACCTCGAGCAGGATTCGGTGGGCGCCGTGGTGCTCGGCGACTACAAGGGCATTTCGGAGGGCGCCGAGGTGAAAACCACCGGTCGCATCCTGGAAGTGCCGGTGGGCCCCGAACTCCTCGGCCGCGTGGTGGATGCATTGGGCGTTCCGATCGACGGCAAAGGGCCGGTGAACGCCAAGCTGAAGTCGCCTCTGGAGCGGGTGGCGCCGGGCGTGATTTTTCGCCAGAGCGTTTCACAGCCGGTGCAGACGGGCCTCAAGGCCATCGACGCCATGGTGCCGATCGGCCGCGGCCAGCGCGAACTCATCATCGGCGACCGCCAAACCGGAAAGACGGCGGTGGCCATCGATACGATCATCAATCAGAAAGGCACGGGCGTTAAGTGCGTCTACGTCGCCGTCGGGCAGAAGCAAAGTTCCATCGCCAATGTGGTCCGCAAGCTCGAAGAGCACGGCGCGATGGGGCACACCATCATTGTCGCGGCGTCCGCGTCCACGCCCGCCGCGATGCAGTACCTGGCGCCGTACGGCGGCTGCGCGATGGGCGAATACTTCATGGACAACGGCGAAGACGCGCTGATCGTATACGACGATTTGTCCAAGCAGGCGGTGGCGTATCGCCAGATTTCATTGCTGCTACGCCGCCCCCCCGGCCGCGAGGCGTATCCCGGCGACGTGTTCTACCTGCACTCGCGCCTGCTCGAGCGTTCCGCGCGCGTCAACGCCGAATATGTGGAGAAGATCACCCAAGGCCGCGTGAAGGGCAAGACCGGATCCCTCACCGGGCTGCCCATCATCGAAACCCAGGCGGGCGATGTCACCGCCTTCGTTCCGACCAACGTCATTTCCATCACCGACGGCCAGATCTTTCTGGAAACCAATCTGTTCAATTCCGGCATGCGCCCCGCCATCAACGCCGGCATCTCCGTGTCGCGCGTCGGCGGCGCCGCGCAAACCAACATCATCAAGAAACTGGGCGGCGGCGTGCGCCTGGCGCTGGCGCAATACCGCGACTTGGAGGCGTTCTCGCAATTCGCGTCCGACCTTGACGAGGCAACCCGCAAGCAGCTCGAGCGCGGCCAGCGCGTCACCGAGCTCATGAAGCAAAAGCAGTACTCACCCATGTCGGTGGCCGAGATGGCATTGTCCCTGTACGCGGGCAACAGCGGCTACTTCGACAAGGTCGAGCGGCTGAAAGTGGTGGAAACGGAAACGGCATTGCAATCCTTCGCCCGCTCGAGCTACGCCGAGCTGCTCAAGACCATCAATGGCAAGCCGGACCTGACCAAGGAAGTCGAAGCCTCATTGAAGAAGTGCTGCGACGAATTTTTCGCGACCGTGTAAGGCATAGTCAGAGAGGACTTAAATGGCAGGCGCAAAAGAAATCCGGGGAAAGATCGCGAGTATCAAGAATACCCGCAAGATCACCAAGGCTCTGGAGATGGTGGCGGCCAGCAAGATGCGCAAGGCTCAGGATCGGATGCGCGCGGCGCGTCCCTACGCCGAAAAGGTGCGCAAGATCATCGGCCACTTGCGTCAGGTGAACCTGGATTACAAGCATCCGTTCACGCTGGAACGTCCGGTAAGCTCCGTCGGCATCGTGGTGATCAGCACGGATCGCGGCCTGTGCGGCTCGCTCAATTTGAACCTGTTCAAGGCGACATTGGTCGCGATCCGCGAGGCGCAGGGCCGCGGCCAGAAAGTGTACTTGTGCCTCATCGGCTCCAAGGCCCTGCAGTTCTTCCGGCGCCTGTCCGGCATCGAGATCGCGGCCTCCGTCACGCATCTGGGCGATCGCCCGCACATCAAGGATTTGATCGGCACCACCAAGGTGATGCTGGATTTTTATCGCGACACGAAAGTCGATCAGTTGCTGCTCGCGCACAACGTCTTCGTCAACACCATGACCCAGAAAGGCATCGTCTCGCAGCTGCTGCCGCTCCAGACCATCGACAAGGATGAGTTGCAGGAACGCTGGGACTACATTTACGAGCCCGACTCCATGGCGATCCTCGACGGCATTCTGATGCGCTATATCGAAGCCCAAATATTTCAGGGCGCCGTGGAAAACGTCGCCTGCGAAATGGCCGCGCGCATGGTGGCGATGAAAGCGGCCACGGATAACGCAGGTGATCTCATCGATGAGCTGCAACTCATTTACAACAAGGCCCGCCAGGCCGCGATCACGAAGGAACTTTCGGAAATCGTCGGCGGCGCGGCAGCGGTTTAGGCAAGGGGTTAATTATCATGTCCAGCGGTAGAATCGTGCAAATCATCGGGGCGGTCATCGACGTAGAATTTCCGCGCGATCAGATTCCCAAGGTGTATGACGCGCTCAAGCTCGACGAAGTCGATCTGACTCTCGAGGTGCAGCAGCAACTCGGAGACGGCGTCGTGCGCGCCATTGCGATGGGCCCGTCCGAGGGACTGCGCCGCGGTCTGGCCGTGACCGGCACCGGCAAGGGGATCTCCGTGCCGGTGGGCACGGGCACGCTCGGGCGCATCATGGACGTTTTGGGCAAGCCGCAGGATGAGCGGGGCCCCGTAAAAGCCACGGAGTACCTGCCTATTCACCGGCCGGCGCCGGCTTACGATGAGCAGGCGGGCGGCCAGGACCTGTTGGTCACCGGCATCAAGGTCATCGACCTGCTGGTGCCCTTCGCCAAGGGCGGCAAGGTGGGATTGTTCGGCGGCGCGGGCGTTGGCAAGACCGTGAACATGCTGGAGCTCATCAACAACATCGCCAAGCAGTACAGCGGACTTTCGGTATTTGCCGGCGTCGGCGAGCGCACCCGCGAAGGCAATGACTTCTACCACGAGATGATCGAGTCGGGCGTGATCGACAAGGTGAATCTCTCCAATTCCAAAGTGGCCATGGTGTACGGCCAGATGAACGAGCCGCCCGGCAATCGCTTGCGCGTCGCGCTCACGGGATTGACCATGGCCGAATACTTTCGCGACGAGAAGCAGGCTTCGGGCAAAGGCCGCGACGTGCTGTTCTTCGTCGACAACATTTATCGCTACACGCTGGCGGGCACCGAAGTATCGGCGCTGCTCGGCCGCATGCCTTCGGCGGTCGGATACCAGCCGACGCTCGCCGAGGAAATGGGCGTGCTGCAGGAGCGAATCACCTCGACGAAGACCGGCTCCATCACCTCGATTCAGGCCGTGTACGTCCCCGCGGATGACTTGACCGATCCTTCTCCCGCGACGACGTTCGCGCACTTGGACGCCACCGTGGTGCTGTCGCGCCAGATCGCCTCGCTGGGTATTTACCCGGCCGTGGATCCGCTGGATTCCACCAGCCGCCAACTCGATCCTTTGGTGGTCGGCCAGGAACACTACGACACCGCGCGCGCCGTTCAGGCCGTGCTGCAGCGGGCCAAAGAGCTTCAAGACATCATCGCGATTCTCGGCATGGATGAGTTGTCGGAAGAGGACAAGTTGAGCGTGTACCGTGCACGCAAAATCCAACGCTTCCTGTCTCAGCCGTTCAACGTGGCGAAGGTGTTCACCGGCCAGGACGGCAAGATCGTCTCGCTCAAGGACACCATTCGCGGCTTCAAGGCCATCCTCGCGGGCGAATACGATCATCTGCCGGAACAGGCGTTTTATATGATCGGCGCCATTGAAGAAGCGGTCGAGAAGGCCAAGACGCTGTAGACATGGCCAACACCATTCACATCGACATCGTCAGCGCCGAGGGCCAGATCTTCTCCGGCGAGGCGACGCTGTTGTTCGCGCCGGGATCCCAAGGCGAGCTTGGCATCTACCCGCGTCATGCGCCGCTCCTGACCACACTGACGGCGGGCGAGGTGCGGGTGCAAACCGAGGGACAGGAGGAACAGTCCTTCTTTGTCGGCGGCGGTGCCATGGAGATTCAGCCGCACCTGGTCACCGTGCTGGCGGACACCGCCGTGCGGGCAAAGGATTTGGACGAGGCGGCCGCGCTCGCCGCCAAACAGCGCGCCGAAGATGCCGTTCGCAACCGCGGCGACAAGGTGGATATCGCCGAGGCGCAGGCGGAACTGGTGCGCGTGTTGGCGCAATTGCGCGCCATCGAGCGATTGCGGAAGAAACGCTAGCGGTTCGACACCCACGGAGTCTGCATGCAGCTTTCCGTCGTGATATTGGCAGCCGGCCAGGGCAAGCGGATGAACTCCGAACTGCCGAAGGTGCTGCAGCCTTTGGCGGGCCAACCGCTGCTGCGGCATGTCATCAGCGCCGCGCGTGCGCTCAATCCCGGCAATATCTATGTGGTTTACGGGCATGGCGGCGCTCAGGTGCAGGCCGCCCTGGCGCACGAACCGGTTGAGTGGGTGCTGCAGGCGGATCAGCTCGGCACCGGCCATGCCGTGATGCAGGCCATGTGCGTCATTCCGGACGATCATACGGTGCTGGTGCTGTACGGCGACGTGCCGCTGATCGGCGGCGACTCGCTGAAAAAATTGATCGCCGGCGCCGATGGAGGCGCCCTCGCCTTGCTATCCGTCAATCTCGACGAGGCGCGCGGCTATGGACGCATCGTGCGCAACGCGGAAGGCCAGGTCGAGGCGATCATCGAACACCGGGACGCGACGCCCGCGCAGCTGCAGATTCGAGAAGTCAATTCCGGTCTGATGGCGGCGCCGGCGGGACGGTTGCGCGAGTGGCTCCTCGGGCTGGGAAGCAACAACACGCAGCGCGAATATTTTCTGACCGATGTCGTGGCCGGCGCGGCCAAGGCGGGAATCCGCATCGAGGCGATTCCGGCGGCGAGCGCTTTGGAGGTCGCCGGGGTCAACGACAAGATACAACTGGCGCACGTCGAAGCCGGCTACCGCCGACAACGCGCCGAGGAACTGATGCTCGCCGGCGCGACGCTCGCGGACCCTGCGCGCATCGACATACGCGGCGACATCCAAGTGGGCCGCGATGTGTTCATCGACATCAACGCCGTGCTCATCGGCAATGTGCACCTCGCGGCGGGCGTGAAGGTGGGCCCCAACTGCGTCATCGCCAATTCCCGCATCGGCGAGGGCACGGAGATTTTCGCGAACAGCATCATCGATCAGGCCGTCGTCGCGCGGAACTGCCGCATCGGACCCTTCGCGAGGCTGCGGCCGGGCACCGTCATGCATGCCGAAGTGCACATCGGCAATTTTGTCGAGGTTAAAAACACCGAGATCGGCGCCGGCAGCAAGGCCAATCATTTGACCTACCTGGGCGATTCGCGCGTCGGCAAGGATGTGAATGTGGGCGCCGGCAGCATCACCTGCAACTACGACGGCGCCAACAAGTGGCCCACTCTCATCGAAGACGGCGCCTCCATCGGTTCCGGCACCATGATGGTGGCGCCGGTGCGGATCGGCGCGGGCGCCACGGTGGGCGCGGGATCCACGATCACGTCGAGCACGCCGGATAACCAGCTGGTCTTGGAGAGATCGAAGCAGATCACCAAGGACGGTTGGACCCGGCCGGTCAAGCTCGACGACAAGGAAAAGGCCGACGTCATCGCCAAGGCGATGCAGAAACCTAAGGTGTAAACGCCTAAGCTGTGGTCGCGCCGATTGCGGCGTGGGCAATATTCGCCGCCGCTCCCTCGGCACCCTCGGTCCCGCTCGTGCGACGCATCAAATCTCGCCCGAGCCGCAACAGCCCCGATGATTGAGGAGCGGTACCAGCGTAGTCCGCCAGCAGATGCTCGGAATTGAGCAAACCGATTAGAAGCAGCGCCAAACTCCACTGGCGAGCACGAAGCAGCGTGATGTTCATCGAGCTTGCTACGCTAAACCAGTAAGACATAAAAAAGCTCTCAACACCGAGCGGTCCGGACTCAAAAGACCGAAATAAGAAAAAAATCGATTCAGTACAAGAGCTGCTAAAGGCGATCTATTTGTACAAGAGCCGGTACGCGCGCGGCGCTAGATTCTTTGGTGATGTTTTTACGCGACGCTTTTATCAAGATTTTTTCATTGCCGGCATTAAAGCACCGCCTTTTTTACGCGCCGCTGATCATCATGGGCGACTCTTTTACACAACCAACCTCCCTCGAAGGAGGACCACCGATGATCAATACACGCATCAAATCGCTTCATCGTCTGATCCTGATCTCATCGATATGTCTGATGACACCGTCGGTGTTCGCCAATGACGCGGC
>Ga0210406_10001825_pt1 | contig 25089 bp, 20 predicted proteins | sample IncBWC30MmetaG_FD_155454 | JGI IMG/M metagenome (GOLD analysis project Ga0210406, IMG submission 155454) | Forest soil microbial communities from Barre Woods Harvard Forest LTER site, Petersham, Massachusetts, United States - Inc-BW-C-30-M | ecosystem: Environmental > Terrestrial > Soil >... | reverse complement strand
CACTATTCTCGATCAGACGGTAGGCATCGTGCCGCCATCGATGATGTAGTCTGCACCATGAATCGAAGCTGCACGATCGGATGCTAGGAATGCCACCAGTTCGGCGACTTCCTCCGGCTGGCCGGGTCGGCCAATGGGAATCCCTCCGATCATGTTCATGATTTGCTGTCGAGCAGCGTCCTCGCTGATACCGCTGCTCTGGCTGAGTTGCACAATCATGCCCTGTGCGCCCGAAGTCTCGATGAATCCAGGCGAGATCATGTTGACGCGGACTCCCTTCGGGCCAACTTCGTTTGCAAGGCCCTTATTGTAGGTATTGAGGGCACCCTTCGCCGCAGCGTAAGCAAGTGTCGCATCGTAGAGTGGAAGACGGTGCTGGATGGACGAGATGTGAAGAATGACACCTGATTTGCGTTCGATCATACCGGGCAGGAATGCTCGGTCGAGACGAACGGACGCCAGCAAGTTGATGTTGAGCGCCTTCTGCCAGTCGTCGTCAGAGAGGGATTTATATCCGCCGTTCGGAGCATCTGATCCCCCCACATTGTTCACTAGGATGTCGAGTCCACCCCACTCCTGCTGAATGCGGCTGATTACTTCTCCCACGCCTGCCGCAGTACCGATATCCGTCTGCACGAAGAGAGCGACTGCCTGCCCTTCGGGCAGCGGCGAGCGTGCAGTCGTTGCGACCGAAGCACCGCTCAGAGTAAAACGGCGCACCATCGCTTGTCCCATGCCCTTTGTACCGCCGGTTACCAGAACCCGCTTGCCCTTAAATTCATCTCCTGAAACTGGGAAAGGATATGTCATCGTCATCATGAGCGAATCTCCAGTGAAACAATCTTGTTTTTGGAAAGTTTGAAGATATGGTCTAGTTCAACGGGGCTCCCAGGAAACTCACCGGTCAGTCGGGCACGCACCGTCACCAAGTCTCCGAACTTTTGGACGTTAACCGTCTGCAGGACGTATCGGTATTTTGCGTCCGCCGCTTGCTTCCACTGGCGAATCGAGTCACGACCCTGATATTCCTGCCCCTCGTCGTGGACAGTGCCATCTTCGGTGAAGCAACGCGAAAGCGCATCGGCGTCCTTCACCTCTTCGGCGGCCAGGTATTCGGCGAGTGGTTTGGGCACATCGAGAGCCATGCTCTTCTCCTCCGTGCGGTTGCACAACCAGAAGTTTCGCAGCATACTGGCGAAATAGGAAGTACGCACGAAAAAGTGTGTTAGGAGAAAGTGTGTTAGGAGAAATATGTATGCCGAAACGCTACACGCCCACATCCGCCGCCGCAGACGTAGAAGCAGCGCTCCGCCTCTTGGAAGGAAGATGGAAACTCGTGATTCTGTTTCATCTATTCGGAGGCAATGTGATGCGCTTTTCCAATCTGGAACGGGCGATACCCAACATCACTCAGAAAATGCTGGGGCAGCAACTCGGCAGCTTGGCAGCTGACGGAATCGTTGTGCGTACAGCGTATCCTCAAGTGCCACCGAAGGTTGAATACTGTCTGACAGCATGGGGCCAGTCCCTTTGTCCTACGCTAGACTCCATCCTAAAGTGGGCCGATCGACGGCCAAAAGACCGAAGAAAACGCAACTCGCGCTGACAGTTTGCTACTCTTGAGTAACGGGCTACTCGGAACTTGACCACGCCCAGCTGTGCGGGCCAGAGTCGGCTTCGAGGAAATCGCAATTGACCTCCTCCGAGCCCGTTTCTGGACCAGTTTCGCGTTGCGGGCAGGGTGTTCCCCAGTTTTAATCAGCCCACTTGCACTGCGAGCATCGAGACCGAACCGCCATCTACGTCCTCAACAGGAAATATGAGCGGCTCGGATGGTGTGCGAGTGCCGGCAACGTAAAGCAGCGGCACATAATGGTCCGGCGTGGGCACTGCTAGTTCCGCTTCACTGCCGAGCTGATCCTCGTAATTCACGAGCGGCTTGTACTCTCCCGCGAGGAGTAGCTCGCGGACGCGAGTTTCAAACGAGATCGCCCAATCATATGGCTCCGGTGCGTGCCGTCCCCACGCATAGGCATGCAGGTTGTGCACGATGTTGCCGCTACCGAGGATGAGAATGCCTTCTTCTCGTAAGAGTGCCAGGCGCTTGCCGACTTCTTAATGGAACGAGGGCGGTTGCGTTTCGTCAATGCTGAGTTGAACCACTGGAATATCGGCTTGTGGATAGACGTGGCGCAGAACCGACCAAGTACCGTGGTCGAGACCCCAGCGCTCGTCGCGGCGCACCGGCACATGAGCAAGCAATTTCTGGACGCGCGCAGCGAGGTCGGGATCACCGGGTGCGGGATATTGCACCTGATATAGCTCGCGCGGAAAGCCGCCGAAATCGTGGATCAGTCGAACCATTCCGGCCAGGGGCAGGAGACCGGAATGGCTTTCACCCAGTCACCGGCTTCTTCTAGCGACGCGTCGACGCTGTGCATTCATGTGCAGAGTGCCGTCCGAAATGCGCCAGGCAATGCCAATAAAACGCCAGCCGGACATGAGGCATGGCTAAGGCGGGATCAAGCTTGCTCGCCGTTCATAGAATTGCCGGGCCAGTTCGAGTGACTCCGGCGTAACCTTGGCCTGATGATACTTGCCCTTCAGATAAGCCTCATAGGCTGCGAGCTTCGGCGTATATCGTTGTGGAGAAGCCTCGCGTGAAAGCCTGACCCGCAAAGGCACGCACACTCTATTCCGGGGCAGCATGAAACCTTAACCAGGGGACATTTCTATTGTGGTCAAGACGGGGACATTTCTATTGTGGTATGACAACTTAGCGCAATTTCCCTTGACACCGTCCTCCGGTTGGATTATGTTGCAAGCCTTCCCTTTGTACTGTTTCGCCGAGATTCGGCTCTTCCCCCAAGGAGTGGCTCGGTGGGTAAGTCTCCTTTTATAAGAAGATCCTCGCTAGGTCTCTGGTTAGCGTTCCTCACCTTTTTGTTGCTTCTGCGCAGCCAGGGCGGGACTTCGTCTGGACTATCGTCTCAAAAACCGAAGTGCTCCGAAGAAGAAGTCCGGGCGTGCTATCGCATTGATGCTGAGGATCCAATCGAAGCGGGTCTGATCGAGCAACAGCTGAAGATCAAGACGGAAATGGTGCTGCACTCACGCGTATCTATTTCTACGTCATTAAATGCATTACTGAATTCTTGAGAGGGCGAATGAGCGGAGAGCAAAAACATCTGACGAAGGCCAATCAGAACGCCGGAAAGCGCGGGTTGAGACGACGCGATCTCCTTAGTGGTGGGGCGGCTCTGGCTGGAGCGTTGCCTTTTGGGTTAGCAACGTGGCCCGCGTTCGGAACGGAGGAAGCTCCTTCAGTGCCGCCGGTTGGTCGTCTGGACGATGCGTATCGGGTTCGCATGACGGCGGCGGCATTCCAGCGGGAACAGCGGTCGCTTGAGTCGAGTGCCAACGGGGACGAAGACGCTCTACCGGATTACGTTGCCGCTTATTCCAAGGCGCTACCTCACAATCAGCTGGGCGTGGTGAACCCGGAAGCCTACGCGCTACTGCTGCGCGCCCTTCGCACCGGAAACCCGCGGGATTTCGACTTCATCCCCAGGGTGGGGGAAGTTAAGCTCACAAACCCGCAGGGCGGGCTCGGTTTCAACCTGATCGGACCCGATCCGTCTGCGTTCTCCAGCCCGCCCGCTCCGCGCTTCAAGAGTGCTGAACAGGCCATGGAGATGGTCGAACTGTATTGGCAGGCTCTGGCCCGAGACATCCCGTTTGGCGAGTACGGGTCGCATCCCTTGACGATACGCGCGGCCGAGGAACTGAGGCGACTGGACACCGGCGTGGGGACGGGACGGAGTCATCGCCCGCAGAGTCAGGGCCCGGCCACTCTGTTTCGTGGCCGGAACGCAGGCAGCCTTGCCGGACCGTACATCTCTCAATTTCTCGTAAAGGAAATCTTCTACTCGCCACTGCCTGTGGAGCAGAAGATTCGCAGCGCGCCCGCTGGCCACGATCACCTCGACCGCTACGATCCGTGGCTCGACATACAGAACGGAGCCGCCGGAGGTCCGATTGCTCTCGATGCGGTGCCGTGCTTTGTGCGGAATGGGCGCGACCTTGCCGAGTACGTCCATCGGGATTTCACGTTTCAGGCGGCGCTGACCGCCGGGCTAATCCTGTTCAAGATGGAAGCGCGGCCTAACCCGGGCAACCCTTATGGAGCGTCTCGCGGCCAGATGGGCTTTGCTTGTTTCGGTTCGCCGTACTTGCTCTACTTGGTGGCGATCGCCACACAGGCCGCGCTGACCGCGTGCTGGTACCAGAAGTGGATGGTGCACCGGCGTCTGCGGCCAGAGGAGTTCGGTGGGAGGCTGGCGAACGACTTGGCTAAGCGCGCCTCCTATCCATTCCACGCGACGCTGCTTGACTCCGCCGCACTGGGCGAGACGCTCAGCCTGCGCGCGAGCGCACTTCTGTCGTCCTCTTATCCAGAGGGCTCGCCGACCCACCCCTCGTATCCGGCGGGCCATGCCGTCGTAGGCGGCGCGGGAAGCACTGTGCTGAAGGCGTTCTTTGATGAAACCGTTGTCATCCCTGATCCGGTTGTGGCCGGCGAGGACGGTATTTCTGTCAAGCGCTATGACGGTCCGCCGCTAACCGTGGGTGGAGAGCTCGACAAGCTCGCGACCAACATTGGCATGGGTCGTTGCTTTGCCGGCATCCACTGGCGTTCGGATATCGAGGCAGGTCTGCGCCTCGGTGAAGAAGTGGCGATTTCGGTTCTGCGCGAGATCAAGCTCAGTTGCCACGAACCGTTCAGCGGTTTTCGTTTTCATCGTTTCAACGGTGAGCCCGTCGTCGCTTGAAGGGAGATGTCATGCACATCCGAAAGATGGATTTGGCAGCACAGCTAGTCACGATCTGTTCGCTGCTCCTGTCGGCGCGCAGTGCGCTGGCAGGTTCCACCATCAACGGCACGACGTGGTTCCCGGTCGGTCCGGCGCCGGTGACGCAGGGGCAGGCGTACGGCGGCGGTCGCGTCGATGTGGCTGGCCGCGCTGGAAGGATCGCCATCAACCCGCAGAACAACCAGGAGATGTTCTTGGCCACTCCGAACGGCGGCGTCTGGCACACGACCGATGGTGGCCAGCACTGGCGGCCTCGCTCGGACCAAGAGGAGTCGCTCGCGATCGGCGCCTTGCTGCTGGACGGCTGCGACCCGTCGGGTTGCATCACCATCTACGCGGGCACGGGCGAGAATGCGATCCGACGGGACACGTATCGGGGCGCCGGCCTGATGATCGGCCGGACAAGCGGAGGCGAGTTCCCGACATTCATCTGGACGCCGAGTGGGGCGGCGGAGTTTCGTAACGGCGCGATCAACAACATTGTGCTCGACCCTGCCAAGCGGCTCTTTGTTACGCTGTCGAGCGGCGAAACCGCATCGGCATCGGAGTCAACGGTCACCGCTCCCGTGCCGAAGTCCGGCTACGGGATCTATCGTTCGCCGGATGCCAACGGGTCGAGTTGGGCCATGCTTAACGTTGACGGCAGTGCTGGCGCGAAGCCGACTGCTCTGGTGATTGATCCACAGGACGGCAACACGCTGTACGCAGGTTTTCTCGGGCGTGGGGTGTTCAAGAGCACGGATGGCGGAGACCACTGGTGTCCGCTCAATCCCGGTGTCACAGTGGCGGGGTGCCCGGGGGCGACCGGTTTGCCTGACCCGTCAGTTCTGACGTTCGATTTTGTGGAGATCGCGATCCGACGGCCAAGCAACGCGCAGCCGGCAGTGCTCTACGCCAGCATCGGAGTGTGCGGGGACCCAATCAGCGCCGATTGCCAACCCGGGGTCTACCGCTCGAACGATGGTGGAGCGACCTGGGCACAGCAGCTTCCTCCGATTCCAAACAGTACCGGGATTGTCGGCGGTTGCCCGCGCGCCTACAGCCGATACACTCACGTGCTTAAAATCGATCCCGGCAACTCCGACCACCTCTATCTCGGTGGCTATGCCCTCTGCCTTTCGATCGACGGTGGCCAGACCTACGCGACACTCGGCGGGCTCCATCCTGACCAGCACGACCTTGCGTTTGATCCGGCGAACGCCCAACACCTGTTCAGTTCGAACGATGGCGGCGTCTACACGTCCATGGACGGACAAGTGTGGACCAGCCTCAATGACGATCTGCAGATCACAGGCTTTCAGTCCATTTCCTCTTCGCCGCTCACCGCGCGCGTGATCGGCGGAACGCAGGACAACGGCACCGAAATGTGGAGTGGCAGCCGGGTGTGGCAGCACATCGACGATGGCGACTCCGCTTCCACAGTGATGGACCTGGGTGACCCGAACCAAATGTACGACGTTTACGTCCATCAGTGTCCGCGCAGTGGTGGCGGCGTACTGGGATCGTTCTTCCTAATCCTCAACGGTCTAGGTTTGACTTCCAACAACTGTTACGGCGACTTCATCTACCCCGAGGACTCGGCCTTTTATCCGTCCCTTGCCCAGGACCCGCAAGCGACCCACACGCTCTACATCGGCACAGTTAAGCTCTATCAAACGACCGATCAAGGGAACCAATGGAACCCGGTAAGTCCAATTTTGGGCGGCGGCGCGCCGTTTTCGGACATCGGCACGGGCAACGTGATCAGTGCAGTCGCGGTCGCGAAGAGCGATCACAACCGGGTCTATGTAGGTCTCTACGATGGTTCGCTGTGGGTGAGCGACGCGGGAACTGGACCCTGTGTGAACCCCTCGTGCTGGCACAAGATCAGCTCTGGCAGTACGCCCGCAGCACCGGTGTCGCGCATTGCCGTCGATCCGGGCGACGCGAGCACCGCCTACGCCGCATTCTCGGGATTCAACCTTGGGTCGCATCTGTTCAAGACAACGACGGCTGGCGCATCCTGGAACCCGGTCGACCCCAGCCTCCCCAATGACCGTCCAGTCAACACGATCACGATCGAACAGAATGACACGCAGCGATTGTGGGTAGGTACCGACGCGGGAATCTACAAGAGCGTGACTGGTGGTGCGAGTTGGAACCAATTTAGCAACGGGCTCCCCAACGTCCCGGTATACGAAATCAGCCTCGACGAGACGCGCGGGCGCGCCTGGGCGGGGACCCACGGCCGTGGCGTGTTCGTGTTGAGCCAACCGATGCTGAGCAACTTCGAGGGCTGGGTGGACGGAGGGATTTGGGACATTCCAGTGTACGGCAACGGTTTTCTAAGCAATCAGAGCTGCACCATGCAGATCTTGCGGCAAAACGGTACGGTCTGTGCCAGCGGCACGGTCGACGGGGACGGTGGAACGATCCAGACCGACGGCTCGGGCCAGCTCGTCACCAGCAAAGGGGCGTTCTACAATGGCCGAGCCGTCGTGTGGGGGTGCTTGAACGGCAGCTGCGTCGGCGGAGGCAGTGTCGCTGCCTGCAACCAGCCCGGCAACCCCATCACGTCCGTAACCGTCAATTGCGGCGGCCAAGTCGGAATTGAACACGTGCTGGGCTGCCAGCAGCAGGACAACCCACCGGGCAGCGTGCTCGGTTTGGGCGGCACTCCAACGCCGGGGGGCGGCCAACCGCTGGGCGCTCCGGCGCTCCCGCCGGGTCCGCAGCCGGCTCCGCCGCCGAGCGGCGCCGAACAACGCGCCTTCTTCGTGAACCCGACGGTGCAGGCAGGTGACGGTTCGACGCGGGCGTTGTGCGCCGTGCGTGTGCCATTTACCGTGGGCGAAGATCGTGGACGTGTGGTCGATCGGGCGCGTGACCTGGTCAACGCCAGTCCGACTTGCACGGCCAACGGCGTTACAGCTCGGACGACGGGGATCGTCCCGGCTCAAACCCGCGGTGAGGACCTACCGCCATACGATCCACACCTCGTGATCGCTGCGCCGCCGGTGCATGGCAGCCAGCTGATGACGGCTTTTCAGAGCGATCCCGGTGAAGCCGCCGGATTGTGCGTTGACTTTCAGGGACTCGGCGTCGCAGCCACTGACCAGCTCGAGATTACGCGGGTTAAGTTCGCCACTCCGGCCGGCGGGGCCGCGGGCGGCGCTCTGCGTTTCACCGAAGTATCGGGGCTGGGGACCTGCGAGATCGATGTGCCGACAAGTAAGGGGCAGTCGGCCGGCCAGATTGCGGCCGCTGTGGCAGCATCGTTCGCTTCTCCCGGAATTCCCGGACCGTATCCGCAGTGCCCTTCGCGCCACAACCCGCGCGACGTAGTGCGCGACGGTGACTCGGTCCTGACCGTATTGCCGCACGCGCTGCGCCTTTGCGTCGGGGACGCTCGACTCGGAGTTGCGATCCAGCCTGACGAGCTGAAGAAGCGATACCCGATCGCTAACGCTGGCGGAGACCGCGAGGTGAGGTCGTGCAAAGTCTTGCTCGACGGCTCCGGATCGACGGACCCGGACTCGACTCCTGGCACGACGGACGGCATCTTGTCCTATCTGTGGTTCGAAGTGCACTCGGACGGTTCGAGCACACCCCTCGGCCTGGGTCGGAAGATCAGCGCACATCTCGCGGAAGGACTTCACCATATCGTTCTGAAAGTGACGAACAAGGCGTCGCTGTCCGATAGCGCCGTGGCGCTGATCGAAGTCGAGGAGGAAGGGTGCTGCAGGGAGAGAGAGAAGGAATGCTGCAAAGAGAGAGAAAAAGAGTGCTGCGGAAAAGCAGGGAAAGAATGCTGCAACGACGATAAGAAGAAGAAAGAGCATGAAGGAGACAGAGACAGGGATAAAGACAGACACAAAGACAAGGATAAGGACAAAGACAAGGACAAAGACAAAGACAAAGATAAGAACAAAGATAAGGATTAAGGATAATGGTAAGGATAAAGATTAAGGACAGGTACTAAACGCGCTTTGAGCCTGCGGTGTGTCTCAGAGATACGCGGCATCAGTGCGCAGGCATCGTTCTCTGTAGTGTATAAGCGCTGGACGCTCCGCACAAAATAGAGTCCTGTCGAGGACTGAAAGTCCAGACAATGACCTCACGAGCGCCGCGCCCAATGGGTGTCGGCATGATTGGATAGTTTCGGAGGGAACCAATGTCGAAACGTAGGGCAGCCGTTTACCTCTTTACCGTGCTGGTTTTCGCGGCGTGCAGCAGACCAGCGGCCTCAAGTCAGCAGCCAACTCCCAAGTCCCAGAGCAATGCGGAGGCAGCGAAGAAAGAGCCCACCCGTCTACCCGTCTACGAAGTTGTCGGGACGGGAGCGACTGCTTCTGAGGCAGCGGCGCTGGCGAGCCACCTCGGCATCACGTCGAAAGAAATCCTTTCGGAGGGCGGAGCGATCATGTTCGTCGATAGCTCGCGATATCTGTCAGTTCCGAAGGAGAAGGTCACGGAATCACAGCGCGTCAATCAAGCGATTGAAGGGACGAGGAATAAGGACTCAACACGCAGGATCACTCCCACGATTCTGAAAGCCGGTGCGATCAGCGACCTTCACGTCCTCCCCGCAGAAGCAGCGCTTTCCAAAACGGCCTCCGCACTCGCAATATATATTTAATAGATTTCCATAACGTGCAAAATTCTGGTTCGGGACCAGGGGGTCGACCCCTTTTACTGCTTGGAACTCCTTTAGATTCAATACGATGGGAAACCGCTAATTGTTGAAAAGCTGTTGAAAGTTCTGTTGGTCTTGGAGGCTTTCACAGCTACAAATTCGTCTACAGTGCCGACTTCTGGGAGTCGGATTTGAATGTTTCCCCGATGTTAGTTGAGAAGATAGGGACGACCTTTATGGTGGAGGCTTAGTTTCACTCCCATCCACATGGTTTCATGTTTGCGACGAACAACCGTTTCGTCAAGGTCGTGAGGAAAGAATGAAATGACGCCAAAGTATTTTGTTGCCGGTAGCCAGAAAAGATGAAGGGATCGGACGTTCATTCTCGTTATCAACTTTAGTATTTCAATACTTTAGGCCTCTTCCCCGACGGTTTCCGCGGGGCGGCGGCCAGAATTTATCTCGTTAGAGCGAATCATGGGGGCAATCAATGAGAAGAACCTTCATTCTGGTTTTCACTCATCGAAGAAAGCGACCCTGTTGGCTCACGAATACACGTTGGGAGACGTTTCGAGAGTCATTCGACTCACTCGGATCGGAGCAGAATGATGATTTTGAGCGCGGGCCAGCCGTTTGGCCTTCTTGGAAAAGCTAGAAGCGTGGCGGCATTCCTCGAACCTACTTTATACGACGAATTTGAACGCTGCTTTGCTGGCGCGGACAAGGAACTGCGGACAAGGAACTAAAGAGATTAAAGGCAAATCGCAATGACGATGCTAGGGAAAGAGCTCAGAATGCACAACACAACGGATAGTGATAGGAGCGTCTATGGCTACGCGTAGCCCGAGAATCTTCTCCAGCACCGCCATTTTGATATTGCTGTTCACGGGGTGTCTCGGATGTGGCAAGCCATCTGCCTATCAGGCGCCAGTTGCAAAGTTCAGAGATGCCTCTGGAGTTGTCATTCAGGCGACCAAGGTTTATCTCACCGAGATCAATAAAGCCGAGCGCGATCAGTACATCTACAAACAGGCGGGTACTCCCGCCATGATCAGGCTGGACCAAATCGAGGCCGTCCAGGTTTTCTCCAAGGAAGGCATAGCGGCGCGATTGAAGGCCCTAGACCAGCTTGCCAATTATGTGGACTTGCTCAATCAACTGGCGAACAGCGGAGCCCCCGACAAAATCAAAGCGAGCGCGAACGATCTTCAGACTGCTTTGACGGGCCTGTCCGGTGAAGTGAAAAATCTGACCGGGGAAGACGACAAGCAATTCAAGGCAGCAGCCAGTAAAGCTCTGCCGATCATAGGAGACGTTCTCCAGGCCTTCGCACAGCAATCGATCGAGTCAGCGCTAAAGAAAGCCATCAATACGGGAGCTGCGCCGGTCAACGACCTCATTGCGGCGATCGAAACCGACGTCACGACCGCCTATGAACGCAAGCGCACCAGCTATTCTGCGCGTCGCGTTGCCCTGGTAGACCAATACAATCGAGAGTTCGCACGGGGTCCATCCGCAGATCCGCAAAAATTGAAGTCCTATGCGGATGAAATCTCCGCGGGCGAAGACCAATGGGAAGCCTTTCTCGCCGCACAGCCGAACGATGGGCTTGAGGCCATGAAGAAAGCAAACGATGCTCTGGTCAAATTTGCCAATACCCCGAGGCCCAAGGTCACCGATTTTGCAACTTTTGCCGATGCGGTGGATAGTTTTGCCAGCACCGCCAATCGAGTAGGCCGCGGCGTGCAGCAATTGCTAAAGAAACCTTGAATCAGGAGTCGTGCGCGATGACCCGCCTGGATGCCATAAAAACCATTGGAGATGTGATTACGGAGATCGATGTGGCTCGCGGCGAGCTAAGGGATCCAGCCATCAAGCTTCGTCTGGATGATGCGAGGACGTTACTGAATCATCGCGTCATTCAGTTAGTGAACGTACCGTTGGATGACACCTCCGAGCAGTTTCAGGAAACAATGGCAATATTAGAAGCGGGCAAATCCCAGATTGCCGGTGGGAACCTTCTTCCAAACCTCGATGAGTTCGTCGGGAATACTCGTTTGCTCGCTGCATTGCCTGGGGGCGGTACGAGTGATTATCCTGGCCGAAAACGAAAAACAACGTAATTTCAAAGGAAGGAAAAACATTGAACAAGCTTGATGCCCTGAGAACGATTGGCGATGTCATAACGGAGATGGATGTTGCCCGCGGAAGCCTGATGCCGGATGACCCGAACCGGCGACAGCTCGATGACTTGCGAGCTCTTCTTGACGATCGGCAGCGGAGGCTATCCCAGGCCGTCTTCGACGATAACACTCAACAATTTAAGGATGCCGCTGACCGTTTGCAGAGCGTCAATACTGACATTCGCGCCACGATTCAAGACGTGAATAGAATTGCGGACACGATCAGCAGCATTAACAAATTCCTTTCCGCTGTAACCAGCCTGATGACCACGGCGGGGCTTTTTTTGTGAAGTAATGGCCGCTTCCGGAAGGTTTTCGCAATTCTTATGAGCAGCCTCTTATCCGCGATATCCGGGCAGTTCAGTAAATCCGTTCTGTTGGGCGCTTTTTTTCCTGTCGTCCTGTTCATCGCCGGAATCTGGCTTCTGGTCTTGCCGATGAATCCCGCCGCGATCGAGCTTCTGCACGGATTCGATACGCTAGACACTAATTGGAAAGTCCTCGGATTGACCCTCGTCGTGGTGCTCCTGACCGGAACTTTGTACAACCTTAATACTTCACTGATCCGTTTGTACGAGGGGTATCCCTGGAAAGAATCCGCCGTCGGTAAGTTCATGACGAACCGTCAGGTGCGTCGCCTCGAAACTGCTGCGAAGTTGTTAGACCTGATTGCAGCTGTTAAAGCTTTTCCCTTGCCGGCAAAAACCTCAAGAGATCTTCAAAATCAGCAGAACCGCATGGCGGAGATTGAGAATAAAGCCTTTCCATCTGCACCGCACTTCGTCCTGCCAACGAGGTTCGGAAATGTAATTCGTAACGCCGAGACTTATCCAAAACGTTACGGAATCGACGCCATCGAAATATTTCCGCGGATTGCTGCCAAGATCGATGCTTCCTATGTGCAGCAGATTGACGACGCCAAAACACAGCTGGATTTCATGGTCCATTGCTCGATACTCGCCGCCCTGTTGGGCTATATCGTTCTGTTGGTAGGTTCATTCCAACTGGGCGTAGCCTCAACCCATTTCATTGCGGTGTGCCTGGCCAAGATTGCGGTTCTGCTCCTCCTATCGTACTTGTGTTACCTAGGCTCGATGTCGCCTGCGGGTGCCTGGGGCATGAACATAAAAGCGGTGTTCGATTTGTACCGGGCCAGTCTTTTTACACAGCTCGGATACGACATCAAAGCAGTTGACGACGCGCAGGAAAGAGAATTGTGGAACCACATTTCGACGGCGATGGTTTTCCCCAACGCCGATGTGGCCGTTCCAGCGCGCCGCCTGCCCTACGCGATCTCTGAGCCGATAGGAATCGCGGTAGCGATCGTAAAGTCTACGGACTTCAGTACTGCCCCGAACTCCGCCTTGATCCAAGTCGCGGCACAGCTCGATGATAAAGGTGCGACAAGAGTCACTGTTTACGACAGTCCGCCCGCCGGGATGGAACTTCGGCTTAATACATTGAAAACGAACAAGGGATCGCTCGCCGTAACGGGCTCAGCTCCTCTGAGGGTCGTGATCACCGCACTTCCTCCAGGATGTACGGATTTTACCCTCACCTACGAGGCGTTGGTTCCGGGAACGGCGAGCCCCAGTCCGGCGATTGCAGGCCCAATGATTCCCGCGCCCACGGCGCCAGCCGCAACGACTCCTGGCCCAACAAGCTCCGGCACAACGAAACTCTGAGGGGAACTATGGCGACTAAAAAGAGAAAATCTAAACCAGTAAGAAGAGCGAGCGAAGAGAAATTCAGAAAGGCGCGAGGAAAGCTGAGCATACAATGCGAGCTCCCCGGCAAATTCCACTACTGACTATCCCGGCCCGCGTGGCGACTCCACTACCGACTATCGACGCAGAAAACGTGTGCGACCAGACTAGTTGCCGAGGCATTCCGGGAAGGCGTATTGCTTTCGTCAATCGGTAAGAAAGGATTCACCGTGACCCCCGAAGCAAAGGAAAACCAAATTCCACATGCTGGCGGCGGTCTAACGAAGACCCGGCGGATGACTGATCGGCAACTGCTCGCGGCTTGGGACCCGGAAAACCCACAAAAGAGCGTCAGTGACCTCGCCACGCGTACGGGCAAATCGGAACAAGAGATACAACAGTCGCTTGCTGATGGCGCCATCGCGGCGGCAGGACGAGTAGCTACGCGATGGTGGAAAAAAGAAGGAATCCCCCTGGTCCTCGTCTGCCTCATTTTGATTCCCGTTGTGGTAGCGGTCATTCATTGGGAGCCGCGAGTGTCTTCAGTTATCGCCAAACGGGATCTGCCGCCATATCAGACACTCACAGCTTCGGATGTAGAGACGTCACAGACAATCGCCGCAGCCGAGAGCGTTACGGATGTGTCCCAAATCGACGGTCATTACCTCCGGAAAACCGTGAGCGCAGGGAAAGCTATTTTGAAATCCGACTTGAGTGGAACTTCAGCACTCGGTCTGAAGGACAGGTCGATTGTGGAGATTCCATTTAGGGCAGGGGCGGTACAGCCAACCTCGGCGCAGCGCTGTGTCTCCGTGCTGTTTACATCGAAGACCGGGGGCAAAGAGAACCCGACGGCAACTGGCGTCTGGTTGCTGGGCGTTCGGCAGGAGAAGGACGCGGATTGGGTTGCTATGGCGGTCCCGACGGCTGACCTGGGGAAGATAAACGCCGCGATATCTGGATACGATCCCATGCTGGCGGTCCCTGCCACGCCGCTCTCGAAATGTGACTTCGCTTTCATCGGATCGGGGGCGAAAGCAGAACAAGGCTCTGTGGCACGGCCGAAGGCAACTCGCTCGAGTCTGAAAAAGAGTACGAGTCATTAGCCACGCGGCGTAAGCTCGTCCGGACCAGTGCAGTGGCCGATGTTATCCAAACATCGGGAAAATCAGGCTTGTCCAGAAAATACGACGGTCATTGCAAGCGTCGATCGGTAGCCCAGATGTCCTTTGCAACTTTCTATCCGAGCGTTAAGGGATCCCAACATAGGTGGCGAAGGGAGTAAATGTTTATGGCTTATCTACAGAGTCTGCCGCAAATTGTCACGGCAATTGGTGGATTGGGCACGGCGGCCTTCGGGTTAGTAGACGCAAGTAAAGCGCTCGGTGGCGGAGTGAATCATATTGGTTTCGGGGGAATCAAGAAGACGATTGAGTCATTGGCGCCTGGGAATCCAACGAATGCTATGTCCCGGGATAGGATCGTGGCCACGCTAAAGGCGAACTGGTTCAACGGAACCGATTTGGGCAGCCAAAAATCAATTGCCAAGTCTCTGATTAAACTGAATCTCAACACTTCGAATGCTGCTGCCTTAGCTGCTGCGACAGGTGTAGACTCCGCCACTCTCAATGCTGTCGCTGCTAACATCGCGGCAGGGACTCCGCTTACCGCTGCGCAGAGCGATGTCTACGCTCGGTTCGATCTGATAATAACGGCACTGCTGGACGAGACCTACCAGCGTTCCGACAATATATATCGCAATTGGACCAGGGCAGTAGCGTCCGTAGTAGCGGTTTTACTCGCAATCGTCGGCGGACTGACGCTGAGTCCGGCACCCAAAATTTCACAATCTGTCATGGTGGGTCTTTTGGCCACGCCATTGGCTCCCATTGCGAAAGACCTTTCTACTGCATTGGCGACCGCAGTGAATGCGCTCCAGGTGGTTAAGAAATAGGCGAGAACATGACACGATTCCTCGACGTGCGCCTTGAGCCGGTTGGAGGCAATTTAGCTGCCTCGGTAGCTGTCAATCAAGGTTCGAGCATCAGCAACTACCAGAGCCTGGACCAAGAACAGTTACACAAGGGTATCCGAGGCCAGAACGTCTTGATAGGAACCCACGGTTACAATGTTAATCGCGCCGATGGAATAGCGTGTTTATCGAACTGGGAAGGGCTGCTGCAGCTTGATCGTCCGTCCGTTTTTGTGGGCCTGCTCTGGCCGGGCGATTCGATCTGGGCGCATGGGCTTGACTATCCCGAGGAGCCAAGAATTGCCAACGAGGCGGGCCTTCTGATCGCCCCATTTTTAGATGCTAGTTTTGCAGATGCTGCAAGCATATCGTTTGCCTCGCACAGTCTTGGAGCTCGGCTTGTACTGCAAACGATTTCCCACATGAATCTCCCGGTCCGCAGAGCTACGCTCATGGCTGGAGCTATTGACGATAATTGTCTCGACACGGAGTTTGCGAGGGCAGGAGCCAAGGTTGGAAAGATCTCCGTTCTGGCGTCCAAGAAAGATGAGGTGCTTTCGGGGTTATTTCCGTTGGGCAATCTAATCGGCGGAATCATCGCCGAAGGACATCCGTGGTGGCATGCGGCTCTAGGTCACTGTGGTCCTTCCAAACCCAAACCCGACAACTTCCAATCTCCCTTCGAAATCCCCGCTGACTGGAACTACGGCCATCATGACTACCTCCGAATCAATCCGCCTCCGATGCCCTCTATTGCCTTACCAGCTGAGGTTCCACCTGACGGATCCCCTCTGCCTGCTTCTGGAACTCCCGGCTGGCAGGAGGCATGGTCCGCTGCGTTTTGTTCAACACGCTTCCGATGATCTGACATTCCCGAATAGTGAAGCAAAGGGTATTGCCGAGATTGTGAAAAAGTAGATCGCGCTAGTCGATTGGTCGTGCTGGTAGGTCGGACTCCGCAAACTACCAACCGCATTGAACAGCTTCTAGACTTTGGATCGCGCGCGAGGAGTCGGCATAAAGTCACCAATCCAACCGCCGAGAGATTTTGTTATTCGTCTTTTGTTCTCTTAGGTAACTGTAGACGATTCTGTAGCTGCAGGAGCACATGAGTTCAACAAGAATTCAACAAGTTTCAACACGTAGCTCGCAACAGGTTCAACAACAATCACTTAGAATCAACAGAATTCTGCAGATTTCAATAAGGTCTGGAATCTGGTTCGGGACCAGGGGGTCGGAGGTTCAAATCCTCTCTCCCCGACCAACTTATTTACAATCAATTACTTACGGGCAGAAGAAATTCAATTTATACGCTCGTTTCCAGTGGCTCCAGGTTCCATTCTCCGAGTCATGTACTCTTTATAATCAATGTTTAGGGACTGCACTGAGCCCTTAGGCGAAAACCAGGTGGTCAGCCTGGCTTGCCGCTCTGACGCCGCACGCGGATTCGACACTTCTCGTTGAGAGGGGCATTTCGTGTGACTCTTGCGCTCACCGCACTTCTGGTGACAGTTCTGTTTCTTGCGTTGCTCCTAGAAAGTAGGAGGCAATACCATCCCCGCTGAGTACCTCTCCAATTCTTGTTTGTCTCATAGTGACTTATCCATATTATCTTGCGGATGATGTGCCGGGGTATGTTGACCCCAAATACTCTCGTGTTCCTGACCGCGGACTTGCGCCCCCACCAGCCCGATTTCTATCTCAACCGGGAATATCATGTGCTAAGTGAGCAAGTTTGTCCTTGACACAGAGCTATAACACACCTAAGCTTGCCGCAACCCACTTTAGAAAGATTTTGATCCCAAGTTTCTCTGAGACTTTTTTGGTGGGATTCTTCCCTTACGACTGACGTTTCGCCCGTGCCGGGCATAGAACGGCTGCGCCGGTGGTTACGCATCGAGGGCTCCGGTCTTTGCCCATAAGGCATTGCGTGACGCCTCGTTCAGGTGAGGAAGGATGTAGATTTGCATTCTCCGGTGTTCTTCCTGTCTGTTCGCGATGGTTCAGCTTTCCTAATCCTCCGGATACTTGCGGTCAGTCGACGTGTGCCTCTCGCTGAATATCGCCTTGGTACTTATATCTGCGGCTTTTTGAAGCACCGCTTAAGTTCGCGGGATCTCGAAGCCCAGGTGTAGTCCGAACGTGACAAACACTCATCGGGCGGGACCTTAGCTAGAGCCACTGGTCCTCAATTTGAGCTTCTGTAAGAAACGGAGAACTCCGTGGATCCACGCATTGAAATTGTCGTCAAAATTATCGGAGAACAAAAAGCTGAAATCCATCTGACATTGAAAGCGAGTAGCCGGCTGTTGGGAGTTACCGAAGCATACCTGCTCCGCCTCTTCAAACAGGAAGTCGGGACGACGTTCCTGCGGTATTTGCGAAAGCAGAGAATGTCGCGAGCAGCCGAGTTAGTGAGCGATCCCTCGGTGGCGATAAAGCGGATAGCTCTCATCTCTGGTTATAGTGACGTAAGCAACTTCTATCGGGATTTCAAACAAGTCCACGGGATGAGCCCGCGGAAGTTTCGCGGTGAACAGCTCGCCCTGCAGTTCGAGGAATTGCTGAGGAGATACCCGAACACTCCCCGCGGCACACTTCGCTCTAACCGACTTGAAACCTAGCTCTTCAACCCCTGTTAGGAGATCGTCCTCAGCATTTTCGACGCCCGTTGCTCCACCCTTCCGAAGGGCACTTCCAGTCATGCTATGGCTTGCCAACAACTGAGGAAGCCTTAGGTCAACAACCATTTATTTCCACAGCAAGCCGAATTCTGACTACAAATAGCGGATTCTGACAATTGCTTTCAACGATCTAATGGCGCACCTTCCTTTCTTAGCCTGCCTCCGGGCTACTTGTGGCGGAGGATCTCGAGAGGTGACTATATGCGTCGCTCGACACTTGGCGTACTGATTTTCGCGATCCTCTTAATTCTCTTCCTCGGAGCAGCAGTGCCAGTCTACGCACGAGCTCCGTCTATTAATGCGCTGATGCCATCTATTGCACCTACCGGCGGAGATTTGGAGATCAGCGCAAGCAATATCGGCACGTCGCGAGGCACAAGCACCGTGACCATTAGCGGAGTTCCGGCAAGCGTGTTCTCGGACTGGAACACAGGTGGCGATGGACTTATAGACGTCAGAATCCCTGACGGCGTCACGAGCGGGAATGTGGTTGTAACAGTTGGAGGTGTACAAAGCAACGCAGTTCCGCTCACAATTGTGCCCGCTCCGTCGATCACTAGCTTGTCGGCGACTTCGGGTGCAATTGGAAAAGTAATCACTCTCACTGGTAGCAATCTCATAGACCCGACCGGCCAAAACTGGATTACTCACGTCGTGTTTTATCCGACCGGCAGTTGCACTTTTTGTGGAGTTGGCGCCAAGATTACGAGCGCGACGAACACGTCGCTGAAGTTCACGGTCCCACCCGGAGCCACAACAGGTGAGGTCGAAGTCGACTACGATGAAGTCGACAGCGTCCCAGTTAGTTTTACGGTGACAGGGTCGCTCTCTGGTCTCACGGCTGATGCCGGACTGAATCAAAATGTCTCCGTGGGAAGCACGGTCTACTTGAACGGCACAGCCTCGTATGACGTATCAGGCCTGCCGCTTAGCTATCAATGGTCGTTTTCTCAAGTCCCTACCGGCAGCAATGCCGTCCTGGTCAACCCCACGAGTCCAGTCGCTACGTTCGCGCCTGACATACCGGGCTTGTATTTCCTGGCGCTCGTTGTCAGCAGCGGCACAGTCAGTAGCTCATCTTTTGTAGCGATCAAAGTTGCTCCTCCTCAATCAAACTGGCTCGGTCAGGAGGAGATTGGGAATGCTGGACCTGACCAAACCGTGGCCGTAGGCTCCACCGTGCAACTGGACGCCAGCGGGTCGACCGATATAGCAGGACTTCCGCTGACCGTTTATTTTTGGCAGCTGTGGTACTTGTCCAACAACAGTAGCCAATGGGCATATCAAGGGAGCACTCCCTTCTCGAACCCGAACATAATCAATCCGACGTTCGTTGCGAGTTCCGCCGGCAGTTATTTTGCTGTACTGATAGTGCAGGATACGTTCGATGCCGGTCCCTACCCAGCGTCAGAGAGTGCTCCCACGGTAGTCAAGATAAGCACGGTCAATTCGCAGCCGATTGCCAATGCTGGGCCAAACCAGATCGCCAACGCTCCCCAGACAGTGCAACTGGATGGTACGGGGTCGACCGATGTGGACGGTAATGCACTTACCTATAAGTGGGGGATGCTTAGCAAACCAACCGGAAGCGCGGCGGCTCTGAGTAGCTCGACGTTTCCTCGGCCAACGTTTTATGCAGATATTGTTGGCACCTACGTGCTCCAACTCGTTGTGAACGACGGTACCCTCAACAGCTTGCCCGCATGCGGTCGCAATAACTCAGGGATCACCACCACCGGAGGCCGCACGAGTACTGTAACAATCACAAATTCGGCCATTGCGCCGATTGCCAATCCAGGCCCTGCCCTGACTGTCGCGGTCGGCGGGTTTGCCAGTCTTGACGGAGCAAACTCGTCAGATCCTGACGGCCACGTTCTGAGCTACAGGTGGACGTTGCTCTTCGCGCCTTCCGGTAGCACGGCCAGCTTGTCCCTCTCCACATCCCCGAATCCCTACTTCACAGCGGATGTATCGGGAAAGTACGCGGTTCAGCTCATCGTCAACGATGGTTTTATGGACAGCGCACCGGCGATGGTGTTGGTTTCTACAGACAACTCCCGTCCGGTCGCAGATGCTGGTGATCATCAAACAGTTGCAATTGGGAGTGCGGTTCAACTTTCCGGAGCGGAGTCGAACGATGCAGATGGGAATGACCTGACTTACCGCTGGGCAATTCTCTACCAGCCTTCTGGGGCAAATGCAGTCCTGTCAAGCGCGACAACAGTAGATCCGACCTTTGTAGCGAGCAAGGCAGGTTTATACGTTGTGCAACTAATCGTCAACGACGGACAATTAAACAGCCCTCCCGTTACGACGTGGATCAACGCGGCGGTGAATCAGGCCCCAGTGGTCAGCGCCGGACCAAACCAAACGATTACTCTACCTGTGAACAGGGTCACGCTTTACGGTAGTGCAACGGATGACGGCTTGCCGAACAACACTCTGACCGTCTCTTGGACGCAAGTGAGCGGGCCATCCGGGGTGACCTTTAGCAGTACCAACACGGCCATCACGGACGCATTCTTTTCGGTCGCAGGCACCTATGTACTGCAAATCTCAGCCAACGATTCACAGCTGAACAGCACCGCGACTGCAACCATAACTGTAAATCCTGCGCTATTCACGATTGTTTTGGCACCAGCGACGGCTGGGCCTGATGTCACCGGGACAACCCAGACGCTAACCGCGACCGTTACCCAAGCAGGGACTCCGGTAGTGGGAGCTGCGGTACAGTTCACCGTGACGGGAGTGAATGCGACCAGCGGTAATGGAAACACGAACAGCAGTGGCGTTGCCATGTTTTCCTATGTCGGCGCTAATCAGGGCGCTGACACGGTGCAGGCAACGTTGGGAACGAGCACATCGAATAGGGCGAGCATAACGTGGATCACTCCTGTGACGATCTCCACCGGAACAGTGTGTGGACATTTCTTTTCCTCCGACGGATCGGGTTCCTTTGACACCCTGCCTACCGCCACTCCTGCGTTCACGCAGTGTTTCCCAAACATCAACTTCAATCCGCCTTCAGGCTCGATTCCGGGGTCACCGGCGGGCATTGGCCTTGACACCCGTCCGTTTACCGAGGTCACTACTGACCAGAGCGGCAACTTCAACGGTAGCATCATTGCTGGAGGCAATGGTCTGCAAGCAGGGGTAGGATCGCTGTCCAACTTCCAAGTAGTATTTGCTGGGACCTTCACTGTAGCCAGCGCAGGCAACGTTACCTTGACCTACTATTCCGATGACGGATTCATGCTGGGGATAGGCGGCGGAGCAACGCGTGTTAGCGGGCCGATGGTGGGCGTGCCCCCGTCGGGGTTGGTTCCCTTTTCCAACGCCCCTGTTATCGGCGCATACAACGCCGCTGATGCGCCCCCGAGTTTCGTGCAAAGTGAATCAGTTTTTCTCCCCTACATCGGTGCCGGGGGAGCAAGCGGAAGCCTCACCGTAACGGCTGGCGACCTAATCCTGGCGGTGCCCAAATGGTCGCCTTCATCCGGCTCGAACACGGCCTCAGTGGCGACCATCAGCGACACCCTCGGCAACCATTGGTCGCAAATTGGACCCACGCGTTACACTTCCGGAACGACCCACCCAATTACTGGATACGCTGTATTTGCCGCAATCGTGGCTGCCAGTGGCGCTGACCAGATCAGCTACACGCTGAGCCAGTCTATGACTAACCAGAGCTTGGCCGTGTACGAGGCAGCAGGAATGGATGCGGCCCTTTCATCGTCGGTGTTCGCTAGTGGAACCGGCACCAACATAACCTCAGGGGCTCTGCTAACTAACGATTCGCAGTGGCTCCTCGAAATTGCCGCCTCCTGGGGCGGGTCCTTCGTAACCACAATGCCATCTGCCCCTGGCTTCACCGCACGCGTCGGTCAAGGTGGCAGCTTTCATGCGGATGAAATTTACGTTCAGGATAACGGCGCGGTGAGTCCGGCGGGCAGCTACAGTTTTAATGGCACGCTCTCCGGGGTAACCGATTGGTCCTCCATGTTGATTGGCCTGCCACCCGCCAGCCCCCACACGGTAGTCGTGAATTTCCCCGCGCCTGGCACTTATCCCTATGAACTGGACTACACCGAATGTTGCGCTGGGCGTTTGACGTTCAGGATGACCCAGGGGACGTACAACAATGTCCCTGTGCCTCCGACTGGCTCACTGGCCCTCAGCCCCATCAATCCTGCCCCGCTTCCTGCGGGACAGAGCCAATCGTTCACGGTTCTGGCTACCAACGCATCTGGGGCGCCCGTCCCTAACAACGGAGTATCCCTCTTCATCTATGGAGCCAATACCCAACATCTAACCGCTACCACGAACTCAGGCGGCCTGGCGACATTTCAGTACACAGGTAACAACGCCGGGACTGACGCTGTGCAGGCGATATCGAACATTAGTGGAATGACGAGTTTCTCAAACGCGGTGAATGTTCCGTGGACCGTTCCGACCGGCGGCGGCGGAACGTTTGTCCCTCAAGGCTGGATCGGTTCGCCGCTCATTGGAGCGGTTGTCCAGGGCCAGGTGCCAATTACCGTTGCATCGGGGATCACGTTGACTTCGGGAGTTCTGGAGTATTGGCCGACTTCGAATCCCAGTGCCGTAACCGTACTCAGTTCCAACACAACGGGGACGGGGACGATCGGCACGTTCGACGGGACGCTTCTCCCCAGCGGTGGCTACACTATCCAGTTGACTGCCACTTCTTCGACCGGAGCCACCCAGATAAGCGTGACCGCAGTCACGGTGACGGGGGAATATAAGCCCGGCCGTGAAAGGGTCACAGTCACGGATTTCAAAGTCCCTTTGGCCGGAATACCCATCAGCATTTCCCGGACCTACGACAGTCTGGCACGGAGCACGGTGAGCGACTTTGGCAATGGATGGTCGCTAGCGGTCGGTGTGAACTTGACGGTCGACGCCTTTGATAACGTAACTTTCAATTTCAACAATCAAGCTGTCACTTTTAACTTCGTTCCGCAAGCACAGAACGGTTTATTCCCGTGGTTGCTCGTTCCAGTCTATGCCGCTGCACCCGGATACCACGGGACCCTGACCTCGGACGGATGCAATGCGCTGGTCCAGGTGCAGAACACGGTCGTATGCTTCCCGAGCGGAAGCATGTATCAACCCGCCAACTTCTACTACACCGACCCTTCGGGACGCATGTACACACTTGCCGCCACCGGTCAGTTGGAATCGATCAAAGATCTGAACAATAACACGCTGACCTTTGCTCCGAACGGCATTACGAGCAGCGTCGGAGGAGTCTTGGTGCCCTTTGTCCGGGACGGCCAGGGCCGGATTACCCAGATCACCGACCTTAGCCAGAACAACTACGTCTACACCTACGACACCTGCGGGAGTGGGGACCTCTGCTCGGTGACGTATCCCGGTATTAGCACGCCAGCACAATACACCTATGCCACCGACCATTCGTTGCTGACACGAACTGACCCGAACAATAACACTTGGATCAACACGTACTACACCAGTGGTTCAGACAATGGACGCTTGAAGAGCGTCACCAGTCCGTCCGTTACCGGAGCCAATGGCAGCCCGACGCAATACCTGACGCAGTATTCCTACAACGTCGCGACGAATACCACCACGACCACGAACCCTGACACTGGAGTCGTTACTGAGACAGACGATAACTTCGGCAAGCCGCTGACTATCATCGACCCGCTGACCAACAAAACGACGTTTACCTATTACCCACATGAAACCCTGCACACTAAAGTCGATCCCCTGAACCAGGCGCAGAATCTGGCAACGGTTTACACGTATGACGCCAATGATTTCCTGCATACGTTAACCGATCCGCTCAACCATCAGACAACTTTGATCAACAATCAGTTCGGAGAAGTGACTTCGATAACCGATGCTGCGCAACAGAACACGACCATCATTGGTTATGACACGTTCTTCAACCCCTATACTTCATCCGATTCCTTCGGGCCGTTGTATACGCGGACGTTTGATTCGTTGGGCGACATCCTCACGCAATCGGACGCGAACGGCAACGCCGCACAATTTACCTACGACTCCAAAGGGAACCTCCTGAAGGCGGTCGATGCTTTGAACGAAGGGTGGACCTACACCTATGACGCAATGGATCGTATATTGAGCCGGACCGATCCTCTGCAAGACCAAACGCTCTACGCTTACGACGCTCTCGGAAACCTGACGGACACGACGGATGCGGTCGGCCATGTCTCGCGATCCACGTACGATTTAAACGGGAACAAGACGTCTGATGTCGACGCCTTGGGTCGGACGACTTCCTATGCCTATGATGCGTTGAACCGGCTTGTCACAGTCTCGTATCCGGACCAAACCACGAAGCAGTACATCTACGATTTTCGCAACAATAAGCTGTCGGAAACAGACCAATCGGGGCGAGTCACCCAGTCTCAGTACTACTTTGACGGACGCTTAAAGAATGTTACGTACGGTTTTGGGACGTCCGACGCCGGCACCGTGCAATACACTTACGACGCCGACGGCAATAAGAAGACCGTCATGGATGAAGTGAACAACACGACCACTTACTTCTACGACGCAGCGAACCGCCTGACCAGCGTTAAGGATGCGCTCACCAAAGTAACGCAATACGGCTACGACGCAGACAACAGGCGCATGAGCATGATCGATGCCAATAACAATCCAGCGACCATGTATGCGTACGACCCGCGCAGCCGCCTGAAAACCGTGACGCACCCAGATCAAACTACGGATCAGTACACCTGGGACGGTGTTGGGAATCAGAAAACTGCGACCGATCAAGCGGGCAAACTCACACAACGAGGCTATGATGCCGTGAACCGGTTGCTGTCAGTCACCGACCCACTGACCAAGGCAACGCAGTACGCGTATGATCCTGCCGGGAACCTGCTTAGCATCACAGACGCGAACAATCACATCACCTCGTTCCAATACGACAGCCTGAACCGCAAAATCATGCGGGGTCTCCCCGTGGGCATGGTTGAGACGTCAGCTTACGATGCAGTTGGCAATGTCAGCGCCAAAACGGATTTTAACGGCAAGAA
>Ga0210406_10001824_pt1 | contig 25098 bp, 56 predicted proteins | sample IncBWC30MmetaG_FD_155454 | JGI IMG/M metagenome (GOLD analysis project Ga0210406, IMG submission 155454) | Forest soil microbial communities from Barre Woods Harvard Forest LTER site, Petersham, Massachusetts, United States - Inc-BW-C-30-M | ecosystem: Environmental > Terrestrial > Soil >... | reverse complement strand
AGCTTGTTTTCTTTGCCATCCGGCGATCGGCAGCAAATACCGGGGGAACGCCGTCGCCGCGCACGCCGCTCCTCTTCGACAACGGGGATGTGACCAACTGGGCGCCGACGGCGACGGTTAACACCTATACGGCCAACCCTGCCTCACTTGGCACCTCCGTTGGGACCGTGGCCATCCGCCGCCTCGGCTTCAATCTGCTCACCACCGCTCCCGACCGTACGACGATCGATTTTCCAGAGATGAGTGCAAAATCTCTCGTCCTGCGCGGCGTCTCTGATTTTCTTTGTCTCAACGCGGCCGGCGCGGCATTGCCTGGCGCGACGACGGTGCTCGACGTGTCCATTACCGCCGACGAGGATTTGAGCTAGATGAAATATGTCCAGCCGTACGACCAGCCATTAAACCCCGCTGCGCCGTATGTCGATCTCAATGCTCCGCAGGGGATAGACGGATCAATCCCTCCGTCTGCTTTCTTCAATGTGGTCCAGGCGGAAATTCTAAATGTCATCACGTACGCCGGGCTGACGCCGAACGCGACCCAACTGAACCAGCTTTTGCTCGCCATTCTCGCGCTGATGCCACATCCGACGGGCGGCCCGTCTGATGCCTCCCTCGTTCATTGGGGAATCGATAGCGGGACCACGAACGCGATTATTTTGACACCGTCGCCGACAGTGACGACGGTCGCTCCTGGCTTCACCATAAGCTTCGTTCCATTGAACACGAGCACCGGCCCGACGACGGTCGAGATCATTCTCACAGGCGGGAATGCGGTCGAAAATCTCTTGAGGGCCGACCTTCAGGCGCTCATCCCCGGCGTCGATGTTGTCGCCGGCAAACGAATGACCATCATCTTTGATGGTACGCAGTTCTATACCGCCGGCTCGCAGGCGCCCTATACAATGCGCCTGGAGTCCCTTGGCGGGCCAGGGAAAGTGTCGATAATAGGTGGGATACTTACTGCCCCTCCAAGCGGAGCATCCGGCCTGTGGGTCCCTGATCCGAGAGCGCGGACCGCCTTGGTTTTCGCGACGGGCGGCGGCGGCGGCGGCGGTTCTGCGGTATCTGGCGGAAATGGACAGGGAGGCGGCGCGGGTGGAACAGACATCGCTCTTGTCCCTCTGCTGGGCATAACAGGAATCCCATGGTCGATCGGCATTGGAGGCAACGGCGGGGTCGGCGCCGGGAATGATGGCGGCGATGGCACGCAGACGTCGTTCGGGACCTGGGCGCAGGCGACGGGCGGCCAAGGCGGATTTGGGGTCAACGGGCAGGCCACGGACGGGTCTGGGGGAACCGGGCAGATGGGACAGCTACGAGTAGCCGGCAACCCAGGCCAGGAGGCAACTGGCGGGAATCAGTCCGGCTCCGGCGGCCCGGCGTTTTGGGGCGGCGGTGGATTCTCCGGGAGCGTCGGCTTCCGCGCGCTTCCGGCAACTGATGCCGCGCCAGGGCAGACGGGCGGCGGCGGCGGAGGCGGCGTAGTTGGCGGCCCGACCGGGAACGGTGGCCGCGGCGGCGACGGCGTCATTCTCGTTCTGACGGCATAAAATCCAATGCCAACCCAGGCCGTAATCGACATCAACGACCCTCTGAACCAGGATGCGTGGGGGCTTCACCCGGTTCCGTCTGGGCGCTGGACGCCCGGAAACTACGCGCAAGGGTCGGTCGCCACATTCAACGGAACCATCTGGTTTGCGAACGTCCAGACGAACGCAACCCCCGGCACGGACTCTACATGGACTTCGCTGATCCCCGAGACGCTGACCGGCGTCGCGCTCGACACACAAGGCTTCGTCCCGCTGTCAAATATGCCGATCACGCGCGGCCAGGCCTTGCGCGCGCTCAGAGCTAATGCCGGGACGGGCGGCGCGGTATGGCCGGCCGCCGGGAACTGGCTCAAGATCGTCGAGGCTGCCCTGCCGGCCGACGAGGGTGATCCGAATGTGATCGCCTGGAGTGACGCCTTCTGGCCGATCGGAGGGACCATGTGGTCCTTCGTCCAGGCCGCTCTCGTCGCCTATTTCAGTGCGTTTTCCGGCGCGCAACTTGCCGCGCTTCAATCCTACGCCGTCGCTAACCGGTAATTTTCTCGACCTCAAATGAGGAAGCAAAAATTTCATGACCGAGGACAAGCTGATCCGGTGGGGCTGGAACCTCTGGCCTCCGGTCACTCGCGAACGCTATCCGATCACGTGGCGTGAATTTGACCGCGCGGTGAGGTCGCCGACTCAGAAATGGATGACAAGCTCGATCGTACCGCCGGCGATCGAGCCGCCGCCGGCAATACGAGGCTCCGTGGTTTAATGCGTAAAATAGCCGTTCTCAAAACGTTCCTTATGATTCTTGCCATCTTGGCAGGAATCGGTAATGCGAACGCGCAATCATGGGACGTGCGCGTTAAGGAGCTGACGCCTGCCGGTGGCGTGTGCGTCACGGGGCTCCTTGCCGGGATTTTGCAGACGGCGCCATGCAGCCTGGCGATCAATACGGGCCCTGGTCTGGCTGGCGGCCCGTTTATTTCGACCGGCACGATCGGACTTTCTGCGTTCCGCGCGGATGGGCGCCTCGTCGCGTCGGTCGGCACCCCGAGCGGGCCTATCCCGACCGCTTCCGTCACAAACGCCACGAATATATTTTATATTCCGAAGGTCGGCGATCTTGTAACGATCTACAATGGCACGGTTTACCAGGCCTACCATTTCGGCGTCTCCGGCATTGTGCTGCCTCTGGGGACGAACTGGCCGGCGAACTCAGCATTTGATGTTTTCGCGGTGCTGGTCGGCGGCACGCCCGCTCTGTGCACTGTGCAGTGGACCAGCATGACGGCGCGCGCCTCCGCGCTTGATCTCACTACGGTCTCGTACGCTACGAACGGCACTTCAATCACATGCCGAAACGCGAACATTTCAACGATCGTCGTGCCGGCTAACCAGGGAACGTACCTCGGTTCGTTTTATACGAATGCTGGTCCTGGCCAGGTCGATTTTAATTTCGGCGGGTCAAGCGCCGGTGGCGCGCCGGCCAGCCTCGGCGTGTGGAATGCTTATAATCAGGTGGCCGTAGACGCCTTGTCCCAGGACAGCACGCTTTCGTGGACTTATGCCGGCGTAGTCTATCGCGGCGCTGACAACACGAATGGAACGGCCGTGGTCTTCATGGTCGGTCTCCCTGGAACGTCGGTCTCGGCGAGATATATGGTCGATGCGGCGACAACCAGCGGGTCGGCCTCCGGGTCGGTGTCGATATTTCTGAATCTATCAACGACACCGTTGGGGATAATCGGAACGATTCCTGCTCTTGCCTCCGCGGCAGCCATCACCGGTGAAGCCGTCGCAGAGGCCGAAGTCATCCCCCCTATTGGGCAAAATACTCTTCTCGCGGTCGAGAACGCCGCTGGCAGCAGCATAACGTTTACCGGAATAGGCCGGCAGGGGCTTGCCGCTCATCTTTCGATGTGATCCGTGGCGATCAGCTTTGGGCGTGATAGCTGGGTCAGTTTTGACGAATGGAACCGCAAGCACAATCAGCGTGATGGCTGGGGAATTAAGAGGGTAAGGGATATGAGCGACGACGACGGCAGCCTGGAATTCTTCAACCTTGGTTACGAAGCCGGATGCGTCAATGCGGATCAATCAACGATCGGCGTAGACTCTACGCCACGCGATCGAATGTTTTGGCTCATCGGCTGGACCTCCGGACGCGAACAGGCGCGCTTCATGAAGGAACGGGAGGCGATGGTCGAGGGTGGCGATGGAGCAGTTCGGTAATGAACGCAGCAAGCCGGCGGTATCTATTCGTCGGAATCGCCCTCGGTCTTTTTTGGGGCGGATTGGTGAATTGGCCGGCCACGGTTCAACTCTTTGACGACGCCGCGAAAGCGCACGCTTACGCCAGAATGAAAGGTTAAATTATGTTCGGAATCGGGCTTAGGCACATTGCGTGACGACAACCGCCGAGTTCATCGCAGGCTTCGAGGGTTACGCAGGGCGCGCCTATTGGGACGTTAATGCTTTCCGAATCGGCTACGGTTCCGACACCGAGGGGCCTGAACAAATTCACGTCACCGAGGGCATGGAGACTACCAAGGCCAGGGCTCTCCAGAATCTCGCACTTCGAATTCCGCAATTCCAGCAGGAGGCGATATACGGGCACACCGGCATGGGCCGGGACGTCTGGGAAAAGCTGACCGCCAACCAGCGCACCGCGATTACGTCTCTCGTCTATAATTATGGGCGCCTCCCCGTCCTCGTCACGCCGAACGACCAAGAGAGGACAGCCGCCGCAATCCGCGCGCTTCAAAACGCCAATGGCGGGGTGAACCGCAAACGGAGGCTGGCCGAGGCGGCTTTCTATCTCACCGCTGACGTCCAGGCGCCGCAGCCCGGCGCGCCAGCGCCCGCCCCGCAAGTTCCGACGCCGCCGGCGCGCCCAACCGTTCCCCCCATGCCAGCGCCGCCCGCTGGCGAGTCTACAGGCCTTCCACCGATATCAGCCCAGGCGGCCGGGAGGATTACGGCCGTCCTCGACAATCTTGGCGCGATGCGCGACGCCTATCTTGCCGACATTGCCGCGGCTCAAAAGGAAGTCGCTATCATCGAAACAACCATCGCAGATTTTGGAAAATTGCAGGGGGCGAAAATCGTTCCCCCTCCAATTTTGCAAATACCAGCCGCCAAACCGGCGGCAGTCGAACCAAAGGGAACCTCAATAATGGAAACTGTAAGCCCGCAGATTACGGCGATGATCAGAAATGTTCTGATCTTCGGCGGCGGCTTTGTTGTCAGCAAGGGATATGTGGACAACACGACAATGATCTCAGTCGTCGGCGGCCTCATGTCGCTTGGCGGCGCCGCTTGGTCCGCGTGGGGCCATCGCACGAGCGGCGTTATTGCCGCCGCGGCGGCGTTGCCGGACGTCCAGAAGATCGTGACAACCTCGGCGATCGCGGACTCCCCGAAGTTCTCCGCGAACAACAGAGTCGTCGCTCACTAAAATGAAGAGCGACGAAGACCTCACCCGCATGTGGGAGGACTATTTCTCCCTCGAAGCAGAAAGGCACAGGAACGTAATGGCACAAGGTTCTGATATTCTCGCGAAAATCTCGGCGGTCGGCGCATCGCTCGACACGCTGAAGGCGACTTTCGACAAGGCAATGGAAACCGTCTCGTCTACAGTCCCGGCCGGGCACGCCGCCGTCCTCGAAACCTTCTCCGGACCGCTCGATGATCTGGCGAAACAGATTCTCGCTCTCGGCGCGGAATTCGAGTCGAGGATCAAGAAGCTTCCTGTCCCTGGCGATACGCCAAGCGCATGACGCAAGTCACAGCGGCGCAACTACAGGCCCATGCTCAGACGCTCGCAGGAATGGCGAGCGCTCTTCTAACCGGGCTAGCGGCTGGAAAGTACGATCCGGAAGTGGCTGTTGACGAGCGGCTGCTTAGCGCGATCGGCGTCGTGTTCCCTCCAGCCGCGATGGCCGAGGAGGCGCTGGCGGTGTTTCTCGAACTGAATAAACTCACTGCGCCGCGGGCGCCGATAGTTCCAGATCGCCGCGGCGGGTACGTGCCAAATACGAACAGCCGGGTCATGCCGGACGGCTCCCTGCGGCCCTATGATCCCGCCATCGATAGGTGAAATTATGCCAGGTCTCGAAGATGTCTCTGTCCCGGCCCTGGCCTTTTGCGTCGTCTTCTTCGTGATCATGCTGCAAGACAGGTTAGGATAATGCAATGGTTGACCTCCTTAGTTTGATAACCTTCGGCGAGTGGATGAGCGCGGTATCGTTCATCGAGGTCGGTGTCCTTGGTTTGGTGTTCGCGTATCTGTGAGGCCGCATGAAGAAGTATGATCCGATAATTTTTGCTATCGGGTTCGCGGTAATGATGACGATCCTAGAGATAGGAAGTCTTCATTTTCTCCGCGAGCGTGCGTGGATGCAATCCAAGTTCGCGACAGAGAACTGCTTCATACACCGGCACTACGATGAGTCGTGCTGATGGAATTGGCGCTGTTAATCTTTCTAGGCCCGCAAAACTTTTGGGTCGATTGCATGAACATGGACCTGCCTCTCGTGCAGTACATGCCCCATGCGATTTACCTTCTTTTCACAGTATCCTCTGCGAGGATTGAGTAGCGAACTTACGAGAAATAGGAGATCAACATGGGCTGTTTCGCACTTGGCTTTTGGGAAAACATCTGCATCATGATCGTGATCATCATCGCGGTCTGGTCGCTGATCCAGCTTTTGCTGCCATACCTAACTCAATTCTTGCCCGCGCTCGTCACCGGGATTATTCGGATCATCCTCTGGGCCATCGTGGCGATTATAGTGATCAAGCTTATCTTTGATCTGCTCAGTTGTCTGTTGGGCTCTGGCGGATTTCATCTCTCGTTGCACTAAAAATGTGCTGGCGTACCAGAATCCACGCGAGGGACACCACTACGTTCACCGCGTGGCAATTCGTTGGGCCTCCTAACAAGATCGCCAAGGCTATATTTTTCTTCGTCTTTTTGATCTTGTTCAGAGTATGCCTTGTTTCGATGCTTCGAATAAACCGAGTCACACTTCGTCACTTCGAGTTCCACGTTGCGGCAATGAACCTACTACAGCAGACTAAAGAGTTGCTCAACATCAACAGATTCGAGTGATGGTGTGCCATGGCAGAGCAGTGGACGCTTGAAACATTGCGGGCACTAATGGACCGTGAACACGGTTTCATTCGTACTGAGATAACGGCCGAGCGGCGCATTGTCGAGGGCAATTTCTCGGCAAGAGATAAGGCGACCAAGCTTGAGACAGACGAATTAGCCAGACGCCTCGGCGAGCTCAACCACGCGCATGAATTGGCGCGGCAGAAGGAAGTTGATTTCATCGGACGCGAGGCGTTCAATACCTTTGTGAACCGAACGGCCGATGATTTCGAGCGGCTAAGGAAAGAAATACAGGCAGCGGCCTCTGCCTTGAACATCGTCAAGGAACAGGCCGCGCAAGCACTCGCCGCCGCTTTGGCGGAAAACTCGAAGCTCGGCGAGGCCAGGTTCGGAAGGCTCGAAAAATCTCAATCCATGATGCTCGGTGGGCTCATGCTCGTGGGCGCCATCATTCCGATCATCACAGCGGCAGTCGTCTATTGGGTTGCGAGGAGCTAAGTGCCGTGACGTCATTTTACATTTTTTCTGCGCTTTGGCTAATCGCCTGTCTCTCAATCAAAGTCTACTTCTTAAAGCGAGCGCTCGCGGACCGAGAAAAAGCTTACCTCGAAGCGGACCGTCTATGGCGCGAGTATTTCGCGGAGATGGTTAAGTCCGACAAGAGGGCGATCAAGATGAGCAGGAAAGCGCAGTATTGGCTGGATCGATGGAAAGCCGGAGCGTTCGAGCTGGACGCCGCGACTATGACGACTCTGGCGGAGGATGAGGAATCTTGTGGACTTTGAACGCGAGCGCATAGACCCACGGGTTTTTATCCCATGCGCCCGGACCATAGATCGCGTTCCATAGATCTGCGAATTGATCCAGGGGCGGCGGCGAGTTGCCAACCACTGCGCACCCTTCCGCAATCGCATCCTCCCCCCCGATCTCCTGCAACCGCTCGACCTTCACGCCGGTCACCTCGAGCGTCAGGCGAGAGGCCCAGCGCGGCATGTGGATGGACGGTTTCCGGCCTTCCCACTGTCCATGCGGTGGAATTCCGTCAGCCCAATACCATGGTTGCCATTCAGGACAACCTGATCGCCGGCTAAAGCTTTCGCGCACCCAGAGCCGATCGCCGATTGCGCGGCCAACATTGTCTCTCGCGACAGCGTCAGTTATCTGGATGTACGGTGGGCCATCCCACCAGGTACAGAATTGGCGCTTTTTCCCCGCCGGCTCCCAATTCCATTTTTTTGCCATTGACAGCCATGGCTGAGGCTTCAGCACGCGCCGCGTTTGAGATTTTCTGCCCTCGAGCAGCGCGCGGATCATCGGGGCCGAGAAGATGATAGGGCGGTCCGTCACTTCAGCACCACGAGGACGGCTTTTAATGCCGCAAGGAGCGTATCGTTTACCTCGCGTTGCATTCCGAGCAGGCCCCATATTCGCCGATGATCCGCCGTTACTGCTTCGAGCGCGATCTCCAGCCCGGCGATGCGCTCCTCGAAGTTCCCCTCATGGCTTTCATGTTTTGGTGCGGGGCTCATTGAAAGTTCCTTTTAAGTGTCAAAGCGCCATTTAGGCGCACAAAAGCCCCGCACAATCGTCCTATCATATTGATTTATCGTGTGTTTCCTACCACACGTTCGTTTCCCCGCTGGAATTCAATATTGGGTTATTTTCCCTCTAGGTGCGGGGCTTGGGAATATCGGGTGCGGGGATAGAATCAGTCCTCCCCGTTGCCGATTCGTTCGGACGCGCTCGCGACCCAGAGTCCGAAAAACATCCCGAGGACAAAAGTCGCCGCCGTGAAAATACATAGAGGCCAAAATCGCTCAGGCGGTGGTGTGATGGCCATAAGTGTGAAACAAAGAAGCGCCCAAGCGACGAGCCAGATAAAAAATTGCGCCCCAATATTCATTTCGCCTCCCTCATCTTCCCCATAGCCTCGCGCGCGCGTTCGCGCCCCGCCCGCCTTACGCGGGCCTCGCCGCATCTTGCACAGGTATTGCCGTAGCTCTCATTGCGCGGGCCTCGAAGGGTTCCCGTGGCTGCCTTCCCGCATCCCATGCAGCGGCCGAGAGGGTCAAACCACCTGACCTGATCGCTCATTTCGCCTCCCTCAGCTTCTCCAAGACGGCCTTGGCGATGATCTTGTAATCTACCAATTCATCGCGGCTCTCCGCGGTCTCATCCCAGTCTCCATCTGGGTTCTCTTCTTGCCATCGATGCTCAGCCTCTCCCTTGATATAAAGGCTTACGGGGCTTTCGAAATTGTCGGTGCATTCCTTGATCGCGCGAGCGACGACCTCAATTTTATCGTCCATTCCAAACCCCTAGTTTGTGTATAGCCTCGCGCGCCAGCCGCGTCCGGTCCGCCCGGCGCGTATAGAGCGAAGCCATCCCTCCCCCTGACCATCCGAATATCGCTTCGAGCTGCGCAACGGTCGCACCGTTGTTCGCCGCGCGCGTCGCTCCCGCCTTCCTCAATCCGTGCGCCGACCCTGGCACGCCTGCCGCCCGGCAGGCTCCACGGAACCAATTTCCAAAGCTCTCCTTCGTCATCGGCCGGCCGTGCTCCGTCGCGATCAACGCGAGGTCACCCGTTTTCGTCGCGGCGATGATCGCGGCCAGCTCCGGAAGAATCGGAATCACGATCTGCGAGCCCGTTTTTGCAGTGCGGAAAGTGAGGACATTGTCCCGAATATGTTGGCGGCCAAGCATTGACGCATCCCCTCGTCTCAGACCGGTGTAAAGCAGAACAGCGAGCGCCAGCCTTTCTCGCGATCCTATCGGCCAGCGAGTCTCGAACTTCGCTATCTCCTCTTCCGTCCATGCGTGGAACCCTTCCGTGCGCGGAACCCGGCAGTGAACGCCGGCTGTCGGGTCGGTCTTGATCAGATCGGCTTCGACCGCCCACCAGAAAAGGCCGTGCATCGCCTTGAGGAAGGCCTTTGCCATGAACGGCGTAGCCCGGCGCCTGTCGAGCGCGGCGACGATCGCGGCCTTTGTGATCTTGGTGAACGGATAATCAGCTTCGGACTTGACCGCGTCTTTGAAGATACATTCCCGCTGGCGTTTTGTCGTCGCAGAGAGCCGCGCCCAGGCCACAGAATCCTCATAGCGGGCAATGAGCCATGCAAGCGTGCCGGCGGCCGCCCGTGGCGCGCGCTGGTGCGCCGTGGCCGTTCTGGCCGATTCGTACGCATCGAGGAACTCCGGCGAGCCATAGGCCCCACGGATTCGGATGCGCGCCCCCTTGCCGCGCCTGAAATAGAAGACGACCTTGCCGTGGCGCGTGCGCTCGAGGTGTAGGTGTGGCGGGCGCGGGCGGGGCATTATTTCTCCAGCCATCGTATCCATTCGGCGCAGAAAATATATCCAGCCGCGAAGGAACAGAGCGCGACAAACCAAATCCATGGATCGTCCATTATAGTACCGCCTCCCTCCGCTCTGCCAGCCGCTCCTTGGCGAGTTGCGGATTTTCTCCTGTACCCCATTTGGCGTCCATTTGGGGTACAATCCAAATCGTCCCGTCCGGCTCGATGCGGACCGCGCCGGCGCCTTCCTGCTTTGCGGCGCGGAGGGCGCGGGCAATGGCGGATTGCGTGACTGGGCAGGAACGGCGTGGCATTATAGAAGGCGGTCCTTCGCAGCAAGCGCCCGATAGTCTTCGACGATGGCGGCCATGACATCCCTCTCATATTCGGCCTTCCGCTCCATCATACGGCCCCGCTCGATCCATCGAGGGTAAGCCAGCTCGCGCAGCCGCAATTCCCGCAAGGCGCAATTCATTTTTTCCTCGGCGGTGAACGTCACGGCTTCCCCTCCGGCCTCGGCGGAGGGGTTCTTGGTGCGTCGTCGCGCCCCCTCATGGTGGACGCCCACCCAACGAAAAGGAACACCACGAGGATTCCTAAAAGGAAGTAGCCAGCTTCGATCATTGTCTCACACATGGCTTTAACTTCGATCATCGTCTCGCTCACTGCTTCCCCTCCGGTGTGCCGTCTATCGTGATTGCGCCTTGCGGCCCATGCTCTCCGCATGGGTCAACTCCAATGTGGAACGCTTCGGACTTGACGGAATCGATCATGAAGTTTTTCATCGTGAGATTCCCGTCCTTGCATCCTATGTAGCCCATTGCGTCTTCGAAGTGCTTCGACCCTTCGTCGTATCCTTTCACGTGGCCAGCCGAGAACACAAGTTCTGTGATCAACACAGAAAGGACAAAGACGACTAGGGTTATTCCAATTAGTTTATGATCGCTCATTGCTTCCTCGGCGGGCTGGAGAGACAGCGAGCCTCATCGTCTGCGCACTTTTGCAATTCGTGCTGGTACTCTTGCGAGTCTCCATCAACTGAGGCAGGAATCGATGCCACACAGAAACGGTCCATTCGCTCGCAATACGCCTGATTGAACAGAATTGCTGGCTCGTAATGATACGGCACACAAAACGATCTAAAATCTTGGGTATCTGGTGGTCGCGCCGCCATGCACTCTTCGGCCGAAGAATACCCTGGTAGACCTTCGAACGCAGGCCCTCCTTCGCACGGCTCAGCGGGGTGCCAGCACATTATCAAAAGCATAAATTTTACCCTGGTCACGGCTTCCCCTCCGGCGGCGTTGCCGCCATATATTTTTTGCAGACTTCAAGAGCCTTAAGGACACCTATAAATAGTCCCATGAGCACCAACAGAATGACACCCGAAGCAACCCACACCAAAGTGAATGCGCCAATTATCATTAAAAATATTTCCCACCAGCTCACGGCCCGTTTTCCTCCGGTGGGTTGGTGAGGTCGATAGCAGCGAGCCAAATACCTCCGGCTTCAGGCACGACGCGAGCGATGCCATAAAGGGAGTCGAAGGCGATCGTGGCCTGGTGACGTGCGAGACTTTTCGACCATTCTGGAGCATTACCGCCTCCGATTAAAGCCATGGCCATCGCCTCGATGCACTTCGTTCGGTGTTCGTCACGGGTCATCGTGGCCACCATATCGGTGAGGCGACCAGCCATAACGCAAATGCTATCCCAGCAGCGATAATAAGGCAGACAATAAGCACGCCAAAATCGGATAGACCAAAAAATTATTAACCCGATTGTCGTTCCGATGATTGAACCAACAAGCACATGCGCTACAAATTGGAGTAAAGTCGTTGGCATGATAATCGTAACCTTCATGTTCCCACCCTCTTCGCCTCGCGGCTCTTGCGCTTCATTTCCCGCTCGTAGGCGCGCGCCTCTTCAAGATGCGCCATTCGCCAGGCTTTCATTTTAGCCAACACACTTTCGCGGTTCTTGGCGTACCAGAGACGCACGTAGGCTTTGTGATTTGCGACGCTCATGGCGTCCCCTTTTCGATGGCCGCAAGATGGCGCTCGACCAGCTTATGCTCCTGTTCGGTTAAGCGAGCTTTCCACACCTTGAACTGTCCCTTGCTTTTCGCCTCGCGGCCCTCAGCGATCAGTATTTGCAGCGGGTCGGATGCGGGGGCAGCTTCGGGGGGCTCGGCCGCCCCCGCATCTTCACGCGGCGGGGAAGACGCCGCGATCCCGTTGTTTGCGCGTTCGTCTAGCCGCGATTTGAGAACGACTCCGGCCTTCTCGCCGGTTTGGTCGGCGATGGCTTCTGCGTGTGAACGCTCGGCGGCCTTGGCGTCGGAAAGAGCCTGAGCGCGCGCGGCCATCTCGTCGCTGATGACCTCGCCGGTCTCTGCATCGTGCGGCGGGTCGCCTGGTTTCTCACCATAGCGTTGGTAGTCCTCGCGCCGCCCGGCATGCGGCTTCTGATCGTCCCCGTCGCCGGCCGCTATGGCGTCGCACTTCTCCTTCAGAGTCCGTTGCGGAGCGATTCCAGCAGCGGACCTCTCGACGCCGAGCGTCCTCCCCTCCATTTCATCGGCCGTAAAGTCGTTGCCGACTTCCTCGGGGAACGCCGCGCGCAACGCGGCCGCCTCGGCGCATTTGTCGAGCTGCCCAAAGGGGCGCCTGCGCCACATGCTGTTCGGCGTCGCGTCCCCCCGTTTGACGTTCGCGTAGGATTCCATCCAATAGACGCGCGGCCCGGGGAACGGATATTTTTGTCCATCGAGAACCCGGTAGCAGGTGATTTGGCACCACTCTGGATACTCGATTTGAGCGGTGCCGACAGTCTTTGACTGAGTCGGGCCGAACTCGGCATTGTCACGGCCGGCATACTGGCGCGTGCGAAACGCGGTGGTGCGCAGCTCGCCGATGCCTGGCCAGACCGTCTCGACCATGCGCCCTAGCTCTGCGTTATACATCGGGACGATGTGCACAACGCGCTTGAATGGGTCTAGCTTGCGCGCGCGGCAATAGCTGAGCGCCAGGATGATGCTCTCCGATTCCTTGGCCAGCGGGAAGATCGCGTCGACCAGGGCGCGCCATTCGGCCTGCCCTACGCCAAACCGCTCCTCGAGGGCCGGGTGATAGGGGAGGCGGGTAGGCGCGATGGCGACGGCTCTCGTCGATGAGATGGTTTGCTGTGTCTCGTTCATGTGATCGTGCCTTTCTCTTCTCTGGCGCGCTCTCTTTCGGTGTCGAAGAATAGGATCATTGCTCGTGGATCTTTACAACTAAAGGCCGGTCTTCTAGTCGCGGTATATGCAACTCAGTTTTGTCCGGCGCTAGAGTCGGCACACATCGCGCTAGGGTGCGGCATAAGGGCCAAAGACGCACGGCCCATTGAAATGTGCGAAGTGTCCGCACGGCCCATTGAAATGTGCGAAGTGTCACAATTGCTCTCATGCTGATGCTGATGCCGTTTTGATTTTCACCGGCCGCGACGACGTGATGTGGGCCTCCGTAGCCTTGTAGTGCCTCCGGACTGTTTTAGCCTCGATCAGCAGACCGTTGATTGTGCCGCATTGGGCATTGCCGAGAGCCTCGATAATCTCCGGATCAATGATGTCGCGTTCTTTCTTGGCGGCATATGCCGCGCTTTCGATTTCCTTTAGAGCAAGATGCCTCGCCGCAAGTTTTGCGATCCGTTCGTTGCCGGAGAGGTCGATCACGCCTCCGCTGTCATCGGCATAGAGGCCCCTAATTGCATCTCCGTCACGGGCGTAGTCAGGGGGCGGCGGATCATTCTCGCGAACGCGGCGCAGGAAATCAGCCGCAGCCCGCTTGATGCGCTCAATGACGCCGCCGTGAAGCTCGACGTCTATGAGGTGGAAGCCCAAGTCGAAACCGACGACGGCCCCAACGCACCCCCAGCTCGCGCCGGTGAGGTACATTTCCTGCATGGCCTGAATTGCGACGTACACAGGGAGCTGTATGGCGCCGTCGATCATCCAGTCCTTTCGAAACACGTAAGGGTCGACGGTCTTGATGTTGCATACGCCTGTGCCTGCTCTGTTGACGAACTCTGTAGCCTCTTGCCAGCTGTGCGCTCGTTCGGTCGGGACTCGCGTCGAGTCAAACACAAAAACATCCGGCGTGCATGAGATCCCGGCCTCGATGTCCTGATAGAACTTGCCGCCCTCGCCGATGATATTCGGCGTCACTGCCCAGTCCGGCCGTTCCTCGCGAAGGATCTGAACTCCGATAGGCTCCAGCAGCCGCCCTCGGCGCTTGAACCTATTATCGCGGTCAATAAGGACGCTCGATTTCCTCGCCCAGAGCTCGAACGGCGTGACCTTCGGATGCACGCCGAGCATCGCTGGCGATTCGCTGGCGCCAACCGTCGGGTGACGCACATTGATCCAATCTGCGCGCGAGGCTGGGATGAGGATTGTGGTGGTCACGCAATCCTCAATAATAATTCTTCCGCGCCAAAGACTTGTTCTGCACCGCATGCCTCGCAGTCATAGTTTTCTGCGTCAGGCTCGACACCATCCTTCTCGGCTCCGCATACGAGGCAGAAGCCGGGGTTGTCTAAGGATGCATGCGACCGCTCAACGGCATCGACGATTGCATCGTCGGTTACGGATTTGTGCCAATACTTACGTTTAATCATGGCCCGGTTCCTTCAGTTCCCTTGCCTTTTGCCTCTCGAGCCATTCAAGCCTCGGCAGTGTGATGTTCTTGCGCGCCAACTCCGCGCGCTTTTGCTCTTTATCCCGAGCCTGGCGATAGCTGTCCGCCAAAATCTCTTTCATGACGATCTCGCCCGCGCCCCTTTGTCTCTTGATCGTGTACAGCCCCATCGTCAGACCAGCTTCTCGGCGCGGCGGATGGCGGCGCGGGCCTTGTCAATAAGCAGCTATTTCCGCTGGCCCGAGTAAGTGTGCAATGTCTGGCCGAGAAGAGGCAAAAGCCATGGCTAGCTCTGTTAGCGCCAAGAGCAGGCAATCATGCGAGGCGCGGAGGCGCTCGACGTTCGTGTAGCCCTCGTATGCGCGCTTGGTCTCATTGTTCATGGCGATGGTTCCTCGGCGGCGGCAATGGCGGCTTTCAGGCGCTCAAGCGCATTTCGGTAGTCGTCAGGGAGACGATATTTAGTTGGAGTGGTACGCAGTGTCTCCTTCACCGCCGCGAGCAGCCGGTCGTGGTAGGAAAGAAGCTTTGCGTGCGCATCGATAAGGCCTGCAACGTTTGGCGGATTCTCGTACTTAACAAGCTGCGCTCTTATCTGCGCATCTATGCCATCTAGTGTTGATAATTGATTCATTTCGGGGGTTCCTCGGCGTCGGCGATCGCGGCATCAAGAAAGGCGAGGCACGGAATTTCGCTTCCATCCCATACGCGGCGCAGATGAATTGCCATTAAGATCCGGTAAGCATGCTCCGCCACTGCGAGCAGCCGGTCATGCGAGGCGCGGAGGCGGCTATTCCGCTCGTGGAGCCTATCGCGCTCGGCGCGGAGGCCAGCTGTTTCATCGCGCACGGCGGCGCCGACCAGGTCAGCAAGTTGTGCGGAAAAAGTATCACTGGCGGTCATAATCAAAATCCTTCCGCCTCCAGCGCACGGATGCGCGCGTCTGCCTCGGTGACGGCGCTGGCGGTTGCGCGGGCCTCGGCTTCGATCGCGGCGTGCACGCGCCGCATGACTGGCGTGTCGTCGATGTAAGTGGTGGGGTCCAGACCTCCCGCGGCCTCACGATCAACAGTCTGGGGTCCCCTTGCTTCCCCCGTGGCCACCGGATTTCTGCGCCGGGCGGGTTCCGCAACTGTGATTTGGGATGCCGTCGGGAGATGTGCGCTCCCTGTTCGGCCTGCCCCCGTGCTGACTGAGGGCGTCGGCTCTGCATCTTGCACGGCAATAGGACAGCGGGCATGCTGACAAGCAAAGCCCCATACGCGAGTTGCTGATGTTAACATGCCGCAATCGGGGCATTCACCGACGATACGTGGCGGCTCCGGAGGACAAGGACGAAAATCATTAACGCCGGGGGCACTCCATGATGGCCATGACCCAGGGCGCGCAACGGGTGCGTCGTCGGCAAGGCGGGCGATTGAGGTGCGGGGGGTCATTCCTGATACCAATCGTGTTGTTGGATTGTGCCGCCGGGCACTTCGATAATCCGCGTGACCGCCCGGATATGAACCGCGTCGAAAACGCCGCACGAGCCGTCTGGGAATTGGACGTGGTAAGCGTTGGCAATCGCAACCGGCTCGTGCCCCGCCTTGATGCCTATAGCGCCGAGGCTTTCACGAACGATCTTCGCCTTGCGCCAAGACCCGTGCGATTCGTTTAGACCTGCCGGCGTCTCATGGACTTCGACATCCTGACCGGCGTGGAATTGGGTCATGGCTTGCCCCTGAGCGCCGGCTGGTCCATGCCAATCTCTCGATAAGGATCATGCACCGGCGCCCTGATATTGGCCGCGTCGAAGACGGCGCGGCGAGTTGTACCCTCAAATTCTACGAGCCATTGCTCTGCATTCACGCCGTAGCGATGGACGATCTTCGCCTTGCGCCATTCGCGCGCCGTAGACATTGGTGCGTCGTAGGCATCGCCAATTGAAACGGCGGCCTCGACATCCTGTCCTTCGCGGAATTGGGTCATGGCCATCACTCCGGCTCATATAAAAAGTCGCCGCTATCCGTTCGGTCTGGGCGCTGGAATGGAACCACCCTGATATGCGCTTCGTCGAAGACGCCACGCGAGCCGTCGTTGACTTGGACGAGCCATGACGGGCGCACCGGATCATCGAAACTATAACGAAGGATGATCCCTTTGCGCCACGCGCTAACGCCTCCGCCATATTCGGCTGCATCGAGCAAAACCTCGACATCCTGGCCTTCGTGAAATTTCCGAGTCATGGCATCGCCTCGTCTGCCGAAGTGAAGCGTCGCGGGCCACCAAAGCCTAATCCGCGCATTAACTGGCTTTCATGCTCCATTTCTGGCGCTTCGTGACGCGGCCCGGGGGAGGCAAGTACCCCAAGCCGCGCTTCGAAGGGTCAACGATTGGTGCCGGGGGCAGGAATTGCACCTGCGACCTGTTGGTTATGAGCCAACCGAGCTGCTGCTGCTCCACCCCGGAATCTTCCCCGCAACCACCCCCCGAAACCTTTAAGCGGCCTTCAGCAGCTCGCCGGCCTTCCGCTCGACATCGACCCGCGTGTCCTGCCAGACGATGCCGCGCGCATAGGCCGTGGCGGCTGTCGCGGCGTCCCATACCGTTTCTATCGGGCGGCCTTCCTCGAGGGCATGGATTCCCTTCATGCTATCAACCGTGCGCGCCCCGAACCGCTTGGCCAGAAACTCGTCCACATTGTCGAGCCGCGCGGCTTGCGCGCTCTTCACCGCGTCAGTGATGCTCGCCGACGATGACTTCGCGTAATTCTCAAGCGCCGGGCGCATCTCGTCTAAGAATCGGTCAGGAGCGGAGGCTGTGTGGCGAATTTTGATTTCGCCATATTGCTCCGCACCCCACACGATCCGGTTGCAGCAGACATAGTCAAACAGGAAGGTTCCGAGGCCAAACGTAGCCGCACCGACCTCGCTGTTCCAACAAAAGAACCCGCGTGCGAGCGATCCGGGCTCGCCGTTGCGGCGGTTCGGAATCTCGATCCGGTGGTCCTCGTCCGCGAGGAAAACAAACATGTCCCGGTCGCCGGCATAGAGCGTCGTATTGTCTTTGGTGACTTCAACGCGCTTCCCGAATTCACCCGGGACGCGCCAGTCACCGCTCACGCCGTCGCCGAAGCGGTCGACCATTGCCTCGATGACGCTCTCGTTCCAAATCCGGCCGTATCGTGGTCCGGTCGCCGAGCGGATCGTCGGCGATCCGTCGTGCCCGTCCTTTTGCAGGAGCACGCCGACGTCGGCGATTGTGGCCTTGAATTGCAGGCCGTAGTTGACGCAGTCCGCCGCGATCGGCGCCGGGAGTGTCCGCAGGTAGCGCGCGGGGGCTTCGGCAAGCTGGGCGACCTGACCAAAAGCAAAATTGGTCGTGGTGGCCGGATGGCCATTTGGGCCGGCGATCAAGATGCCCTTGTTTCCGTCTGGAATGGCGTTAAGCCGCCGCGATGAGACCACAGCCTCTTTCGATTGCGAGCGAGACTCTTTCGCATGCGCGAGCATCGCGATGAGCGACGTAAACCGTTCGTCGGCAGGCCGGCTTGCCCATTGGTGAGAGGCTTTCATAAGCTGAGTAGACATTTTGCAAATTCCTTTTTTCTAGCCGGTTGTGATGCCGGCATATTTGGATATTAAGGCACGCTATTTAGCCCAGGCCAAACAAATGTCAAGCGAAAAATTTAGCTCTAGCCAAAAATTTATTTTGCAAAGTACGCCACGGTGCAAGACATTAATATTGCGTATAGTTAATTATTGTAATATGACAGAGATCATGCGGAGGGCAGCAGTGAGATGGACGACCTCACTTTTATCGATTTTCTTTTCTCAAAAATTCAAGTATGGCAAGCTGTAGTTTCAGTCGAAGAATCCGCTGATCTTTGCCGCAAGATTGAAATTCTGAAAGCAATTCTAGAAGAGTATCGACAATACCTTCAATCGAACGCTGGTCGGCCGCAATGACTTCTTCCTCAGTCTGGGTGAATGGAGTTCCCTTTTCTTCTAACAACCAGAAATAGCTTAGCCCAATATTGTCGGCTATTTTCTTATAGCCGTCGAGGCTTCCTTTTCTTCTCTTCTTGTCGAATGATTCCCACAAATAATTTTTGTTGAACCCAGCCGCCAACGAAACCTCGTACGGATCAAGCTTTTTCATTTCGAGTGCGCGCTTCATGCGCTGTCTGACTTTGTCATCCATGCCCCAGGTTTCGCTTTTAGCCTGGCTGTTGGCAAGTGCCATTTAGGCCAAAAATTCCGCTTGACAAATTGGCTAAAGCTAAATTATTTGTCGTCCATGGCTGAAATAGACGACCTTCTCGGCTCAATTGACCGTTTCCTCTCGGACACCGGGATGGGGCCGACCACGTTTGGCGTGAAGGCCGCCAACAACCCGCATCTGGTCGCGCGCCTTAGGGATGGTCGCGACATCGGGATGGCAACATGGGCCAGAATTCGCTCCTTCATGGCCGAATATCGGCAGTCAATGTCCAAAGAGGCGGCTGAATGACGGGCTCGCTCTGCCGGTTTCCTGACGCTTGCCAGAAGCTCGGCGCCCGCTCCCTTCTTTGCAAGACCTGCAATGGCAAGGCGCAGGCGCATCGGGTCCACGGTGAGGCCGCTGAGAAGGCCCGCGTAGCGGCGCGCGCTGCCGGAATGCGCCGTCTCGGTGTTCCGCTTGGTGCTGAGCCGATTTACCGGCTGGCGCGTAAAAAGAAATTCAACAAGCGGGAGGCGGCCGAGTTCGCGCGGCGCGAAAGCATCGTGAGGCCCTGACCCTTGGAGGGAGATGCGGATCAAACACCCGTGTATTGCTTCGTATAAGCGCTTGTGGGTTCAATTCCCACCAGGGCAACCATTCCCGCGCTTGTCACTTGGCGCGGGCGCGTGGGGTTGTCGGAGCCCCATGCTCGAAGGCGGCGCGGACTTCTCCTCCCTGGTTCGCGCCGCCGATTTCCCCCCAAACAAAAGGTACGACGATGGGCAGACCTAAAGGCAGCGTAAACAAACCCAAAGACGGCAATGGCGGTGACGAGCCGAGGCGCAAAAATAGCGCGGACGGCGCGGAGCTCATGGGCTACATCCGCCGGATCGAGGAAATCAACGAAGAGCAAAAGCAGCTCAGCGTCGACAGATCGCAGGTCTATGTCGAGCTCAAAACGGCCGGCTACGACCGCGAACAGGTCCGCGAGATTGTGAAGCGCCGCAAGCTGACGCTCGAACAGCGCCAGGAACGCGCCGCGGTGCTCGACATGTACCTTTCCGCGATCGGCGACTTCGCCGACACGCCGCTAGGCCAGGCCGGGGCTGAGCGCATGCGCGACGACGAGGCGCATGAGACAGGGTGATGCGCTCCGCTGACCTAAGCGACGATGAGCTCGTCCGCCTCATCAGGGAGGCTGCGTCTCATTGGTTCTCTAACGACGCACTTCTGCTTCTCGAAGAGCTTATCCGGCGCGCGCGGCTCGGCCGGCTTGGTGAGCGGGGCCGTTGATGAATCTGACTCCCCCGCTCCTTGCCATGATGTCCGATGCGAAGGCGCGGCCTGCGCGCAGGTGCGGCCCCGTGCCGAAAGAGCTGTCGTTGCACATGCCTGTCGCGAAGCTGCTGCGGGAGCATTGCAAGCTGGACTGGCAATGGGCCCACTATCCATCAGGAGAGCTTCGCGGAATTTATGCTGGTGACGACGAGCACGGCAAGAAGATTTACCAGCGCGATATCCGCACCGCGACGAAACTCAAGCAGATGGGCCTGAAGCGCGGTCGGCCCGAGTTCGAGCTCAATTCGCCTGACCGTGGCTTGCCGCATTACCTTGAATTGAAGCGCCTCGGCTGCGGGCTGACGGACGATCAACAGGAATTCCGGGACTGGTGCCTCGACCATCATGTGCCGCATGAGGTCGCCTGGACTTGGGAGAAGGTGCTGTTGGTGTTCGAGCAGTGGGGATGCCTGCGGATCGAGTTTCAACCGAGGCGCGAGCCGTCATGACCCATACGCGCGAATACATGCGCGAATACATGCACAAGCGTAGAGCGGGGCGCCCTGCCGGCGTCAGTATTAGGCAATTCGAGCTGATGCTAAAGCAACAAAAAGATAGACTTGAGAAACTTGTGTATATGCGAAGAATAAGCGCGCGTTTCCGTGAGCGTCATCCCGGCTATGCTTGGGAATACGTTAAGCGATGGCGGGCTAGAAAGGCTAGGCAAGCGGTTGTGGTTGATAAATTTCTGGAGGTCTTTGACGGCTACGAGCACGCGAAAAGGTGCGCGGAAGTGCGCGCGGAAGTGCGGGGGCTGCGATGACCGAGGATTTTGACGCTCTCGAATGGGAGGCCCTCGAGCCGAGTCGCCCACAGCAATCGATAGATAGGCCGGACGTCACAATTACCTTGACCAAAAGACAACACAAGCCTCATCGCCCCCCTCCCCGTGCCACAGCGACCCTTTGGATGCGCGGGAAAGTGGGTCACTGGATCGCGACGAACGGCCCCTGCTTCAACGCCGAAATGAGCGGGGCTGAATGCCTGCGTCTGGTCGCCGCGCCGGGCGGCCGATTCAAGGCAATTGATTGGCGCGGGACGAAAAGGATTGCGTTAGGGCATGTGAATTTTTGGCCCAATGAGGCAAGGACGGAGGTCTCCGTCGAGTTCTGGCTTAGGACTGGATATATCGTGATGAAGCTGCCGGGCGGATTCGCGAAGCCGTCGCGGCCAGCCCGTGATGTAAACGGCGCAAAAGGACCATTCCTTGTCGATATTGGCGGTGTGCAATTTACAAAGGACGAGCAAACAGTTCTCAAAGTATTACTCAAAAATACAAGCTCGGAGGCTATCCCGAAGAATGTTTCCATTGATCGCCTTCGTGTGAAAATTAAACCGCTAGGAATATCGATCGAAACCACTTTCGGCGGCGGCTTTCGCCTAGACGCGGCGAGCAAGGCGCGGCTGCGCACATTATTCGAAAGGGCGGCGCAATGAGCGGATTCCGCCCTGAGCATTGGGTCGACCTTGCCGGGAAGAAAAATTCTGACCGCGCCATGGTGGCGAGCGGATTCGAGCGCGTCGAAGGCGACCGATATTGGACAGAGCCATGGGTCACGAAGGCGCTTCTCGGTCGCGTGCGTTTCCGTGGGTTGATTTGGGAGCCGGCATGCGGGCGCGGTGATATGGCCGATGTGCTGGTCGAACACGGATACAAGGTCATGGCCAGCGATATTGCTGGCTCTGATCTCGGCTGCATGTCTGCTGCGCGCACCGATTTTCTTGAAGTTACGTCGCCAGGCGATGGGCTGTTCTCGATTGTCACCAACCCGCCCTACACACTGGCCGAGAGCTTCATTCTTCACGCTCTTGAATTAACGGAGCGCGCCAGCGGCATGGTCGCGATGCTGCTGCGCAATGAGTACGATTGCGCGGCGTCGCGGCGTTGGTTGTTCGAGATGGAATCGTTCTCCAAGAAGCTTGTTTTGACGAAGCGTCCGCGGTGGGCAGACGGCCTCGGCCAGCATTCCTCGAGCCCTCGGCACAATTTCGCGTGGTTTGTTTGGGATCACCATCATTCGGGGCCCGCGCGGATCGAGTGGTTGCCATGAGCGCCGGCAATGAAGACGCGTTCCAATGGTCCGACGAGGCTGTCATGGCCGCGGCGCGCACGATATGTCCACTCGCTAGCGCGGAGCCGGAGTGCCGTTGCGGCGGCGCGTGCCGACGGGTTGCGAGGCTTGTTCTTGCCGCGGCTCTTACGGCGGAATTGGATGCGACGAGGAAAGGTGTCGCGCTGGCCATGGAGGGGCGCGCGTGACCGTTCGAATCATTCAGGGCGATGTGCGCGAGAAGCTGGCGGAATTGCCGGCGGATCGACCCCTTCGCCGGCGCCGGCACTACGGGCCTCGTTGCCGACCGCCTTGGCCGCGATTGCACAATGATCGATCTCAATACGCAATATGCAGAGATGGCGTTGAAGCGCATTCGTGACGATTGTCCGATGTTTGTGGAGGTCGCGGCGGAATGACATCGAGCACCGTTCACGAAGCGAAACTTGAACTCCTGCGCGAGCACGCCGCGGAACAGCTAAAAGGTGCGTGCCAGGCGTGCCATCTCGCGTTTCTGTCGGTGGGAAATGACGGTGAAATGGCCTCCGCGATGACGCGTGCCGTTGTGCTTCTCGAAGAAGCCACCAAGGCAGCGGCCGAGATATTCAAGCGGAAGGCCGCGGAAGCCGGGGAGGCCGGCAATGGCCAGTCCGGATGAAGACGAAGACCAGCCCCTAATCGATCCGCATGAGCAACTGGCCTGGCTAAAAGATCAGCCGCCGCTCGATCCAAACGACCCTGAATGGAAGAAGTTCAGCGAGGAGTTTGATCAGGCGCCCCCCGGTCCGCCGCCCAAAAAAAAAGGTAAGAAGAAAAAGGCTGGCGTTCCCGCAACGTCGAACGGGCATGCGGCCGCCACCAATGGTGAGCAATTTATTTGCGGGAACGAGGGGCAAATTATTCGCGTCTATCCCGAAAATATTAGGATAGCGCTTAGGGCGCTTGGCATAGTTCTCAAACAAAACGATTTCACTGGCGCGCCAGAGATTTACGGGCTGCCAGGATCAACCGGCGAACTTACTGATCCGGTCGCGAACAGGGTTCGATTCCTGATCGGCGAAACGTATTTTTTCCTGCCGCCGAAAGAACTTTTTGAGGACATCCTGACCGACGTCGCGCATCAAAATCGGTATCATCCGGTGCGCGATTGGCTTGAAACTATCGAATGGGACGGACGCCCGCGGATCGACAACTGGCTCGTCCGCTATGGCGGCGCCGATAGCACGCCATTTAATCGAGCTGTAGGGCGCGTGTTTCTCGTTGCCGGCGTGCGGCGGGTGAGGCGCCCGGGGTGTAAATTTGATACGATGTTGGTTTTGGAAGGCCCGCAAGGCCGCAACAAGAGCCAAGCGGCCGAGGCTTTGGCGATGAAAAGGCATTGGTTCACCGACGGGTTGTCTCTCGACGCGGATCCCAAGGTGGTAATCGAGCAAACCAAAGGGGCCTGGGTCATCGAGTTCGCTGAGCTGACCGGCATGCACACGCGGGGGCTCGAGCGCATCAAGGCGTTCCTGTCGCGCAATGTGGACAAAGCGCGCGCGGCATATGGGCGCCGGGCGCAGACGGTCCCGCGCCAGTTTGTCGGAATCGGCACGACCAACGACCGTGAGTATCTTCGCAAGGACGAGCGGCGGCTCTGGCCGGTCCTCATCCATAGGTTTGACCTCGAGGCGTTGCGGCGGGACGTGCCGCAGCTTTGGGCCGAGGCGGCGCACTACGAGGCTGAGGGTGAGGAAATCACGCTCCAGGAGGACCTTTGGAGCGCGGCGACGGTGGCGCGGGTCGAGCGCATCATAGGCGATCCGATCGAAGAGCTTCTTGCGGAAAAATTCGAAGACAAGAAGGGATGGGTGAAAGCCAAGGCAGTTTGGGAAATTCTCGGCATCTCCGTTGACCGGCGGCCAATGATGGCGACGGCTGTGGGCAACGCAATGGGCGCATTGGGGTTCACCGTGAAGCAAGTTTGGGGGAGAGACGACAAAAGAGGCGTGCGGGGATCGCGATATTATGAACGAGGGAAAGACGACGATGAGCGTGACCATCAACTCTATTTTTGAGCCTGTTGCAAAGCCTGTAGCCGGCTTGTAGCCACCCCGTAGCTTTTTGCCTCTACTGGCTACTAGGCTACAAGGTTGGCTACTAGGTTGGCTACTAGGTTAAGTGCTTGTAATGTAAGGAATGCTACAAGGCTACAAGGTAACGTGCATATAATGAGACTACTTTCGCTAAAACATGAACGCATAGGGAACATATGCACGTGAAAAAGGAGTCTTAGGAAAACACCCCATAGCCCTGTAGCCGGGCCAGAAAACAGCAAGAGAAAGCGCGAAAAATGAGCGACGATCAAAAGATAGTTCCGTTTGGGAAATATAAGGGGCAGCCGGCTCCGTCGTTTTCAGGCGCGAACTCGAATGAATCCATCTGACGCGCACGAGCTTTTCGCGGACTTCAAGCGCGACCTGCGCGAGGCGCTGCTGGTCTATGCCCGCATGCCGGACGTCGACGCTAAGTTCAGGGCCGGGCTGCGCGGAAAGTGGGCCTTTTCGGTTGTTTACGAGCGGATGGAGCATGGGGAGAGGTACGACGCGCCTTGGCTCAAGCACGTCGCGTCGCCGAAGGAAATCACCAAAATGGAAACGGCTATGGGGTGGCTGGCATGGCTTCGAAGGCAGCCAAAGGAAGGCGATCAGGCTGTCAGGCGGATTATCAGTTGGGCAACCGGAACCCCGATGACGACGCTTGCATGGCGGGAGCACAGGTGCGAGCGAACGATTCAGACTCGCATAGACAGAAGCATAGCTTTGATTTTCAAGGAATTTTTGGCCGTTATAGTGGTGGTTGACGAGGTCGCAGACGAGCCGGTTGCCCGCGGCGGCATCACGCATTTTGG